>Ga0307279_10000032_pt1 | contig 14136 bp, 14 predicted proteins | sample ER_DNA_118_FD_194484 | JGI IMG/M metagenome (GOLD analysis project Ga0307279, IMG submission 194484) | Bulk soil microbial communities from the East River watershed near Crested Butte, Colorado, United States - ER_DNA_118 | ecosystem: Environmental > Terrestrial > Soil > Floodplain | place...
ATGCAGATGAACTGGTTCCTCGACCGCAAGGTGCTGGCCTTCGATCCCGCCACCGCCCGCCTGTCGATCGACTATGGCCGCTACCATGAGGCGGTGCGCGATCTCCTGAAGCAGGTCTTCGCGCTCCAGGAAGGCGGCGACCGAGCCGCGGCCGAAGCCTTCATCACCCGCTGGGGAAGCTGGGACGACAACCTCCACGGCAGGCTCGCCGCCGGCATCCGGGCCCAGCAGCGCTACCGCTTCCGCCTGTTCGAATATGGGGTGCTCTAACTCCTCCCCGAGACGGGGAGGGGGACCAGGCGAAGCCTGGTGGAGGGGGCCCGGAGTCAGGCGCGGCGGAGCGGCGGGCCCCCTCCCCCGAGCTACGCGCGGTCCCGCTCCCCGTCCCGGGGAGGATTGAGGAGGTAGGCAACCACCGCCTCCGCCGCTTCCTCCGCCGTCATCCCGGTCGTGTCGATGCGGATCTCCGCCCGCTCCGGCGGCTCGTAGGGCGAGCCGATGCCGGTGAAATTCGGGATCAGGCCGTCGCGGGCCTTGGCGTACAGGCCTTTCGGGTCCCGCTCCTCCGCGACGGCGAGCGGGGCGTCGACGAATATCTCGACGAACTCGCCCTCGGGAAGCATCTCGCGGACCATCCGCCGCTCGGCGCGGAACGGGCTGATGAAGGCGGCGAGCACGATCAGCCCGGCGTCGAGCATCAGCCTCGCCGTCTCGCCCACCCGGCGGATGTTCTCCGCCCGGTCGGCGTCGGAGAAGCCGAGGTCGCGGTTGAGGCCGAGCCGGACGTTGTCGCCGTCGAGCAGGAAGGTATGGCGCCCGCGAGCGTGAAGCTTGGCCTCGACGAGGTTGGCGATGGTCGACTTGCCGGCGCCCGAAAGGCCGGTGAACCAGAGCAGCCGGGGCCGCTGTCCCTTCGCCCTCGCCCGGGCCTCGCGGGTCACCTCGAGCAGCTGCGGGTGGAGGTTGTGCGAGCGCCGCAAGGCGTGGTGGATCATCCCCGCGCCGACGGTGGCGTGGGTCACCCGGTCGATCAGGATGAACCCGCCCATCTCGCGGCTCTCCGCATAAGGCGCGAAGACGATCGGCCGGTCCGTCCACAGGTTGGCGACCGCGATCCCATTCATCGCGAGCCCGTGCGCCGGCACCTGCTCGAGCGTGTTGACGTCGATCTCGTATTTGGGCGTGTGAACCGTTGCCAGCGCCGCCTGGGCGGCCAGCTTCAGGGCATATTGACGGCCGGGGACGAGCTCCTCCTCCGCCAGCCAGACGATCGTCGCCTCGAACTGGTCGGCGACTTCGGGCGGCCTGGCCGCGTCGGCGATCACGTCCCCGCGCGAGCAGTCGACCTCCTCGGCAAAGGAGATCGCCACCGACTGGCCGCGCCGCGCCTCGCCCATCTCCTCTTCGCCGAGGCGGATCCGGGCGACGGTGGCGGCGGTGGCGGCCGGCATGACCCGGACCCGGTCGCCGGGGCGGACCCGCCCCGCCGCGACCATCCCGGCGAAGCTCCGCCGGTCGTCGCGAAGGACCCACTGGACCGGCATCGCGAAGGGCGCGTCGGTCCGATCCTCGGCCGGCTCGGCGGCTTCGAGATACTCGAGAAGCGTCGGTCCGGAATACCAGGCCATGGCCGCGGACCGCGTCGTGACGTTGTCGCCGGCGCGGGCGGAGACGGGGATGGCGGTGAACTCGCCGCCGAGCGCGGCATAATCGGCCGCCACCCGGTCGAACACCGCCTGGTCGTAGCCGACCCTGTCCATCTTGTTGACCAGCAGGACGAACCGCGAGACTCCGAGCAGCCGGCACAGGAAGCTGTGCCGCCGGGTCTGGGTGAGGACGCCTTTCGCGGCGTCGAGCAGCACCAGGGCGACGTCGGCGGTGGAGGCGCCGGTGACGAGATTGCGGGTATATTGCTCATGCCCCGGCGCGTCGGCGACGATGAACTTGTGGCTCTCCGTCGCGAAGAAGCGGTAGGCGACGTCGATCGTGATCCCCTGCTCGCGCTCCGCCTCGAGCCCGTCGACGAGGCGCGACAGATCGCCGTCGCAGGCGGCGAGCTCGTCCTCGAACGCCGATCCGGTCTCGTAGAGGAGCCGGCCGAGCAGGGTCGACTTACCGTCGTCAACCGACCCGCAGGTGATGAGGCGGAGTAGGGTTTTTTCCATCAACGTCGCCCCAGCGAAGGCTGGGGCCCCAGGGGGTGAAAGGCGCGGCGTTCTTCACCCGCCGGGGTCCCAGCCTTCGCTGGGACGACGAGAGCACCTCTTCGCATCAGAAATAGCCCTCGCGCTTCTTGCGCTCCATCGAGGCGGCGCCGTCGCGGTCGATCAGCCGGCCCTGGCGCTCGGACATGCGGTCGCGGCGCATCTCGTCGATCAGGGCCGGGATGGTGGCTGCCCGGCTCTCGATCGCTCCCGAGAGCGGGTAGCAGCCGAGCGTTCGGAAGCGGACCCAGCGTTGCTCCACTTCCTCGGGCTCGGCGCGAAGACGGTCGTCGTCCACCATCAGGATCGTGCCGTCGCGAACCACCGTCGGGCGCGGGGCCGCGAAGTACAGGTCGGACACCTCGATGGCTTCGGCCTCGATGTACGACCAGACGTCGAGCTCGGTCCAGTTCGACAGCGGGAAGATGCGCAGGCTCTCGCCCTTCGCCTTGCGGCCGTTGTAAAGCCGCCAGAGCTCGGGCCGCTGCCGCTTCGGGTCCCAGCGGTGGCCGGCGGAGCGGAAGGAGAAGACCCGCTCCTTCGCCCTCACTTTCTCCTCGTCCCGCCGCGCTCCCGCGAAGGCGACGTCGAAGCCGTGCTCGTCGAGCGCCTGCTTCAGCCCGTCGGTCTTCCACATCTGGGTGTGGAGCGAGGAGCCATGGTCCAGCGGGTTGATGCCGCGCGCCTGCGCCTCCGGGTTGCGGTGGACGATGAGCTCCATCCCCGCCTGCGCCGCGGCTTTGTCCCGGATCGCGTACATCGAGGCGAACTTCCAGGTCGTGTCGATGTGGAGGAGAGGGAAGGGCGGGGGGATGGGCGCGAAGGCCTTGCGGGCCAGGTGGAGAAGCACGGCGCTGTCCTTGCCGGCGGAATAGAGCATCGCCGGCCGGTCCGATTCCGCGGCCCCCTCGCGCAGGATGTGGATCGCCTCGGCCTCGAGCCGCTGGAGGTGGGTCAGCGTCATTGCGCCTCTCTAGAGGCGGCGCCGCCGCGGTTGCAACTTCGCGCGACCCGCGCCATCTCCCGGCCATGACCGAAGCGCCCTTGAAGGCCGTCATCGTGCCGGTGACGCCGCTCCAGCAGAACTCGACCCTCCTCTGGTGCACCCGGACCGGGAAGGGCGCCTTCACGGATCCCGGAGGCGACCTCGACCGGCTGAAGGCGGCGGCGAAGCAGCACGGGGTGACGGTCGAGAAGATCCTCCTCACTCACGGCCATATCGACCATTGCGGATCCGCGAAGATCCTGGCCGAGGAGCTCGGCGTGCCGATCGAAGGGCCGCACGAGGACGACCGCTTCTTGATCGCCCGCCTGGAGGACGACGGGCGCAACTACGGCATCCGGGGCAAGGTGTTCGAATCGGACCGGTGGCTGGTCAACGGCGACCAGGTGACGGTGGGCGAGCTGGTGCTCGACGTCTATCACTGCCCCGGCCACACGCCCGGCCACGTCGTCTTCCACCATCCCGCCTCGAAACTCGCCATCGTCGGCGACGTCCTCTTCCGCGGCTCGATCGGGCGCACCGACTTTCCGATGGGCAACCACCAGGACCTGCTCGACGCCATCACCGGCCGGCTCTGGCCGCTCGGCGACGACACCCATTTCGTCCCCGGCCACGGCCCGATGAGCACCTTCGGGCAGGAGCGGCGGAGCAATCCCTTCGTCGGCGATCAGGTGCTGGCCCGTGCCGCCTCGGCATAGGTCGTCGGCCCCGGCTTCGGCTTGTCGAGGTAGGGAATGGTGAGGGCGTAGATCGCGAGGCCGAGCATCACCAGCCAGGTCAGGGCGGTGCCGACCACTCGAAGCGGGTTCGCGCCGGCGCGGTCCATCCCGAACGGATGGGCGAGCCGGGCGAGGATGAAGAGGATCGCCGCGGCCCAGAGCCAGGTCGACGAGCCGCGGGCGGCTTCGACCAGCCCGAGGAGGATCAGGAACAGCGGCGTATACTCCACGAAATTGGCGTGGGCGCGCATCCGGGACGCGACCTGCGGGTTGCCGCCATCTCCGACGGAGACGGCGTGGAGACGCCGCAGCCGGGAGACTCGAATTCCCAGCCAGAGGTTGATGAGCGTCGCCGCCGCGGCGATCGTAATCGTGATCGGAAGCGTCATCATCCTCTGTCCCCCTTGGGCGCGCCAGCGTTACATGCGCCAGCGGCGCTTGCAACCGCGCTCGAAATCGGTATAGGCGGCGACGCTCGAAGCGAGCCTCCCGGCCGCCATGGCCCGCGGCCCACCCGCCGTTGACCTTTGGTACCGTGCTCGCCACATCGCGAACCCTAGCTTATTGGAACAGGTGCCAGGATGGCCGTCCCGAAAAGAAAAACGTCGCCGTCGAAGCGCAACATGCGCCGCAGCCATGACGCGCTGAAGCCGGTCAACTACCAGGAGTGCCCGAATTGCGGCGAGCTCCGCCTGCCCCACAATCTGTGCGCCGGCTGCGGCCACTATAACGGGCGTGAAATCCGGCCCGTCGAGGCCTGAGCACCCGACAGCTTAAAAGCGGAGAGACCGGAGCTGTGGGCAGCGGGCCACGTATCGCAATCGACGCGATGGGTGGCGATGTCGGCCCGGCCGTCATGCTCGCGGGTGCCGCGCTCGCCTACAAGCGGCGGGACGATTTGTCGTTCATGCTGTTCGGCGACGAAGCCACGCTCAGGCGTGAGCTTGCCGCGCATGCCGATCTTAGCGCCGTGTCGGAGGTGGTCCACACTCCCGACGTGATCGCCGCCGAGGACAAGCCGAGCCAGGCCATCCGCCGAGCCAAGACGACTTCCATGGGTCGCTCGATCGCGGCCGTGAAGGCCGGCACCGCGCACGCCGCCGTCTCCGGAGGCAATACCGGCGCGCTGATGGCGATGGCGAAGCTGGCGCTTCGGACCATGCCCGGCATCGACCGTCCGGCGCTCGCGGCGCTGCTTCCGACGCTCGGCGAGAACGACCTCGTCATGCTTGACCTCGGCGCCAATACCGAATCGGACGCCCGCAACCTCGTCCAGTTCGCCGTCATGGGCGCCGCCTATTCGCGCGTCGTGCTCGACCTCGATCGGCCGCGGGTCCAGCTGCTCAACATCGGCACCGAGGAGATGAAGGGTACCGACGAGCTCAAGGATGCGGCGGCCATCCTTCGCGATGCGGACTATCTCGGGATGCGCTTCGACGGGTTCATCGAAGGGGACAAGCTGTCGCGCGGCGACGTCGACGTCGTCGTCACCGACGGCTTTTCCGGCAACATCGCGCTCAAGTCGCTCGAAGGCACCGCGCGCTTCGTCACCGACCTCCTCCGCCGGGCCTTCCAGAGCTCGGTCCGCTCGAAGATCGGCTTCCTGATCTCCAGGCCGGCGACCGAGCTGCTGCGCCATCACCTCGATCCGAACAACCACAACGGCGCGGTTTTCCTCGGCCTCAACGGGCTTGTGGTGAAGAGCCACGGAAGCGCTACCGAAAAGGGCGTCGCCAACGCCATCCGGGTGGCGGCGAGGATGGTGCGACAGGACCTTACCCGCAAGATTATCGAGGATCTCGACAACATCGCCGCGCACCGCGCGCAGGTGGCGGCGAAATGAGCCGCCGCTCGATCATCGTTGGAACCGGCTCGGCCCTACCTCCGCGCCGGGTCACCAATGCCGAGCTCGCGGAGCGGGTCGAGACCACCCACGAATGGATCGTCGAGCGGACCGGGATCGAAGCACGGCACATCGCCGCGGACGGCGAGACCACCGCGACGCTCGCCACGGAGGCCGCCTTCAAGGCCCTCGCCGCGGCCGGAGTCGCCGCCGAGAAGGTCGGGCTGATCGTCCTCGCCACGGCGACCCCGGACCAGACTTTCCCCGCCTCCGCGACCCGGGTCCAGACCGCGCTCGGAATCGACGACTGCATCGCCTTCGACGTCGCCGCCGTCTGCACGGGCTTCCTCTACGCCCTCTCGGTCGCGGACAACATGCTGAAGGGCGGCATGGCGGAATATGCGCTCGTCATCGGGTCCGAGACGTTCAGCCGGATCCTCGACTGGGAGGACCGGACGACCTGCGTCCTGTTCGGGGACGGCGCCGGCGCGATCCTGCTCCGCTCGGTCGAGGCGCAGGACAAGGGAATATTGGCGACCAAGCTCCACGCCGACGGGCGCCACAACGATTTGCTGTTCGTCGACGGCGGAGTCTCCACCACCGGAACGGTCGGCAAGCTGCGGATGCGGGGCAAGGAGGTCTTCCGCCATGCCGTAACCAACCTTGCCGCCGTTCTCATCGAGACCCTGGAGGCGGCGGGCCACGAAGCCGGCGAGGTCGACTGGGTGGTTCCCCACCAGGCGAACAAGCGCATTCTCGACGCGACCGCGAAGAAGCTCGGGCTGGATCCCGCCCGCGTCGTGGTGACCGTCGACCAGCACGCCAACACCTCCGCCGCTTCCGTACCGCTGGCCTTCGACACGGCGGTGAAGGACGGCAGGATCAAGCCCGGCGACCTGATCGTGCTGGAAGCGATGGGGGGCGGCTTCACCTGGGGGGCCGCGGTGGTCCGCTACTAGAGCCGCTTCACCGCACAGCCGATTTGCACATAAGTGCAAGCTGGACTATGATTTTTAATCAGCCTCGGGGGGAGGAGCGAAAATGGCGGACGCAGGGACGATCAGGCGCGTGGATGCGGGGACCTTGACCCGCGCCGATCTGGCGGACGTGGTTCACAGGGAAATCGGCCTTTCGCGGGCGGATTCGGCCGGTCTCGTGGAGCGCATCCTTCATCATATGTGCGCGTCGCTGTCCGACGGGCAGAACGTCAAGATTTCCGGATTCGGCAGCTTCATCCTTCGCGACAAAGGCGAGCGGGTGGGCCGCAACCCGAAGACGGGCGTGGAAGTGCCGATCGCGCCGCGGCGCGTTCTCACCTTCCGGGCAAGCCAGATCATGCGCGAGCGGATCGCCAAGGGCGGCTGAACCCGGCCATGACGGACAGCCGGAAAAGCGAGCAGGCTTTCCGCACGATCGGGGAGCTGGCCAGCGACCTCGGCCTGCCGCAGCACATCCTGCGCTATTGGGAAACGCGATTTCCGCAGCTCAAGCCGCTGCAGCGGGCGGGCAACCGGCGCTATTACCGGCCGGCCGACGTCGCTTTGGCGCATCGGATCCACCGGCTGCTCAACAAGGACGGCTACACGATCCGCGGAGTCCAGCAACTGCTTGAGGCCGGCGAGGCCGGCGCGGCGGAGCCCATGCAGCCGGCTGCGGCCGACTCGGGACCCATGGACGAGACGCCGGCAATTTCGGTGGCGGCGCTTCGAGCCATACGCGGCATTCTCGCCGACGCCCTGGAGAGCAGCGGCTGATCTTGGTCCTGCCGGACTTCGCATGGCGAGTTCGCGCCGCGCTCAGTCTTCGGGGCCGAGCTCCGGATCGAGATCGCGCGGCCGGATGAGTCGGCGCAGCTCGCCTGTGCCTTCGTCGAGGTCGGCCCACCGCTCCGCCGGAAGGGCGATTTCGGCGAGCGTCGCCGTCGGGTATTTCTCCGCCACCAGGTCGCGAAGCGCTCCCGGGCCGGCAAGCTTCAGGACGAGGCTTTCCACGCCCGGATTGTGGCCGACGAGCAGCAGGCGCTGGACGCCGTCGTCGGTCTGCCGGACGAGATCGAGCAAGGTCTCCGGGGCGGCAAGGTAGACGCACGGTTCGTAGACGGGATCCACGGGCCCGAAGACCTGCGCCACTTCCGCGAGCGTTTCGATCACCCGCCTTGCGGGCGAGGCCAGGACGCGGTCGAAGCCCAGCTCCAGGCGGCGCATCTCCGCGGCGACGGTGCGCGCCGCGCGCCGGCCGCGCGGGTTCAGCGGCCTGTCGAAGTCGCGCGAGACGGGATCGTCCCAGCCCGATTTCGCGTGGCGCAGCAGGGTCAGCGTCTTCATTGCGCCTCGTCGGGGAGCCTCTCCGGCTCGGGCTGATGCCCGAAAGGACCGGCGGTTGAAAGCCGCTTGTCGACCCGCGCCACCGCCTCGTCGAGCGGCAGCCGCCGCACCGTCACTCCCGGCGGGAAGGCGTTCAGCAGCCGTGAGGGGGTCGCGGCGGAGAGGAGGACGAAAAGGCCCCGGTCCCCCTGCCGCCGAATCAGCCGGCCGAACGCCTGGGCGAGGCGCGCCCTCACCACGCGATCGTCATAAGCGGTGCCGCCCCCGGCGGCGCGGCGTGCGGCGTGCAGCACCGTGGGTCGCGGCCAGGGGACGCCCTCCATGATGACCAGACGGAGCGATTCGCCCGGCACGTCGACGCCGTCGCGGAGCGCGTCGGTGCCGAGCAGCGACGCCCTCGGATCGTCGCGGAAGATGTCGACGAGCGTGCCGGTGTCGATCGGATCCACGTGCTGCGCGTAGAGCGGCAGGCCGGCCCGGGCGAGGCGGTCGGCGATCCGGGCCTGGACCGCCTTGAGGCGCTGGATCGCGGTAAACAGGCCCAGGGTCCCGCCCCGCGCCGCCTCGATCAGCCGGGCGTAGGCGCCGGCGAGCTGTGGGACGTCGCCCCGCTTGACGTCGGTGACGATCAGCACCTCGCTCTGCTGGGCGTAATCGAACGGGCTTGCCGCTTCGAAGCGGTCCACTCCGCCGACGTGGCAGGCGCCGGTGCGGGCCTCCGCGACCGTCCAGCCCTCGGCGCCGCGCAGCGTGGCGGAGGTGACGAGCACGCTGTGCGCCGGCTTCAGCACCGTCTCGGCGAGCGGCCGTGTCGGGTCGAGCCAGCGCCGGTGGAGACCGATGTCATATTCCCGCCCGTCGACCCGCTCGACGGCCATCCAGTCGACGAAATCGGGGTCGGCGGGTCCGCCGATGCGGGCGGCGAGGCCGATCCAGGCGGCGAGGGTCTGCGTCCGCCACGCGAGTCCGCCCAGGGCGCCCTCGATCCGCGCCCGCGCCTGGGCGTCGAGCCAGTCGGGAGCGTCCTCCATCACCGCCTGCAGCCGATTGGCGAGCGCCACCAGCGGCCGCACCAGAAGCTCCAGCGCCTCGACCGCGGGCGCCGCCGCGCCGACGATGGCTCCGTCGAGCTCGGCCATCTCCGTCTCCAGGCCGTAGCCCGCATCCGCGGCGGTGGCCCGGGCGTAGACGGTGGCTCGGACGGCGCCGAGCAGCTTCTCGACCGGCCCGAACGCCATCCCCTCGGCGATCCGCCCGAGCCAGGAGTCGCTCGGTAGCAGCTGAGCCGCCTGGACCGCCTGCTCGAGCGCCGCGGCTCCGGCCTCGTCGTAGGAGGCGACGTCCATCAGCCGGGCGGCGAGCCCGCGCCGCCGTCCGCGGCTCTTTCCTTCCGGCCCCATGATCCAGCGACGCAGCTCGATCGTTTCCTGACCGGTCAGCGCCACGGCGAAGGTCGAATCGGCGGCGTCGAACAGGTGATGTCCCTCGTCGAAGACGATTCGCGTCGGCGGGTTGCCGCCGTCGCGGCCGCGCGCGGCGTTGACCATCACCAGCGCGTGGTTGGCGATGACGATGTCGGCTTCGTGGCTGGCCCGCGCCGCCCGCTCGATGAAGCATTTGCGATAGTGCGGGCAGCCCGCATAGACGCATTCGCCGCGGCGGTCGGTGAGTGCCGTCGCGCCGGCCCGCCGGAACAGGCTGGTCAGCCAGCCCGGAAGGTCGCCGCCGACCATGTCGCCGTCTTTCGAATAAGCCGCCCAGCGCGCGACGAGCTGGGCGAGGATCGCGGCTCGGCCGGCGAAGCCGCCCTGGAGCGCGTCCTCCAGATTGAGGAGGCACAGGTAATTCTCCCGCCCCTTGCGGACGACCACCTTGCGGCGCCGCTCGGCGGGATCGGGGAACAGGCGCGCGCCTTCGCGGTCGAGCTGGCGCTGAAGCGCCTTGGTGTAGGTCGAAACCCAGACGGCGCCGTCCGCCCGCCGCGCCCAAAGCGAGGCGGGGGCGAGGTAGCCCAGCGTCTTGCCGATCCCGGTCCCAGCCTCGGCGAGCAGCATGTTGGGGCGGTCCTGGGCGTTGCGCGGCGCGAACACCGCGGCCGCGCTCGCCGCATAGTCGCGCTGGCCGGAGCGGATCTCCGCATCCCGTCCGACCAGGCCGGTGAGGCGGTCGACCGCTTCGTCCGGCCCTATGCGGATGGACGCCGGGGCAGGGCGGCCGCCGGTCTCTTCCCATTCGGGCAGCCGCGAGAAGAGCCATCGCTCATCGCGCTCGGGCCGCTTCAGCCGTTCCGCGATCGCCGGAGCCCAGGTCCAGCGCAGGCGGTAAAGAGCCTGTGCGGAGGCCCAGGCGCCCTCCCGCTCCGGCCAGTCTCCGGCGAGCGTGTCGAGAAGCGCGCCGGCGGCCCGCAGCAGGAAGGTGGGCGCATCGGGATCGCACTCCGGTGGCTCGAGCCCCAGGGCGTCGGCCATCCCCTTCGGAGTCGGCACTGCGAAGCGCGCCGGGTGAACGAAGGCGAACAGCTCGAGCAGGTCGAGCCCCGAAAGCTCCGGATAGCCGAGCCTCTGCCCGACCAGCGGCGCGTTGAGCATGATCGCCGGAGTCTCCGCCGCCCGGGCGATCGCCTCCCCCCGCCCGAGCGCCCGAGTCTCCCCGCCGGGCGCCGCGAGCCAGATGCCGCCATGGGTTGCGTGGAGCGCGGGATAGGGCAAAGAGACGGCCATTCCGCAAGGCATGGCGCAGCGGGAACGAAAGGACAACGGTGAACGTCCCCGAAGAGCTTCGATCCGCCGCTTTGGTGTCGAAGGCCTGGCCCTACGAGGAGGCGCGCAAGCTTCTGAAGCGCTATCCGGACGGGCCGCCGCGGGGCGAGATCGTGTTCGAGACCGGCTACGGGCCGTCGGGCCTGCCCCACCTCGGCACGTTCCAGGAAGTGGCTCGAACGCTGATGGTCCGGCACGCGCTTGCGGAGATGGCCGACTGGCCGAGCCGGCTGATCGCCTTTTCCGACGACATGGACGGAATGCGCAAGGTTCCGCCGGGGGTGCCCGGTCAGGACATGATGCACGCCCATCTCGACCAGCCGCTGTCCAGCATCCCAGATCCCTATGGCTGCGGCCACGACAGCTACGCCGCGCACAACAACAATCTGCTTCGCCAATTCCTCGACCGGTTCGGCTTCGACTACGAGTTCCTCGCCTCGTCCGACTGCTACCGCTCCGGCCGCTTCGACGAGGCGCTCCGCCAGGTGCTCCGCCGCTACCAGGCGATCCTCGACGTGATGCTCCCGACGCTGGGCGAGGAACGGCGGAAAACCTATTCGCCGATCCTCCCGATCAGCCCGGTGACGGGGAAGGTCCTCCAGGTGCCGGTCCAGGTGGTCGATCCGGAGGCGGGGCTGGTCCGCTACACCGACCCCGCTACCGGCCGCGAGGCCGAGCAGTCGATCCTGTCGGGCGGCGCGAAGCTTCAGTGGAAGGTCGACTGGGCGATGCGCTGGGTCGCCCTCGGCGTCGACTACGAAATGTCGGGCAAGGACCTGATCGACAGCGTCACCCAGAGCTCCAAGATCGCCCGGATCCTCGGCGCCCGGCCGCCGGAGGGGTTCAACTACGAGCTGTTCCTCGACGAGAATGGCGAGAAGATCTCGAAGACCCGCGGGAACGGTGTCACCCTCGACCAATGGCTGACCTACGCCCCCGAGGAGAGCCTCGCTTTCTACATCTATCGCGAGCCGAGGAAGGCGAAGCAGCTAAGCTTCGGGATCATCCCCAAGGCGGTCGACGAATATCACCAGTTCCTCGCCGCCTATCCGGCGCAGGAATGGGACAAGCGCCTCGGCAATCCAGTCCACCACGTCCATGCCGGAAAGGTGCCGGAGGCCCGGCTTCCGCTCACCTTCGCGCTCCTGCTCAACCTCGTCGGAGTGGCCTCGACTGAGGACAAGGCTCTGCTCTGGGCCTTCGTGAAGCGCTACGCGCCGGACGCCTCGCCGGAAGCGAATCCCGAGCTCGACGCCCTGATCGGCTACGCGCTCGCCTATTTCCGCGATTTCGTCGCCGGTTCGCTTCGCCGCCGGGCGCCGGACGAGAAGGAGGTCGCGGCGCTTCGCGACCTCGATTCCCGCCTCGCCGTCCTTCCTCCCGAAGCGGGCCCGGAGGCGATCCAGAACATGGTGTTCGAAGTGGGCAAGGCCCATGCGTTCGACAACCTGCGCGACTGGTTCAAGGCGCTGTACGAAACTTTGCTCGGTACCAGCCAAGGCCCGCGCATGGGGAGCTTCTTCGCCCTCTACGGCATCGACAACAGCCGCCGACTGATTGCCGAGGCGCTGGCTCAAGAAAGCGGGCCGCGTGATCTTTCCGGCGGTTGATGGCGCGGCTGTGCGGTGCCGCAAGGTTGTTGTGCCGATTTTGGCGATTAACCGGCGCAGGGGGAGCGGCTATTGCGGCCCCGTTGCGAGCCGGGGAGGCTGAAATGGGGAATGAACGTTTGCTGGCGGGGCTGTGCGGGGTCACGTTCGTGACCCTGTTCCTGCTCTTCGCCCAGCTGTGGATGGACAGCGGCATGATCGCCGGCTCCGTCCAGCTCGCCTGACCCGAAGCGGCCGCGCCGTTCGACGCGGCCGCTTCGCCAAACGAGGCCTAGGACGGCCGCGGGCTGCGGCGGACCATCGAGCCGGCAGGCTTGACCTCGGCCGAGATCCGCTCCGCTTCTCCGCGGTCGAGACCGGCGCGGACCAGCGCCTCGGTCAGCGCCTCGGCGGCGGGGACGGCGACGTCGGGATCGATGCCGGCGCCTTCCCAGCCCTTCCCCGTCTCGGGATCGTAGGTCCGTCCGACCGGGATGAAGACGGAGAATTTGTCGCCCACCGGCTGTATCCCGCCATAGTGGCCGGCCCCGGCGGTCGGTTCGCCGATGATCGTCGCACGCTTCGTCCGCTTGAGGGAAAGGGTGAAATGCTCGGCCGCGGAGGCGGTGCGGCCGGAGGTGAGGACGAACACCTTGGCGTCGAACAACCTCTTCTCCGTCTTGCTGGGAAGGGCGAAATGCTCGCGGCGAACGACATCCTCCTTCGTCGGCACCAGCCGGAGCGCGGGCGAGGGCGCCAGAGGCGCCCCCTGCGCCCGTTCGATCGAGGCGCGGGTGTCCATCGTCACCAGCTTGGTCTCCTTCGAAAAGAGATAGGGGAAGATCACGTCCATCTCCTCGAGGCCGCCGCCGCGATGGGTGCGGGCGTCGAAGATCAGCGTCTTGGCGCCGGCATTGTCGGCCATGAACCTGCGGACGGCCTCGACTTCCTCCGCGGTCCCCATGAACCCGTTGAAGCGGATGTAGGCGATTCCCGGCGCGAGAAGCCGCTGCTCCTCGATCGGCTCGAACGGCGGCCGGGCCGACGCGGGCGCGGCGGCGGGGACGGCTCCGGCGGCGGCGGCGGGGGGCGGGCCCCGGCGCTCGGACCGGCCGACCGCGACGCGCAGGTGGTTGTCCGGGGAAACGGCGCGCAAATCGGCCGTCAGTCGCTCGGCCAGCTCGCGCCCGGAGGTGAAGCCGTCATAGGCGCCGACGGCGGCATTGCGCCGCAGCGTCTCGGCATAGCGTTTCGCGATGTCGGGGAAGACATAGCCTTCCTCCAGCTTCTGGGCGAGCTCGGCGGCGGTCGCGCGTGCCTCGGCGCTGGTCACCGCCACGTCGGGCCTGGCCTCCGCGGGGGCGGGGGCGGGGGCGGGGGTTGGCGAGGTCTGCGCAGCGGCGCCGACGGCGGAAGCGGCGAGCAGCGCCGCCGCAAAGGTCTTGAAAGCGAACATGGATCCCCTCGAACTGCTGTTTCACATCCCGGTCGTCATTATGCCTCCGTACCGGCGCTTTTTGCGCGATTTTCGCAGGCCGTTCATGCCAATAAAAGGCGAGGGAGGGCGTCGGTGCGGCATGGACAGGAAACTCGACCGGTTCGACATCGCGCTGCTGAACCTGCTTCAGGAGGACAATCTCGCGACCTCGGAGGCGCTGGCGCGGGCGGTCCCGCTTTCTCCTTCCGCCATCGCGC
>Ga0307279_10000033_pt1 | contig 14089 bp, 16 predicted proteins | sample ER_DNA_118_FD_194484 | JGI IMG/M metagenome (GOLD analysis project Ga0307279, IMG submission 194484) | Bulk soil microbial communities from the East River watershed near Crested Butte, Colorado, United States - ER_DNA_118 | ecosystem: Environmental > Terrestrial > Soil > Floodplain | place...
CGCCGTCGGCGGGGTTCATGTCGGTGTCGGTCGAGCCGGGCTGGACGAGGTTGGCGGTGATGTCGCGGGGGCCAAGCTCGTGCGCCAGGCCGCGGGTGAAGGACTGCAGCGCCGATTTGGTCATGAAATAGACCGTTCCGGTCGCACCCACGATCCGCTCCGCGCCGGCGGAGCCGATGGTGATGACCCGGCCGCCGGCCTTGAGGTGGGGAATGGCGGCCTGGGCGGCGAGCACGGGGCCCCGCACGTTGACCGCCAGCAGGGCGTCCATGTCCTCGACGGCGAAGTCGGCGATCGTGCCGTAGCGGGCGATCGCGGCATTGTTGACGAGGATGTCGAGGCCGCCCAACGCCTCGACCGCCTGGTCGACGGCCCGCCTGATCGCGGCCGGATCGGCGCTGTCGGCCTGAATGGCGACAGCCTTGCGGCCCTTCGCCTCGATCGCTTCGACCACCCGCGCCGCGCGATCCGCGGCACGTTCGAAGGTGATCGCGACGTCGGCCCCCTTGTCGGCCAGCGCCAGCGCGATCGCAGCGCCGATCCCGCGCGATCCCCCCGTCACCAAGGCGTATTTGCCGTTCAGCTCGCTCATCGAAACTTCCTATCTGTAGTGATCGTTACAGATAGGCAGATGGGGCCTTTGAGATCGGACGTCAATATATTATATAGCGATCGATGCAGAATTTAGTCTCGCCTCCCGGAAGCGATAAGGTCGTGCGCCAGCGCGGCCGGCCGCGCGGCTTCGACCGCGACGCGGCGCTGGCCAGGGCGACCCGGCTGTTCTGGGAGAAGGGCTACGAGGCTACTTCGATCAACGACCTGACCGAGGCGTTGGGAATCGGCGCGCCAAGCCTTTACGCCGCCTTCGGCTCGAAGGAGGCGCTCTACACCGAGGCGCTGAACTATTATTGCGAAAGCAACGCGGCGCTGGTCTGGGGGCGGTTCGCCGCCGCCGCTACGGCGCGCGAGGCGGTCCGGCACTTCCTTATGGACTCGGCCGCGGCGCTGACCGGGGCCGTGGCGGACATCCCGCGCGGATGCATGGTCACGCTGTCCTCGGTCGGGGGGGAGGGGCATGACGCCCTCGGCCGCCTCGTCCGGGACACCCGGGCGGCGACGCTCGAGCGGCTGACGGCGCGCCTTCACCAGGCGGTGGAGGAGGGGGAGATCGCGGCCTCGACCGATCTCCACTCGCTCGCGCGGTTCGTGCAGACGGTGCAGGCCGGGATGTCCATCCTCGCGCGCGACGGTGCGGGCACTGCCGAGCTGAGCGAAGTGGCCGAGCTGGCCATGCTCGGCTGGGACGCCCGGCTTAGCTAAGCCGCCGGCCCCGGGCGGACGGGCCCCCGCGGCCTGCTCCCGTCGGGGTCTCCAGCCGGATCGACGCTTCGGCGCCGAACATCAGCGGCTCGACCGGAGCCGGCCGACGATGAACGCTTCGAAGGCGGCGGAGTCGGCGAGGCCGGCGCGCAGCTCGCCCTCGTCCAGGCGCAGAGCGATCCGGCCTCCGGCCATCAGGATTCCGGAGTCGCAATAAGCGGTCAGCGTCGTCACGTCGTGAAGCGCGGTGATCAGCACCATCTGCCGCTCGGCGACGAGGCCGCGCAGGGCGTTCTTCACGTCGTAGGCGGTGAGGGGATCGAGCCAGTTGAACGGCTCGTCGAGGATGACGATTCCGGGCAGGTCCAGGAAGGCGGCGAGGAGCGCGATGCGCTGCCTCATCCCGGCGGAAAGGATTGCGCACTTGCGGTCGAGGAACCGATCGACGTCGAGCGCCGCGCGCAGCGGTGCCACGGCCGGTTGATCGACGGCATCGCGGGACCGCGCCGAGATGGCGAAGATCTCCCGCGGCGTAAGCTCGGCCGGGAGCATCCCGCTTTCGACGGCGAAGCCGATCCGCTCGGCGCGGGCCGAGCGGTCGTGGGTGACGTCCGCGCCGCCGAGGAAGATCCGCCCGAGGCGCACCGGAAGCCGGCCCGCAAGCGCGCGAAGCAAGGTCGTCTTGCCCGATCCGTTGGCGCCGACGATCCCAAGCCAGCCGGGCCGGTCGACGGCGTGGGAGAAACCCGCGACGACGGGCACTCCGTCCCGGTCGACGGTGAGTTCCTCGATCGCCAGCGCCAGGGTCACGTCGCCGCGAACCTTAGCGACCGCGCCCGGCGGTGGAGCATGACGAACCTGCCGGCGAGAAGGAGCAGCGCGGCCGGGGGCGTGACGAAGCCGGCAAGCAGGATCGCCACGGCGTCGATCTGCATCGCCAGCTCCGCCGCCTGGCGGGGCCGGATCGCGTAGTGATAGGCTCGAAGCAGGGCCAAGACGAGGAAGAGCAGGACGGCCGCGGCGGCGAGGGCCGCGAGCGCGAGCGCGTCCGGCAGGCCCAGGGCCGCCGCTCCGACCGCAAGACCGGCGGCCAGCGAGCAGGCCGAAGCGGCCGGGACGAGCGCGGGGCCGACGGGTCCGATTCCGAGGTAGAGCAGATAGCGCGGCAGCGGCGGATGCTGGCGCAGGAGTAGTCCGAAGGCGAAGGCGGCGGCCGCCGCGGCGAGCAGCTCCGCTCCGGGGCGCGGCAGGGTTCCGGCGGTGATCCGGTAAGCCAAGGCGATGCAGGCGCCGACGATACCGAAGGCGAGCGCGCTGGCGGCGACCGACGGCCCGGCGACGCCGGTCCGGGCGGCGACGAGCGCGGCGATGCGCTTCGCCCGGTCCCGGCCCGTCAGGGCGATGGAGCGCGCCTCGCCCGACGCCGCCCGGCGGCGGTTCGACCGGCGGGCGAGGTGAAGCCGAGCCCTGCGCGCCAAGGCGGCCGCCCCGGCGCCGACCGCGTAGGCGAGGGCCAAAGCGGCGGCGCGGAGGGCAATGGCCTGGGAGCCCGAAGCCGGCGCCGCGAGCGAGAAGAGGGCTGCGAAGGGCAACAGGTTCCAGAACAGGCGATGGACGAGCCGGGGCCCGCCGCGAAGCGCGAGCCGGGCGACGATGCTCTCGGCCGCGAGGTGTGCGATCCGCCGCTCGGCGGCGAGATTGACGACGAAGCCGGCGACGGCGAGGAGCAGCATCCTGGCGGGCAGGTCGAGATCGCGCACGACCGCGACCGCATTGGCTGCGCCTTGGGCCGCCACCAGCGCGAAAATCGGGACCGCCAGCAGCAGGAGCAGCAAGTCGCGCTTCCTCGAGAAAGCGGCGCGCGCGCCCTTCCACCCGATGAGGAGATCGTAAGCGAAGAGCCCCCCCAAATCAGTCCTCCCGCACGTCCCGCCCGCGCGAAGTCCCGATCCGCGGCGCCCCTCGATTACACACCGCGGTGATGCGGCGCGTCAACCGGGACGGGGCCCGGCCGAAGCCGGCGGCGTGGAAACGGCGCGAACGGGGGAGATCGGCGACGCCGAGGGCGATCACCGAAACCTGATGCCGCACGATCTCGCCTCCCGGTCGCCGTCGACCCGGGCCGGGAAGGGACGGTGGACCCCGGATCAAGTCCGGAACGACGGTTCGACCTCCGCAGGACCGACTCTATTTCCGGCCCCGCCGCCGCTCCGCCTGAAGTTCCGCGAAGCGGCCGACGAGGATGCCGTCAGGTTGACCTGCGTTCCCGCCTGACCCCATGCTTCGGCGGACAGCGATTCGGAGCCCAGCCATGCGTCTCGTCTTACCCGTCGTCCTGGCCGGCGGCTCGGCCTTCATCGCCGCGATGGCGGCGGCGCAGCCCGCCGCGCAGCTCCAGCCGGGCGAGATCCTGGAAAATGGCGGCGGCGAGCAGGTCAAGGTCCTGCAGTGCCGCTCGGCCGCTTATTCGCAGCGCGAATGCCAGACCGTCGCCTGGAAGAACGGCCATGCCGATTCCAACCCGGCCTGGTGGAACGAAGCGGATCTGATCGGCACCGACACCCGGGTTCGCGAGGCGCTCGGCAAGCCGCCGCGGGCGGGAGCCGCCGCCGCCGGCCGGTCCGCGGGAACCGCCAACCCCGGCCGTCCGGCCACCGGCCGCCGCGGCGCCGCCACGGCCGGCGCGGGCTCCCGGCCGGCGCCCACCGGCGGCCGAATCCCCGACGGCGTCTACCAGTGCCGCACCTGGATGGGTAACGCCTACGTCAGCCTCGGGACGGTGCGAAGCGTCAACGGTTCGCTCGACACCAGCCTCCTTCGTAAGGTCGGCGCGACCTTCACCGGCGCCGCGCCGAGCGCCGAGGGGGTGACGATCAGCTACACCACGGCACGCGGTTACCGCGAGAGCATGGACTGCAAGCGCTAGCCAGAGTCGGGGGTCCGGCTCCGGATGGCCGGAACCCTGGGGCATCGGCTGGAGGGACGGTCCGCCGGCGCTGGGTCCATGCTTCGGCCTTCGCCGTAACGCGGCCGGCCCCGTGCCGCTAACGACACTCCGGCCGGCCCTGGCCGGCCTGTGTCGAAGGAGTGACCGGATGCCGCGTGTCGATCGTGCCTCGTCTCCGGTCGGCGCCGCGCCCGCGTGGGTCTACCGCGCCCTCGTCGATCCGGAGCTCCTGGTCCTCTGGCTCCCGCCGGACGGAGCCCAGGCGCGGATAGACCGGCTGGAGGCGCGGCCGGGAGGGCGGATCGCGATCACGCTAAGCTTCGCGGCCGGCGCCGGGGGCAAGACGACCGCGGACACCGACCTGGTCGAGGGCTTCTTCGTCGACCTCGAGCCGGAACGGCTGGTATCCCAGCGCTTCACGTTCAGCTCGCGCGACCCCGCCTTCGCCGGCGAGATGCTGATGACGTGGCGGCTTGAGGAGGGCGGCTCGGGCACGATCGTCACGGTGACGGCCGAGAACGTCCCGGCCGCGATTCCGGCCGACGTTCACGAGCGGGCCATGGCCTCCTCGCTCGCCAAGCTGGCCGCGCTCGCGGCCGCGGCGCGATAGCGGCAGGCACGGCCGGAGCCGGCGCGGCCGCCGTCGCCGCCTGCCTCGTCATGATCTCGGGCGGTTCGGACGGCGGCAAGTCGACCCTGCTCGCGGAGCCCGCGGGGCGCGGCCGCGCGAGAGGCACGTGCGGGACGAAGACCGCCGCCACGGCTTCGACAAGGCGTCGCGGGACTATGAGCGGGTTCGTCGGGCCTGTCGGGACGCCGGTTCACGACCGCCATGAACGACCGCCGGTCCGTCTCGAACGCAGCATGAAATTGCGTCGCTCGCCGCGATGTCCTGCTAGGGGTCCGCAATGAAAATCACGTTGTCCATCGACGTCCCGTCCCTCGAGGAGGGGATACGCTTTTTCAGCGAGGTGTTCGGCTTCGTCGAGGCTTCGCGCCCCCACCCGGGCTATGCCGTGCTCGGCGCCGGAGAGGCGACGATCGGCCTCCTCGCCAAGCCGGCGGGTTCGTCTCCGGCGCCGGGAAGCGGCGACGTTCGCCGCTATGAGCGGCACTGGACGCCCGTCCATGCCGATTTCCGGGTCGAGGATTTCGAGGCGACTCTCGCGCGGGCGCTTGCGGCCGGTGCCCGGTCGGAGCAGGAGCACCGAGTGCCCGGCTATCCGCCGGTGGCTTTCTGCAGCGACCCGTTCGGCCACGGCTTCTGCATCGTCGGCCTCACCCCCTTGCCGGCCGCTTGATCGAGGCGGCGGGCGCGGGCGCGAGCGCCGGGCCCGCTACGGCCGGCGGATCGGGTAGAGGGCGCGAAGCGCCCGCAGCGCCGCCGGGTGGTAGACGCTCGAATGCCCCTCCTCCAGCCGAGTCGCGCTCCACTTCAGGCTTGTCGGCGCCGACCTCCGGAGGGCCGCGACCAGCCCATCCTGCAAGGCGCGTTCCCGGGCCGCCTTTTCGGCCGGCGGCGCGGGCTGGTCGAAGCCTATCCACAGCCGCCGGCTTCCGCCTCGGGCGCGGCGAAGCGAACCGTCGGCGGTCCTCGCCAGGCGCCCTCCGTCCCACCACAGGCTTGGGCTAATCGCGATATAATCGTCGAAGGCTGCGGGCTCGCTCAGCAGGGTCTCGAGGACGAAGAGGCCGGCAAGCGACTCGCCGATGATCGCCGTCCGGCCGTCGGTCGCGAACCGGGCGGCGGCCCAGGGCTTGAGCTCCTCCACCAGGAATCGGCGATAGGCTTCGGACCCGCCGGAAGTGGGTGCGACCTCGCGATCGGCGGCCACGGACGAAGGCGCGGTCAGATCGTGGCGCCGGTCGACCCCCTCGACGCCGATCAGGATCATCTCCTCGCCCTCGCCATAGGCGGCGGTGATCTGGGTCAGGCCGGCGATGTGCAGGAAGTCCTCCTTCACCCCGCCGTCGAGCAGGACCAGCACCGGGAATCGCCGCCCCGGCTCGCCGTAATGGTCGGGGAGGCGAACGTTGACCGTCCTGACGTCCCCCAGCACCTTCGACGGAAGGGCGAAGGACGTCCCGACGACGATCGGCCGCCCGCCGGCCTCGGCGGCGACCGCGGGGGCGCGACCCTGGGCGGCGGCCGGCGCCGCGGATAGCAGCGCCGCGGCGAGGACGGCGAGCCGCGCGGGCCGGTGCAGCCGGGTCACAGCGCCATCATCCGGCGAAGCGCGCGCGCGCAGGCGCGGAGCGCCCGCGCGTCCTGCTCCGCCTTGGCGATCGACATGGCGCCGGTGAACATCGCCACCACCGTGTCGGCCAGGCCGGCCGCATCCTCGCTCGCGAAGGGCGCGAGCCCGGCCTCGGCGTCGCGCTTCAGGCAGCTCGCGACGGCCGAGCGCCAGGTCCGATACTCGTCCTCGATCGCCTTGCGCAGCGCGTCGTCCGACAGCGACAGCTCGAGCGAGAGGTTGCCGAGCGGACATCCCGAGACGGAGCCGCGGCCGTCGAGCACGTCGGCCACGTCCTCGAAGACCTTGACGATGCCCTCGGCGGCGGTCGGCGCAGCCTCGACGGCGGCGATCCAGGTGAGTCCGACCTCCTCCGAGACTCGCTCGGCGATGACGGCCCGCGCCAGGTCGCGCTTGGTCGGGAAATGGTGGTGGAGGGCGCCGCCGCTTACTCCGGCCGCGGTGACGATGTCCTGCATGCTCGAGCCGCGGTAGCCCCGCGCCTGGAACGTCGCCGCCGCGGCGTCGAGCACCCGTGCCCGCATCCCGGCCGGATCGTTGGTCCTGATGCGGCCGCGCGGTCTGCCTTCCATCCGCTGGCGGTAGCAGCATTGACAAAACAGGACAACCGGTCTGTTATGTCGGCGAGGGAGGTACGGATGACGACGGGGAACGACGGGGACGACCAGGCGCGGGGGTTCGATTTCCTCCACGGCGCGTGGAGCGTTCGGCACCGCAAGCGCCGGCACCGTCTCGTCGGCGACGAATGCTGGCTGGAGTTCGGCGGGACGATGACCGCCCGCCGGATCCTGGCGGGAGCGGGGAATATCGACGAGAACGTCCTTGACGATCCCGCCGGCGCTTACCGGGCCTGCACCCTGCGCCTGTTCGACCCGGCGTCCGGCACCTGGAGCATCTTCTGGATCGACGGGCGCAATCCCCGGCCGGACCCGCCCGTGACGGGCGCGTTCCACGGCGGGCAGGGACGGTTCCTCGGGGAGGACGTGCTCGGCGGAAGGCCGATCCTCGTCCGCTTCCTGTGGTCGCGCCGCGATCGGCCCTCGCCCCGCTGGGAGCAGGCCTTTTCCGCCGACGGCGGCAGCCGCTGGGAGACGAACTGGATCATGGACTTCGACCGGGTCGCCGGCCGGGAAGGGGAGTTGGAATGACGGGATTTGCAAGGACGATGGCGGCCGCCCTGGCGCTCGCCGGCGCCGCGGCGCCGAGCGGCGAGCTCGCCGCCCAGGTGGCGGTGCCGGCGCCCGGGCCGGTGGTCGAGCTTCGCCAGTACAAGATCGTCCACGGGCGCCGCGACGCCTTCGTCGCCTTGTTCGAGCGCGAGTTCGTCGAGACCCAGGACGCCGTCGGAATGCCGCTGCTCGGCCAGTTCCGCGACCTCGACGACTCCGACCGGTTCGTCTGGCTGCGCTCGTTCCGCGACATGGCCGATCGCCTCCGCGCCCTCACCGATTTCTACACGGGCCCGGTGTGGAAGGCGCATCGCGCGGAGGCCAACCCGATGCTCGACGACAACGACAACGTCCTGCTCCTGAAGCCGGCCCGCGCCGCAAGCGGATTCGAGGCCCCGGCCGCCCGTCCGGCGCCGGGCACCGGAAAGCCGCCGGCGAGCGTCGTCGTGGTCAACATCCACTATCTCTGGAAGGACCCCGGCGAGGGCTTCACCGCCTTCTTCCTCGACAAGGTCGCTCCGAAGCTCCGCGCCGGCGGGCTCCCGGTGCTCGGCGCCTATGTCACGGAGACCGCCCCCAACAGCTTCCCCCGGCTGCCGGTGCGGCAATCGGAGAAGCTGTTCGTCTGGTTCACCCGAGCGCCCGACTCCGGCCGCTACGCCGCCGCCCTTCGAGGGGTGAGCGCCCGCCGCGACTGGCGCGAGGCGATCGGCCCCGCCCTCGCCGACTTCGAGGAGCGCCAAGCGCAGACCCTGTTCCTCGCGCCGACGCCGCGCTCGGCGCTCCGCTAGGCGTCCCGAGCCCGGCGGCGGCTCAGCGCAGCGGCTTGCGGAACTTGAACAGGAACTGGTCGGTGCGCCCGCGGATCGACGGATCGAACACGCCCGCCGTGTGCGGGTCGGCGGGATTGGCGAGGACCCGGCTCTCGCCCACGTAGCGGAAGCCGGCGGCCTCGACCTGCCGGCGCACCAGCGACGGCTCGATGCGATGAAGCGTGTCGGTCACGTCGGCGGGCGAACCCGGCGCCGCGACATGGTCGAGGACGAGGTAATAGCCGCCCGGCTTCAGCGCCGCATAGACCGCACGATTGAACGCCGCGATGTCGACCGGGCCCATGAAGTCGTCGAGCAGGTCGTGGTAGTTCTGCGAGATCCAGAAGATGTCGATCGGCTCGGGATAGCGCGCCGCTGGAAGCGCCGAGGCGAGGGTCACCGTCACGTTCGGATGCTTGGCCGACCAGGCCTGGGTCCCGGCCAGTCCCTCGACGATGTTCGGATACACCAGGAGCTCGCTCGGAACCGAGGCGTAGACCCGGCCGCGCGGTCCGACCGCCGCCGCGAAGAGCCGGGTGAAATATCCCGCTCCGGACGCATAGTCGGCGATCCGGTCGCCGGCGCGGACGCCGATGAACTCCAGCATTGCCGCGGGCTTGCGGTCGGCGTCCCGCGCCCGGTCCTCGGCCGGGCGCGAGGCATCGGCGACGGCCGCGGCGGCGATCTCTCCTCCGCGGCCGGCCTCGACCGCGAGCTCGGGCACGCCCATCGCGACCAGCAGGGCGGCAGCCCCCAAGCCGACGTTCCATCCCATGGCCGAACCTCCAGTCTGCGACGCGCCCGATGCGCACCGGCCGGAGAGGTGACGGCCGAGGCTCCGCTTGCCAATGACCAGTTCGATCGAAGTCGCTGTGACCACTTCGGCCGTTCGACGCGCCCCGGCGGCCGTCCTTCCAGGCTTCGCCGGAGCGAAGCGGAAAACGCTGCCGGCCGGGCCGACGGCTTCAGCCCGGCGGCAGCACCGCTTCCAGCGCCGCCACTCCCCGGGCCAGTTCCGCCTCGTCGGCATTGCCATAGCCGAGGATCAGCCCGGGGGAGGCCGGGGCCGCGAGGAAGCAGGTCGAGAGCGGAATGGACGAGACGCCGAGCGCGCTCAGCCTCGAGCACAGCGCGACGTCGTCGGCCCCGTCGCCGAGCAGCCCGGTGAGGTGCATGCCGGCCTCGATCCCGCTCACCGACAGCCGGCGCTCGAGCCGCGACTCCAGCGCGCTGCGAAGCCATGCCCTCCGCTTCTCGTAGACGAGGCGCATCCGGCGCAGGTGCCTCGCGAAATGGCCTTCGGAAAGGAAGTCGGCGAGCGCCGCCTGGGTGGGCGTGGAGGCGAAGATGTCGTTGCTCTCGCGGATCGCTCGGAACGCGGGCACCAGGTCCTCCGGGACCACCAGATATCCGACTCGAAGCGCCGGAAACATGACCTTGCTGAACGTCCCGACGTAGATCGTTCGGCAGGCCGCATCCAGGCCCTGCAGCGCCGGCATCGGCCGTGCCCCGTAACGGAACTCGCTGTCGTAATCGTCTTCGATGATCCATGCGCTCCGCTCGCGCGCCCAGCCGAGCAGCTGGAGCCGGCGCGGCGCGCTCATCCCCGCTCCAAGCGGATATTGGTGCGACGGAGTGACGTAGGCGGCTCGTGCATCGGGGGCGGCCAGCGTCCCCTCCGCGACGACGAGCCCTTCCGGATCGACCCGCACCGGCACCATCGCCAGTTGCGCGGACGCGAAGGCCGCATGGGCGCCCGGATAGCCGGGCTCTTCGACCAGGATCCGGTCGCCGGCGTCGAGCAGGGCGCGCGCCGCGACGTGGAGGCCCTGCTGCGAACCGGAGACGATCATGACCTGCGAAGCGGTGCAGCGCACGCCGCGGGCGGCCCCCAGATATCGGGCGACGGCCTCCCGCAGCGGCAGGTGCCCCATCGGGTCGCCATAGCCCATCGTCGCTGGCGAACGGCCCCGCGAGTGACGGGCCATCAGCGTGGCCCAGGTCTGCGATGGGAACTTGTCGAGAGCGGGCAGGCTCGCCCGGAACGCACCCGGGTGGGCGAGCCAGGGCTGCTCCGGCAGAACCAGGGCCGACGCTCGGCGGGATATTCGTCGGTCTCCCCGGGCGAGCCGCGCGCGAGCGACCTCGCCCTGCGACCGCGGCCTTCCGGCGCTTGTCATGGTGGCGCACACGCGCGTGCCGGAGCCGACCACCGCCTCCAGATATCCCTCGGCGGTGAGCTGCTCGAACGCCGCCAGGACCGGCGCCCTCGACACTTTCAGTTCCGCCGCGAGCGCCCGCGTCGACGGCAGCGTCTGCCCGGGCCGAAGGCGGCCGTCTGAGATCGCGGCCTGGTACCAGGCGTAGATCTGCCGGTGGAACGGCTCGCGCGAGAAGCGATCGACGGCCAGCGGGCTCGGAAAGGCGCCGAGGCCGGATCCGGGACGGCGGTTGGCAATGGTCATGTCATGAAGCGCGATATTGGTCATTGGAGGATGGCCACTTTACGGACAGTCTGAGCGAATGACAGCCACTCGCCGGTTCCTCCCCTTCGCCATTCTGTTCGCGCTCGCCGCGGGCCCCGCGGCGCTTGCCCGGGACGATCGGTCGGCCGGTACGGCGCTCCGTCCGCCGGCCGGGACGATGCCCGCGCTTCGCGACGGAAGCCATGACTTCGACTTCGAGTTCGGGTCCTGGAAAGCCCATGTCGCGCGCCGCCTGCGGCCGCTTACCGGTTCGAGCGAGTGGGTCGAGCTCGACGGCGTCTCGATCGTTCGGCCGGTCTGGGACGGTAAGGCGAATTTGGGCGAGCTCGACGTGCGCGGCCCGGCAGGGGCGATCCAGGGGCTCAGCCTGCGGCTCTACAACCCGGCGACTCACGAGTGGAAGATCAGCTGGGCCAACAGCCGCGACGGCGCGCTCACTCCGGCCATGGTCGGCGCCTTCGACGGCCGGGGCGGCGGCGAGTTCTACAATGCCGATACGCTGGGCGATCGCCAGATCCTCGCGCGCTTCATCTTCTCGGGAACCCTCGGCAAGCGGTTCAGGATCGAGCAGGCCTTCTCCGCGGATGCCGGCCGTACCTGGGAGGTGAACTGGATTGCCGACTTCACGCGCTGACGCCGGACCCGTCGTCCGGCCCGCCGGAGCCGGCGACTTCGAAGCCTGGCTTCCGCTCTGGAAGGGCTACAACGCCTTCTATGGCCGCGAGGGCGCGACCGCCTTGTCGGACGCGGTGACCGCCGATCGCTGGGCGGCCTTTCTGTCGCCGGACGTTCCGATGTGGGCGCTCGTCGCGTGCCGCGGCGATCGGCTGGTCGGCCTGGCGCATTATCTCTTCCATCTTAGCACCACCTCCATCGCCCCGTCCTGCTACCTGCAGGATCTCTTCACCCTCCCGGAAGCGCGGGGAAGGGGGATCGGCGCGCTCCTCATCGAGGCGGCGGCGCGGGCCCGGCTTGGCGGGAGCACGAGCCTCTACTGGCAAACCCATCGCGGCAACGCCACCGCGATTCGGCTGTACGACCGGGTCGCCGAGCAATCCGAATTCCTGATCTACAGGATGCCCTTGCCCTGACGGCGCCCTCGGCCCGCGCCGGGCCCGTTGCCGCGCCCCGGTTATTCACTCTCCTCCCGCCCGAGCACGAAATGCGTGGCGAGTTCGCTCGCCGCGGTTTCGATCAGTCGGTAGCCCAGGGCGGGAAGATCCAGGCCCGCGAACAACGCCTCGCCGCGCCCGAGCAGGACGGGCGAGAGAACGAAGTGCAGCTCGTCGACCAGTCCGGCGCTTAGATATTGGCGGACGGTCGAGACCCCGCCGCCGATCTTGACATCCTTTTCTCCCGCCGCCTCCCGCGCCCGTTCCAGGGCGGCGTGGATTCCCTCCGTGACGAAGTGGAAGGTGGTGCCGCCTTCCATCGCGATCGGCGCGCGTTCGTGGTGGGTCAGGACGAACGTCGGCGCATGGTAGGGAGGATTGTCTCCCCACCAGCCCTTCCAGCCGTCGTCCGGCCACTCGCCGCGAACCGGGCCGAACATGTTGCGGCCGAGGATGAAGGCGCCGAAGCCGTCCATCGAGCGGTGGGCGAAGGTCTCGTCGACGCCCTCCGAGCCGCCGTCTTCGCCGAACATGGCCCTGAAGGTCTTGGTCCCGAAAAGCCAGTTGTGGAGCTCCTTGCCGCGCTTGCCCAGCGGATCCTGGAGACTCTGCTCGGGGCCCGCCCCGAACCCGTCCAGCGACATCGCGAAACCCCCGACCCTTACTCGTCCCACTTCATCCTCCTCGATTGCCTTCGGCCCCGGTCGGCCGCGCCGATCCATGCGCCGTCCGGCCCTGGACGCTGTCCCGTTCCAGTTGAACCCCCGTTCCCGGCCTTCGCCGCGCAGAGGATCCAAGGTCACGCTGAACGGCTCTAGAGGCCTGGCGGTGCGATCGCTTCGGCGCCGGCCGAAGCGTCGCCGCGCCGCCTCCGGGGCTCCCCCCGTTCGTTCCGGCGTCGCTGTCGTCCGTGTCTTTGCGGTGGGCCCGCGCCCTGGAACGGCGAGCATGTCGCGCAGGCGTGGCCGCGGTTGACCGGGGGGAGATTGGAACATGCAGATCGGCAGGAGACTGTTCGCGACGGCGGCGGCCGCACTCGGGGCGATCGGGCTCGCCTGGGGCGCCTTCGCGTTCTTCTGGCAACCCGTCCCGCCCGACTTCCCGGGTTACGAGCCGCTCGCCTATCTCGCCGGAACCTTGCTTCTGGCCGGTGGCATCGCGGTGCATTTCGACCGTTCCTCGCGGCTCGGAGGATGGATCCTCGCGATCGTTTTCGCCGGCTTCTCGATTCCCTGGGCGATACGAATCCTTCGCTTCCCACAGCTGTTCGGCACATGGGGCGGGTTCGCCGAGGAGTTCGCGCTGGTGGTTGCCGCCGCGATCGTCGCGGAGGCCGCCGCCGGTCGGCCGAAGAGAGGCGCGCTGGACCTCGAGCAGGCGTGCATCCTGGCCTTTGGCGCCTGCGCGGTCGCTTTCGGTCTCAATCACTTCTTCGCGCTGGAGCAGACGGCTTCCCTCGTTCCGCGATGGATCCCGCCCGGACGGATGTTCTGGGCCGTGGCGACCGGGATCTTTCACCTCCTGGCCGGCCTCGCGATCCTTAGCGGGGTGCGCTCGCTGCTCGCGGCGCGGCTCCTCGGGGCGATGGTGCTCGGGTTCAGCGCGCTCGTCTGGCTGCCCAAGCTGTTGGGCTCGCCGGCGGTCCACATGGTCTGGGCCGGCAATGCGGTCAACCTGGCGCTGGCCGGCGCGGCCTTCGTCGTCGCCGACGCGATCGCCCGCCGTGTCAGAGATAGCTCAGCCACCAGCGGGAGCGACGGCGCTTCACCGCCGCGAAGCGGATCGCCGGAATGCGAAGGATGAGCAGCACGGCCAGCCAGACGAGGTAGACCGCGGGCAGGCCGAAGCCCCAGCCGGCGCCGCGCAGCGCCGCGCTGCCCTCGATGAAGTGGGTGAAGGCCGAGGCTGGAACGCCCAGCGCCAGGCCGGCCGCCAGGGCCAGTCCATGGACGATGTAGATGTGGAGCACGTAGGTGAAGAAGGGT
>Ga0307279_10000034_pt1 | contig 14082 bp, 17 predicted proteins | sample ER_DNA_118_FD_194484 | JGI IMG/M metagenome (GOLD analysis project Ga0307279, IMG submission 194484) | Bulk soil microbial communities from the East River watershed near Crested Butte, Colorado, United States - ER_DNA_118 | ecosystem: Environmental > Terrestrial > Soil > Floodplain | place...
CAGAAAGTCTATTTCCACGACCACGGCACCACCCTCGCCGGACTGATGGCGGCTCATGGCACCGATCCACACGAATTCCTGGCCTTCGTCCACGACATCGATCTCGCCCGCATCGCCGCCGACCCGAGGGTGGTCGCCGCCATCGACCGGCTGCCGGGACGCAAGTTCGTCTTCACCAACGGCGACGAGACCTACGCGCGGCGCGTTCTGGAGCGACTCGGCCTAGCCAACGCCTTCGACGGCCTGCACGATATCCATGCGATGGACTATGTGCCCAAGCCGGATCCGCGCTCCTATTCCACGATGTGCGAGCGCCACCTAATCGACCCCAGCCGCGCCCTGTTCGCCGACGACATGGCGCGCAACCTCGAGCCCGCGAAGGCTCTCGGCATGGTCACCGTCTGGATCGACAACGGATCGGAGCAGGCGAACCGCGCTGCCGATCGCGCCTTCATCGACTATCATATCGCCGACATCGGCGAATGGCTTGCCGCCATCACCGCCGGGGAGACTCCATGACCATGCTTGAGCGGACGATCGACGAAGCCTGGGAACGGCGCGATACGCTTGGCCCGGGAGACGCTGAAGTGGCGGGAGCGGTGGAGGAGGCAATCCGCCTGCTCGACTCGGGCGAGGCTCGGGTGGCCGAGCGGGGGCCCGACGGCTGGCACGTCAACCAGTGGCTGAAGAAGGCGGTGCTACTCTCGTTCCGGCTGACTCCGATGGCGGCGATCTCCGGCGGCCCGGGTGGAACGGCATGGTGGGACAAGGTGCCTTCGAAATTCTCCGCCTGGACGGCCGGCCGCTTCGCCGAGGCGGGCTTCCGCGCCGTGCCGGGGGCTATCGTGCGGCGCGGCGCCTTCGTGGCGAAGGGGGCGGTGCTGATGCCGAGCTTCGTCAACATCGGCGCCTATGTCGGCGAGGGGACGATGGTCGACACCTGGGCGACGGTCGGCAGCTGCGCCCAGGTTGGCCGCAACGTCCACATATCGGGGGGCACGGGCATCGGCGGGGTGCTCGAGCCGCTTCAGGCCGGGCCGGTCATCATCGAGGACGATTGCTTCATCGGCGCCCGCTCGGAAGTGGCCGAGGGCGTCGTCGTCGAGCAGGGGGCGGTCCTGTCGATGGGGGTTTTCATCGGCGCCTCGACCAAGATCGTCGATCGCGACAGCGGCGAGGTTTTCTACGGACGTGTTCCGGCTTATTCCGTGGTCGTGCCCGGAACCCTCCCGGGCCGGGACGGCGGCCCCGGCCTCGCCTGCGCGGTTATCGTCAAGCGGGTCGACGCCCGTACTCGCTCGAAGACCAGCGTCAACGAGCTGCTGCGCGACTGACCGATGACGCTTGCGCGATCAGGGCGGCGGCTCGGGCGCCGGTCCAGTCCTCCTCGCCCGTGACCCGCCAAACCTCACGGCCTCCGGCATCGAAGAGGATGGTGGTGGGAAGGACGTCGACCCGAAGCTCGCCCATCAAGGCGAGCTTGGGATCCATATAGGGCTCCAGGGCCTTCAGCCCGGCCTTGGAGAAAAAGGCGTCCACCGGCTCCCGCCCGCCCGTGTCCTGACTGAGCGCGATTACCTGCAGCTTGTCGCTTTGGCGCGCCGCCAGGCGGTCCAGCGTCGGCATCTCCTTGACGCACGGCGCGCACCAGGTCGCCCAGAAATTGAGCAGCACCGGCTTGCCCTCGAAGGAGGCGAGGGTGACGGTCTCGCCGTCCGGATCGTCGAACTCGGTCTGCGGCGCAGCCGCTCCGGCGTGGCTTCGATCCACCTTTGCGGATGTCTGGGGCGCGGCGGGCGCCGCGCTCTGGGTGTTTTCGGAGCGGGCGGGCTGCCGCTCGCAGGCGGCGGCGAGGAGCAGGAGAAGGAGAGCGGTCCGTCGCATGGAGCCCGGTTAAGGAAGCGGAAGACGTCGGGCAAGCGCCGGCTTTTTCCACGTGGTCTAGCGGCGGGGGCTTCGCTATGGCAGCGGCGGCCATGTCACGCATCCTTCCCCTCCTCGCCGCGGCGCTGCTGCTTGCCGGCTGCGGGTCCCGCGACCCGCTTCGGCCCCGTTCGGTGCAGGAGACTCCGGTCAAGCCGGCGATGGCGGCGCGGGCGCCGACGACGGCCGAGCTGTTGACTCCGCCCCCGATCGCCCGACCCGAGCGGCAGGACGAAGTCCTTTCGCGCTCCGAGGAGCGCAAGGACGATCCGTTCGACCTGCCCCCCTCGCGCTGACGGCGCGGCCGATGCCCCTCACGCTCGCGGAGACAAGATGAAGAAAGTCAGAAAGGCGGTTTTCCCCGTCGCCGGCCTTGGAACGCGTTTCCTGCCCGCCACCAAGGCGATACCCAAGGAGATGCTGACCGTCGTCGACCGGCCGCTCATCCAATATGCCGTCGAGGAGGCCCTGGAGGCGGGGATCGAGCAGATGATCTTCGTCACCGGCCGCGGCAAGACCGCTCTGGAGGACCATTTCGACATCGCCTACGAGCTTGAGGCGACCATGCGCGGTCGGGGCAAGTCGCTCGACGTGCTCGACAGCACGCGCTTTCCGCCCGGCTCCGTCGTGTCGGTGCGCCAGCAGGAGCCGCTCGGCCTCGGCCACGCCGTCTGGTGCGCGCGCGACATCGTCGGCGACGAGCCTTTTGCCGTCTTCCTGCCCGACGAGGTGATGGTCGGGACCCCCAATTGTACCCGGCAACTCGTCGACGCCTATGAGCGTGTCGGCGGAAACGTCGTCGCGGTGCTCGAGGTGCCGGCGGACGAGACCCATAAATATGGGGTCGTCGATCCCGGCGTCCGCGACGGCAATCTGACGGAGATCCGCGGCCTGGTGGAGAAGCCGGCGCCGGGCACCGCACCGTCCAACCTGATGCTGCCGGGACGCTACGTGCTCCAGCCCGAGATCATGCAGGTGCTCGGCGAGATCGAAAAGGGCGCGGGCGGCGAGATCCAGCTCACCGACGCGATGGCGAAGCTGATCGGGAGCCAGCCGTTCCATGGCCTCACCTTCGACGGCGAGCGGCACGATTGCGGGCACAAGCTCGGCTTCATCATCGCCAACCTCGCGCTCGGGCTGAAGCGGGACGACATCGGCCCGGCGCTTCGCGCCTATCTCGACGCGCTGGCATGAATTGCGCGGCGCTCCTCGTCGGCGAGGGCCCCGTGAGGCCCGTCACCGCCGAGGAGGCCGCCGCTTATGCCGGGCCCGGTTTCGTCTGGATCCACATCGACGACGAGGACGAGCCGAGCCTTTCCCTGCTCGCCGGCCAAGACCTGCCCGACGTCGCCGCCAACGCGCTCGTGGCGACCGAGACCAGGCCGCGCTGCGAGCGGATCGAGGACGGGGCGATCGTCAACCTGCGCGGCCCCGCCGCCGCGGGCGTCGACATCTCGGACCGGCTGGTGTCGATCCGGATGTGGGTTCGGGGCCGAAAGGTCAATTCGCTGACCCGCCGGCCGCTCGCCGCCACCGCCGCCGTGGTGGGGCAGATGAAGGCGGGGCAGATACTCGATGCCGGCGACCTCGTCTCCGCCTATGCCCGTGCGATCAGCAAGCAGCTCGACCCCGAAGTCGCCGCGCTCGGCGACGAGCTCGACGATTGCGAGAGCCAGCTCGAAAGCCACAACATCTACAAGCTGCGCGGGCAGATCACCCGCATCCGCTCCGAGGCGATCGCCTTCCGGCGTTTCGTCGCGCCGGACCGCGACGCGCTCCAGACGCTCGCCCAGCTCGACTTCGACTGGCTGGCCGAGGACGACCGACTGCACATCCGCGAGGCGGCCGACCGGTTCGCGCGGATGGCCGAGGAGCTGGAAGCGGTGCGCGAGCGCTCCGCATTGCTTCACGAGCAGCTCACCGACCTTCGCGCCGAGGAGATCGACCAGCGCTCGCTGCTGATCTCGGTGGTCGCCTTCATCTTCCTTCCCCTCACCTTCATCACCGGCCTGCTCGGCATGAACGTCGAGGGCATACCTTATGCCCACACGCCCTGGGCGTTCTGGGGCGTCGTCGCCTTCTGCGTGGTGCTGGGCGCGATCGTCCTCGCCTGGTTCGCCCGAAGGCACTGGCTGAAGCGATAGTTACACCCCTCCCCTTCAGGGAGGGGTTGGGGGTGGGGAAGGTGGGGAGAGTTCCTGCCGACGCCGGAGACCCGCACCGCCACAAGCCCCACCAGAGCCCCTCCCCTGAAGGGGAGGGGCTTACGCTCCGAACCGCTCCCTTAGCGCCAGCATGGCGAGGGCCGCTTTCGCCGCCTCGCCGCCCTTGTCCTTCTCGTCCGGCCGGGCCCGGGCGAGCGCCTGCGCCTCGTCCTCGACGGTGAGGATGCCGTTGCCGATGGCGAGCCCGTCCAGCGTCAGGGCCATCAGCCCGCGCGCGCTTTCGCCGGCGACGATCTCGAAATGGTAGGTCTCGCCGCGGATCACCACACCCAGTGCGACGAACGCGTCGTACCGACCGGTCTCCGCTGCCAGCGCGATCGCTCCGGGCACCTCGAGCGCGCCGGGAACCGTCACCGTCTCGTGGCTGTGCCCCGCCGCGGCGATCGCCGCGCGGGCGCCCTCGACAAGGAGATCGTTGAGATGGTCGTAGAATCGCGCTTCGACGATCAGCACCCGCGCCACGGTCACTCCCCCCCGCCGATCGGCCGCTCGCCGACGATGGTGAGGCCGTAGCCCGAGAGGGCGACGGGCGTGTGGTGCGTGTTGGTGAGCAGAACCATGTCGTGAACCCCGAGGGCGGAGAGGATCTGGGCGCCGCCGCCATAGTCGCGGAGCGGGTCCATGTCCCGCGGCCCGCCCTTGCCGGAGCGCAGGTTGAGAAGCTCGGAAACCGGCATCGGCCGGTTGAGCACGACGATTATGCCGGCGCCCTCGCGAGCGATCATCTCCATCGCGCCGGCAAGCAGGCTGCTTCGGGCGCTGGCCTCCGCGAAGACGTCCGAGAAGAGGCTTAGCTGGTGCATGCGCACCAGGGTCGGCCGCGACGGGTCGATCTCGCCCTTGACCAGGGCGACGGTCTCCGTGCCCAGCGCCTTGTTGAGGAAGGCCTTTGCGGTCCATCGCCCGCCCCAGCGGCTTTCGAACTCGGCCTCTCCGGTCTGCTGGACGAGATGATCCTTCTTGAGCCGGTAGGCGATGAGGTCGCGGATCGTGCCGATCTTGAGCCCGTGGCGCTGGGCGAAGGCGACGAGATCGTCCATCCGCGCCATCGTCCCGTCGTCGCGCATGATCTCGCAGATCACTCCGGAAGGGTTGAGGCCGGCAAGCCGCGCCACGTCGACCGCCGCTTCGGTATGGCCGGCGCGGATCAGCACTCCGCCTTCGCGCGCGACCAGCGGGAAGACGTGGCCGGGCGTGACGATATGCTCGCGCCCCTTGCCGGCATCGATTGCGACCGAGATCGTCCGCGCCCGGTCCGCGGCCGAGATGCCCGTCGTCACCCCTTCCCGGGCCTCGATCGAGGTGGTGAAGGCGGTTTCGTGGCGCGTACCGTTGTCGCGGCTCATCAGCTCGAGTCCGAGCTGGTCGACGCGCTGCCGGGTGAGGGCGAGGCAGATCAGTCCGCGCCCGTGCGTGGCCATGAAGTTGATCGCGTGCGGAGTGGCCATCTGGGCCGGGATGACGAGGTCGCCCTCGTTCTCGCGGTCCTCGTCGTCGACGAGGATGAACATGCGGCCGTTGCGGGCCTCGTCGATCAGCTCCTCGGGCGAGGAGAGGAAGCCGCGCTCGACGGGAAGGGCAGCCATCAGCCCCTCATCTCGATCATCCGGCCGATATAGCGGGCGAGGATGTCGATCTCGAGGTTGAGGCGGCGGCCCGGCTGGATGTTTCCAAAGGTGGTACGCGAGGCGGTGTGGGGGATGAGGTTGACGGTGAAGCCGGTCCCGGAAACCGCGTTCACGGTGAGGGAAACGCCGTCCAGGGCGATCGACCCCTTGGCCGCGATATAGCCGGAAAGATCAGCGGGACCGGCGACTTCCACGACCAGGGAATCGCCAACCGGCCTGACTTCGACGACTTCGGCGACGGCATCGACATGGCCGGTGACGATGTGGCCGCCAAGCTCGTCGCCGAGGCGCAGCGAGCGTTCGAGGTTGAGGCCGCTTCCCGCCTCCCAAAGGCCGGGCGCGGTACGGCTCAGCGTCTCGGCGGAGACGTCAACCGCGAACCAGTCGGCGCCTTTGTCCACGACCGTGAGGCAGACGCCCGAGCAGGCGATCGAGGCGCCGAGGTCGACCGTCGCCATGTCGAAGGCGCAGCCGACCTGGAGGCGCAGGTCGCCCCGTTGCTCGGCGGAGAGGATCCGCCCGACGTCGGTGATGATTCCGGTGAACATGTCAGTCGCGCTCGCGCTCGTAGACTTCCAGCCGGTCGATTCCAAGCAGGCGCGAATCCACCATGGTCCAGCGCCGGTGCGCCTCGGCGAGGTTGGTTAGGCCGATATAGCCGATCGAAGACTTGCCCTCGCCGACCAGGATCGGCGCCCGGTAGATGAGCAGCCGGTCGACGAGGTCGGCGCCGAGGAAGGCGGAGGCGGTCGCCGACCCCCCCTCGACGAGCAGGTCGTTGACGTCGGCGAGGCCGTGGACCTCCTGCGGGCTTCCGAGCCGGGTCCAGCCGTCCACCCCCTCGCCGCGGGTGAGCAGGGCGCGGCGGGGGCTGCGATCCTCGAGGCCCGGAAGGCGGACGTCGAGCCCGGGCCGGTCCCTCTCGTACGTCCCGCGTCCGACCAGGATCATGTCGGCGCGGGCACGTTCGAGGTGGACGTGGGCGCGGGCGTCCTCGCCGGTGATCCAGCGGCTTTCGCCCGAGGGGAGCGCGATCTTGCCGTCAAGCGACATGGCGAGCTTGAGGGTGATCCACGGCCGGCCCAGCCGGTGGCGGGCGAGGAAGCCGGCCATCGACCGCGCCGCCGGCTCCGCGCCGGCGCCGACCTCGACCTCGATCCCCGAATCCCGGAGGCGCTCGAAGCCCCCGCCGGCGACGCGGGGATCGGGGTCCTGGAGGGCGGCGACGACTCGGCCGACGCCGGCGGCGATCAGCAGGTCCGCGCAGGCGGGGCCGCGGGGGCTGGCGTGGCAGCAGGGCTCGAGCGTCACCCAGGCGGTGGCGCCCCGCGCCTCCGACCCAGCCTCGGCAAGCGCCATCTGCTCGGCATGCGGGCGTCCACCGGGCTGGGTCCAGCCGCGGCCGACCACCCGGTCGCCCTGCACGATCACGCAGCCGACATTGGGATTGGGGGCGGTGCGGCCGCGACCTCGCTCGCCGAGCGCCGCGGCCGCCGCCATCCAGCCGCCCGCCGCGCCGGTCAAATGCCGAGTTGCCGCTCGAGCTTCTGGAACTGCCGCTGGCGCTCCTTCGCCTTCGCCTGCTTCTCCGCCTCGGAGCGCTTCTGGTCGGCCTTGATCTCGGCGTCGGTTCGGCTGGCGGGCCAGCTCTCGGCGTAGATCAGCTGCGGCCCCGGCGCGATGCCGTGGGAGGCGTCATGGTAGAAGCCGGCGACGATGAGCAGCGGCATCGAAATCGCCACCGCGAGGCCGGCATATTGGTAGCGGCTGCGCTGGCCGGCGAAGGCCTTGAGGTCGGCGAAGACGGCGCGGGGGGAGGAAGGGCGCGGGAACCAGGACATGCCGTCAAGATAGGCTCTGGCCTGCGTCGGCGCCAGTGGGGGTGTGGGAGAGGAAGTTCGTCGCCCCGGCGAAGGCCGGGGCCCCAGGGGGTGAAGAACTCGGCGCCTTTCACCCGCTGGGGTCCCCGGCCTCCGCCGGGACGACGTGCATCGCTCACCCTTCGGGCAACACCCATTTGATCGCGTTGGCGACGGTATCGGCGGTGGGGTTGCCGGTGCCGTCGCGCGCGGGGGTGAAGCGCGCCCGCTGCTTCATGATCCGGCAGGTCGCGGCATCGAGCGCCGACGAGCCGCTGGATCCGGTCACGGTGCACTCGCTCACCCGTCCGTCCGGACCGACGGCGAGGCGGAAGCGGGTCGTCCCCTGCTCCTCGCTTCGGATCGCGGCCGCCGGATAATCGGAATCGGAGACGTAGGAGGCGAGATTGGCCCGCGCCCGCGCCGGCTGGGTTTGCGGCGGCGGGGGAGGCGGAGGCGGCGGGGGCGCCGGAGGCGGGTCCACCGGACCCTCGCCTTCGCCGCCGACCGGCCCCGTCGACGGGCCGGTCCACGGCGGCGCCGGCGGTAGCGGGGGAGGCTTCGGGAAGTCGAATTCGACCGTTCGTTTGGGCATCGTGAAGTGCTCGCGCTCCGGCTCCGGCTTCGGCTGCGGGTTGGGCTTCGGCGGCTCGGGCGGCGGCTTCACCGGATCGATCCACTCGACGATGGGATTGCGATCGCGGCCGCGGTCGACGAGCGGCCCCTTCGCAAGGATCAGCGCGGTCAGCGCCGCGCCGTGGAGCAGGACGACCACGGTCAAGGCCCGTGGGTTCATGCCTTTGCGGTCGTAGAAGCTCGCTGTGGTCATGGCATCTCTCCTTCTGCCGGACGCTCGTGCGACTCTGCGTCGTAACCCTGGATGAGAGGTTATCTCATAACATGATGTTACAACATATCACGACGCAGGAGAAGAGACTTTGTTCCTGCTGCTGCCTTCCCCGTCATTGCGAGCGGAGCGAAGCAAACCAGGGCTGCGGTTGTCGCGGCCGCCGGCTGGATTGCCGCCCTTCGACGCCGCCTGCGGCGGCGCTCTGGACAGGCTCTGCTGCGCTCCTCGCAATGACGGCCCGGGGGATCAGCCGCTTAGCCGCGCGATCGCCTCGTTGCGGCCGATCAGGGGGAGGAGGACGGCCATTTCTGGGCCGGTGTCGCGGCCGGTGAGGGCGCGTCGCAGCGGGTGGAAGAGGGGCTTGCCCTTCCGGCCGGTGCGGTCCTTGAGAAGCTCGACGAGCTGGGGCCAGGGGTCGGCCGACCAGTCGATCTCGGCCGCCGCTTCGGCGGCGGCGGCGAGGAACTCCCGATCCTCCGGGGCTCGCTCGGCTTCGACATTGCCGTGCAGGATCGACCACCAGTCGACCGCCTCGGAGACGCTCCGCAGGTTGGGGCGGACCGCCGCCCAGTCCGCGGCCGACATTCCGGCGGGGAGCCGGTCCGCCACCCCCTCGAACGGCAGCTGGTGGACCACCCGGGCGTTCAGGGTCGCGAGCTCATCGAGGTCGAAGCGCGCGGGGGCTCGGCCGAAGGTCGAGAAATCGAAGGAGTCCGCCAGGCCCTCGAGTCGGCTCACCGGCTCGACGGGAAGGCTGGTGCCGATTCGCGCGAGCTTGGCGGCGAGCGCGAGCGGCTCGATCCCTGCCGCCGCCATCGCCTCCACGCCCAAGGATCCGAGCCGCTTCGACAATTTTCCTTCCGACCCGACCAGCAGGGCCTCGTGCGCGAAGGCGGGCGGGGCGGCGCCCAGCGCCTCGAACATCTGGATCTGGAGGGCGGTGTTGGCGACATGGTCCTCGCCGCGAACGACGTGGGTCACTCCAAGCTCAATGTCGTCGACCGCGGAGGGCAGCATGTAGAGCCAGCTTCCGTCCTCGCGCCGGACCACCGGGTCGGAGAGCAGGGCGGGATCGAAATGCTGCGGCCCGCGGATCAGGTCGTTCCATTCGATCGGCGCGGAGTGATCGAGCCGAAAGCGCCAATGCGGCCTGCGCCCTTCTTCCTCCAGCCGCGCGCGCTCCTCCCCGGTCAGGGCGAGCGCCGAGCGGTCGTAGACCGGCGGCTTGCCTCGGCCGAGCTGGACCTTGCGCTTCAGGTCCAGCTCCTGCGCCGTCTCGTAGGCCGGGTAGACCCGCCCGGCCGCCTTCAGCCGCTCGAGCGCCGCCTCGTAGCGGTCGAAGCGCCGCGACTGGCGATGCTCCTCGTCCGGCGCCAGGCCGAGCCAGGCGAGATCGGCTCGGATGCCCTCGACATTCGCCTCGCTCGACCGCTCGCGATCGGTGTCGTCGAGGCGAAGCAGGAACCGGCCGCCGTGCTTGCGGGCCCACAGCCAGTTGTGGAGCGCGGTGCGCAAATTGCCGACATGGAGCCGTCCCGAGGGCGCGGGGGCGAAGCGGGTGACGACGGTCATGGGGGGCGACTAGGCCGGGCCCGCCCGAGCGGCAAGCGCCGCGCGGCGCCGTCACCCTGAACTTGGTTCAGGGTCCAGTTCTCCGCCCGCGAGGCGGCGCGTCGCTGGATGCTGAAACAAGTTCAGCATGACGGGTGTGGGGGTGGTGGGCGCAGCGCGCAGCGCCTTGCTCCCAACGCCATTCGTCACCCTGAACTTGTTTCCGAGTCCGGTTCTCCGCCCGCGAGCCGGGGCGTCGCTGGACGCTGAAACGCGTTCAGCACGACGGGGAGCGGGTGGAAAGGGCGGAGGCCGCGGGTACTTTCGCGGCGGGCGGGGGCACTCTAAGGAGGCGGCAACGGCGGGACGAGGGACGACGCTCATGAAGCTGATGGCCGGCAATTCGAACCTGCCGCTGGTGAAGAGCATCGCCGCCTATCTCGAGATGGAGATCACCGACACGAGCGTCCGGCGCTTCGCCGACGAGGAGATCTTCGTCGAGATAAACGAGAATGTCCGGGGCGAGGACGTGTTCGTCGTCCAGTCGACCTCCTATCCGGCGAACGACAATCTGATGGAGCTGCTGATCTGCATCGACGCGCTTCGCCGCGCGTCGGCCAAGCGAATCACCGCGGTGCTGCCCTATTTCGGCTATGCTCGGCAGGACCGGAAGCCCGGGCCGCGAACTCCGATCTCGGCCAAGCTGGTCGCCAATCTGATCACGGTGGCGGGCGCCAACCGGGTCCTCTCGGTCGACCTCCACGCCGGGCAGATCCAGGGCTTCTTCGATATCCCGACCGACAATCTCTACGGAGCGCCGGTCATGTCGGAGGACATCAAGACCCGCTTCTCGGGCCGGCAGATCACCGTCGTTTCGCCCGACGTCGGCGGCGTGGTGCGGGCGCGCGCGCTTGCCAAGCGGCTCGACAACGCGCCGCTGGCGATCGTCGACAAGCGCCGCGAGAAGCCCGGCGAATCGGAGGTGATGAACATCATCGGCGACGTCTCGGGCCGCTTCTGCATCCTCATCGACGACATCGTCGACTCGGCGGGCACTCTGGCCAACGCGGCCGCCGCGCTCAAGGAAGCCGGTGCGAGCGGAGTCGTCGCCTACTGCACTCACGGGGTCTTGTCGGGCGGAGCGGTGCCGAGGGTCGTCCAGTCGGCGCTCGAGGAGCTGGTGATCACCGATTCGATCGACGCCCGCGAGGCGGCCGCGGCGACCTCCAAGATCCGCCTGCTTACCATCGCTCCGCTGCTCGGCGAGGCGATCAAGCGAATCGCCGACGAGACGAGCGTGTCGAGCCTGTTCGACTGACCAGAAGCCGTCGTCCCGGCGAAGGCCGGGACCTCCTCGAGGACGTCCCCCGGCGAAGGCCGGGACCTCCTCGAGGACAGGCACAGCGGGTCTCCATGAGATCCCGGCCTGCGCCGGGATGACGGTCGGTGCACTTGCCTCCGGCAGTCCCCCTCTCTATAGGCGCCGCTTCTTTCCAGCTTTGGAAGAATCGAACGGCCCGGCGACAAGGGCTGCCGTGGCCGTTCACAAACGTCGCGCCCAGTGCGCACAAGGAGACGAAAATGCCCAAACTGAAGACCAAGAGCGGCGTCAAGAAGCGCTTCAAGCTCACGGCGACGGGAAAGATCAAGCACGGCGTCGCGGGCAAGCGCCACCGGCTGATCAGCCACAACGCCAAATATATCCGCCAGAATCGCGGCACCGAGGTGCTCGCCCACGCCGATACGGCGCGGGTGAAGGCCTGGGCGCCCTACGGCCTGAAGTAAGGAGGAACCGCACATGGCACGCGTCAAGCGCGGGACCACCACCAAGGCCCGCCACAAGAGGATCCTGGAGCAGGCGAAGGGCTATTACGGCCGCCGCAAGAACACGATCCGGATCGCCAAGCAGGCCGTCGAGAAGGCCGGCCAATACGCCTATCGCGACCGCAAGGTTAAGAAGCGCTCGTTCCGGGCGCTGTGGATCCAGCGCATCAACGCCGCGGTCCGCGCCGAAGGGCTGACCTACGGGCAGTTCATGCACGGGCTGAAGCTCGCCGGAGTCGACCTCGACCGCAAGGTGCTGGCCGACATCGCGATGCACGAGGGCGAGGCGTTCGGCGCCATCATCGCCCAGGCCCGCGCGGCGCTTCCGCAGGAAGGCGCGCAGGCGACCGCCTGAGGCTTCGGCCGAGTGACAGAAAGGGCGCCGGGGGGAAACCTCCGGCGCCCTTTTCCTTGCCCCCTCTCCCCCCTTGGGGAGAGGGGATTTCAGTGCAGGCTCTCCGCCGCGATCGAGTAGCGCAAAGTCGCGCTCCGGCTCTTCTCCGGGCAGCAGGTGAGGCGGGTCCACTCGGTCCTCGCCCGGCGCTCGTCGCTGAAGGGGCCGGCCATGGTTTCGGTGCCGGGTACGAGGGCGCGGAAATCGGGGCCGTCATATTCGCCGCCGATCACCCAATAACGTGTCGTCGTCATGATGCTTCTCCTCATTCGGCCGCGACGGCGGTGACGAACTGTTCGGCTTCGGTGGATTCGGCCAGGGCCGTGGTCGAGGCGGTGCCGCCGGCGACGGTCTGGGCGACCAGGTCGAAATAGCCGGTGCCGACCTCGCGCTGGTGGCGGGTCGCGGTGTAGCCGGCCCCTTCCGAGGCGAACTCGGCCTGCTGGAGCTCGGAATAGGCCGCCATTCCGCGGTCGCGGTAGCCGCTGGCCAGCTCGAACATCGAATGGTTGAGGCTGTGGAAGCCGGCCAAAGTGACGAACTGGAACTTGTAGCCCATCGCCCCGAGCTCGCGCTGGAAGCGGGCGATCGTGTCGGGATCGAGCTTCGCCGCCCAGTTGAACGAGGGCGAGCAATTATAGGCCATCAGCTTGCCGGGGAAGTCGCGCTGGATCGCCTCTGCGAAGCGCTTCGCCTCGGCGAGATCGGGGCGGCTCGTCTCCCACCACAGGAGGTCGGCATGGGGGGCGAAGGCGAGGCCGCGCTTGATGCAATGATCGAGTCCCGAGCCCTCCTTCAGCCGGAAGAAGCCCTCGGGGGTGCGCTCGCCGGTCAGGAACTCGCGGTCCCGTTCGTCGACGTCGGAGGTGATCAGGCGGGCGCTCTCGGCGTCGGTGCGGGCGACGAGCAGGGTCGCCACTCCGCAGACGTCGGCGGCGAGCCGGGCGGAATCGAGGTTGCGGATATGCGCCTGGGTCGGGATCAGCACCTTGCCGCCGAGATGGCCGCACTTCTTCTCGGCGGCGAGCTGGTCCTCGAAGTGGACGCCCGCCGCGCCGGCCTCGATATAGGCCTTCATGATCTCGAAGCAGTTCAGCGGGCCGCCGAAGCCGGCCTCCGCGTCGGCGACGATCGGCACCAGCCAGTCGCGGGCGGCGCCGCCCTCGGCATGCTCGATCTGGTCGGCGCGCTGCAGGGTGCGGTTGATCCGGCGGCACAGCTCCGGGCCGGCATTGGCCGGGTAGAGCGACTGGTCCGGGTACATGGCGCCGGCGGTGTTGGAATCGGCGGCGACCTGCCAGCCGGAGAGGTAGATCGCCTTCAGGCCGGCGCGGACCATCTGCATCGCCTGGTTGCCGGTGACGGCGCCGAGCGCGTTGACATAGTCCTCGTCGCGCAGGAGGTCCCAGAGGCGGGCGGCGCCGCGGCGGGCGAGCGTGTGCTCTACCGCGACGGAGCCGCGGAGCCGCTCGACCTGCTCCGGGGAATAAGGGCGGACGATTCCGTCGAAGCGGCCGGCGGCGGCGGGGACGAGGTCGGGGAAAGCGGTCATGGGGCCTCGAAGGTCGGGGGAAGGTGGGCTTAAAAAGCAGGAAAGTGGCCTTCGGGCGCGGCCAAAAGGGTCGCGGAGTCATGATGATACTTGTGACTTCTGTAAAGCTGTGACAATGTTCCTCCCATGGCCGCTCCCGAACGGAAGCTCTATCTAGGCGGTCGCCTGCGGCGGCTTAGGCGGGAGCTCGGGCTCAACCAGAGCGCGATGGCGGGGGAGATAGGGGTCTCACCGAGCTACCTGAACCACCTCGAACGCAACCAGCGCCCGGTGACG
>Ga0307279_10000035_pt1 | contig 13853 bp, 10 predicted proteins | sample ER_DNA_118_FD_194484 | JGI IMG/M metagenome (GOLD analysis project Ga0307279, IMG submission 194484) | Bulk soil microbial communities from the East River watershed near Crested Butte, Colorado, United States - ER_DNA_118 | ecosystem: Environmental > Terrestrial > Soil > Floodplain | place...
CACCCCGCCCCGCCCCGGCAGCGCGCCGCTGGGCGCCGCCACCGGGAAGGCCAGGTTCGGCGCCGCGCGGAAGAAGCTGGCCGCCCAGACCTCCTCGGGGACGGCGGGAATCACCTTCTGGTCGATCTGGACCCGATCGGCGGCACGGCCGTCGGCCGTGCGGGCGGTCACCGTCCAGCGCAGCTCGCCTATCCCCTCGGGCGCGGTGAGGCGCCAGCTCACCGGAACGGCGCCGCCGGCCGGGATGGTGACGGTGAGCGGACGGCCGCGCGCAACCACCGGCAGGAGCTCGACTCCCGCCGTTACCTTCATCGGCCGGTCGGTGCTGTTGCGCAGCGTGAAGACGGCGCTGTACTGGTCGCCGGTCCGGACCAGCGGCGGCAGGCCCGAATAGACGGTGAGGTCCTGGACCGTCCGGATCGAGGCGCTGCCCGTGCCGAACAGGTCGCCGCCGGCGGTCGCGACGGCGACCAGCTTGTAGGAGGAGAGCGCGTCGGCGAGCGGGACGGTGAGCATCGCCCGTCCCTCTGCGTCGAGCGCCACCCGACCCCGCCACAGCAGCAGCGGCTTGAACTCGGAGCGGGTCAGCGACGAAAGATCGCCGCCGCCGCCGCCGCCGGTCGGAAGCGCCTTGCGACCGTAGTGGCGCTTGCCGACGACCTGCATCTGCGCGGTCGAGGTGAGGACGGAGATCGGCCGCTCGCCCATCATCGCGTCGAGCAGGTCCCAGCTGTCGTTGGGCGACAAGGCGAGCAGCGCCTCGTCCACCGCGGCGAAGGCGATCTCGGCGGATTGCGGCGGCCGGCCGTCGGGGCCGAGCACCTGCACGGCGACCCGCGCCTGGTCGCGGACGTGGTAGCGCTCCTGCTCCGGCCTGACGCTCACCTTGAGCTGGTGCGCCTCCCAGCCGACCTTCACGCGCGTCATCCCGATCCGGTAGCTGGGCTTGGCGAGGTCGACGAGCGCGGTCGGCTGGTTCGGGTCGCCGAGGAGCGGGACGTGCCACTTCTTGGCGAATTCGGCGACCCAGAGCCGCCATCCGGCGACCCGGCCGCGAACCGCCATCACCGAGATGTAGACGTCGGGCGCATAGCTTCCCGGCAGCGGCACGTCGACGACCGGATCCTTGCCCGAGAGGGTCGTCACGAACGAGGAGAGCACGCCCTCCCGCTCCACCGTCACCAGCGCGGTGGCGTCGCGGAACGGCATCCGCACCTGCACGTGCGCGACGTCGCCCGCCTTGTACGCCCGGGCGTCCGGGACGATGTCCATCCGGTCGCCATTGTCGCCGCCGAACCACCAGTCGTCGTCGCCCGCCAGATAGACGGATGTCACCGCCCGAGCCTCGTTCCCGTCCGCGTCCGTGGCTGTGGCGACCGCCATCACCTCTCCCGAGACGCCGGGGTCGAGCGCGCATTCGGCGAGGCCTTGAGCGTCGGTGACCGCGGCGCAGGTGGCGCCAAGCCGGGTTACCCGGGCGTTGTTGTCATAGGCGTAGAAGCCGCCGATCAGCCGCCGGCGGGCGGACATTATCTCCCGCGTATAGAGCGCCACCTGGACCCGCTGACCGCGGATGACGTTGCCGTCGAGGTCCAGAGCGACGAACTTGAGGCGCATGTCGCCGGCGCGTTGCATCCAGCCGTCGGCCTTGACGCCGAGCCGGACGCCCGATGCGTAGAGCGGAACGGAGGTAGAGGCCGTCAGAGTCTCGCCGTTTGCGTCCTCGTAATCCATCTCGACGGTCATCCGCGCCGAATCCTGCAGCTCCGGCACCTCCAGGCTCGCCCGCCTGGCGCCCTGGGGATCGAGCATCATCGGCAGGGTCGCGGCGTTGGGGAGGTCCGGAGCGGTGCCGTCGGTCTCGTCGTCGTCGAGGGCGGTTATCCCCTCGCGCACCGCGCTGCCGCCGAAGGTGAATCCCTCCCATCCGTCCGGACGGTCGTAAAGCGGCTCATAGGCGGTGCGCAGCTTGACCGGCGCTCCAGCCGCGCCGCCGCCCGACAGATAGCCGACATAGAGATCGACCGGCAGCCGGCGCGGCCTTGCGGTCCTGGCCTTCGGGCCGCTGACGCTCGCCCGCATCGACGGCAGCCGATATTCGTCCACCCGGAAGGATTGCTGCGTGGAGAGCGTCTCCGCGCCGACCTTGATGCTGATGTCGTAGTCGCCGGCGGGCGCGTCCTTCGGCGCCGCCCACTCGCTTTCGCCGATCCCGTCCTCGCCGAGCGTCACGGGCATCTCGAAGCTGGTGTCGGAGCCGCGGTGCTGGAGGACGAGCTTGCCCTCGATCCTGCCGGCGGAGCGGAAGCCCTGCGGCGTCGGCATGCGGTAGATATGCTTCATGTGCACGGTCTCGCCGGCGCGCAGCAAGGTCCGGTCGAGGATGGTGTGAAGGATCGCCGAGGGGTCTTCCCAGCCATAGGGCAGGTCGAAATCATAGGGTTGGATGCCCTCGCCCCAGTCGGTCAGGACGAACGAGAAATCGCCGCCGAAGCGGGCCGAAACCATCAGCGGCGGCGACTGGTTGGCGAGATTGTCGCACCCGCCCTCCGAGGTCGGCGCCGGAAGGCCCGACGGGACGGGCATGCGCCCGAAGCGGTCGGTGCTCCCTTCGGCGAGAAGCTTGCCGCTGCAGCTGTCCGTCACCCGAACCGCCGCGCCGGCTACAGGCGTGCCCGAGTCGAGCGAAGTCACCCACGCCAGCGAGCCGCTGCGGCCCCACTTGAAGTGGACGGAGAGATTGGTGACGAGGGCGGCGGCGTTGACGTAGCGGGTCGCAGCCCGGCCGAGCAGGGCCTGGCCGAGTACCGGGCTGGCCAATTCGACGACGTAGAAGCCGGGCTTCGACAACGGGATCCCGACCACTTCGAACTCGCGCCCCTTGCCCGGCAGGGCAAGCTGCATGCGCTGCACCGGGCCTGACCTGGCGCCGAGCAGCGGCGTATCGCCGGTGTGGTTGACCTGGACGGTGCGCTTCCCCCGCCGCTCCTCGCGAATGTCGTCGTTCTGGGCCTTGGCGACCTTGCGCACCCACTGCGCGACGGCGGAGTCGCCCTCGATCCGCGCGGAAGCACCGCCGACCGCGCGCACCGCCTCACCGAGCGCCGGCTCCACGCCCCGCACGGTCACGGGGAGCACGCCCCCTTCCCGCGCCTCGAGAATGCCGAACGGCGCAGCGAACTTCACGAGGGGCGGCGGTTCGGCGATCGCGACGTCGAGGGGGAAACGGGCGGCGTTGGAGAGGGCCCGGCCGCTGTCGTCGCGAAGGTCGGCGGGAACGATCAGGCGAGCGGTGATCGCCGGCGGCACCGGGGCCTTGAACTTGATCTCGGAGAGGCTCGCCTCATGTCCGTCGTCGACCGGCTTGAGCATCCTTCCGCCGCCGACGTCGAGTCGCACCGCCAGCGCCTGGGCGCGGGGCACGTCCGCGGTGAACTCCACCTTGAGCGGCCGGAACGGGTTGCAGCCGGAGTGCGGGTTGATCCGCGAACAGGTGAGGCGGGCGCTGAACTCCTGCCGGACGGTGAAGTCGAAGCGGTGGTCCGCGCCGGCGGCATGGCCGTCGGGCGACCGGATCGAGGCGCCCCAGACCAGGGCCATGTCGCGGCCGGGCGGCAACGGCCGCCGGCATTTCAAGGCGACGATCTGGTCGAGCAACTTGGTCCGCTCCGCGCCGGCCTTGGGGAGCTCCTCGTCGAGCGACGCGGACTGGAGGAAGCTTTGCCGCTGCCACTGGGTCATCGCGCCGAGCACCTGCTCGACCTTCTCGGGCGGCAGCAGGTCGACCGCGATCCGCTCGCCGATGCCGTCGACGGCGCAATAGGCCCCGCCAGCGACGGACGCCCGGTCGACAGGTCCGTTGGCGGCGACGAAAAAGGCCTGGTCCTCCTCGATCTCCTCCGAGCCGTCGTTGGGCAGGACCGCCATCGCGAAGGGGCCGCCGCTGTCGATCGTGAAGCTGCGGGTGCCGGTCAGTTGCTGGCCCGCGAGCGTCTTTAGCCCGGGCCTGAGCTCGGCCCTGCAGGTGGTGCTGCCGGGAAGCGGCCGCTCGAACTCCCAGACGAAGGTGGTTGGGTCCGTCCACCGGCCTTCGCCGCCGACTTCGCAGCCCATCTCGATCGGCGCCGAGGCCTCCTTCCCGAGCGGGACCATCGGTTCGGAGAAGCGCAGGGTGAAGCGGGCGATGGCGCGGCCGTCGGTCCCCGGAGTCGCGTCGAGGACGGCGGGAGGCGAGACTGCGGAGGCGGCAAGTGGAGAGAGCAGGCCGAGGACAAGCGCTACTCGAACAAGCCAGCCACGCATCGCGTCACTCCCTCATCCCGCTCGTCATGCCGCAGGATCAGGGTCGCGTCTAGCGGTAGAGCGAAATAATTTCGCGACGAATGGAGTGGCGGGCGCTGCGATCTCGCTCCACCGGCTCTTTCGGCCACGACCTTTCCCCTCCCTGCGGTGCAGGGAGGGGGATTCGGGTCAGAGCAGGAAGTCGCTGGCCGCCATGACGTGGCCACCGAAGGTGGTGACCTGGATGACGAGGTCGGCATTGCCGTCGCCGTCGACGTCGCCCTCGACGAACCAGTCGGAGCCCGACTGGTAGGCGCGAAGCTCGCCGGCGGTGTGGCTGAAGGCATTGCCGCCGATGAAGTTGAAGGCCTGATCGCCCGCCACGTTCGAGTTCGCGTCGATGTTGGTGAGCGAGATGTGGTCCTGGGTGTCCTCGAAGTCGAAGATGTGATCGGTCTTCGCCGCCGTCGACTCCGCCGCCGACATGTAGACGAACAGGTCGTTGCCGAGGCCGCCGCGCATCTGGTCGGCGCCGAGGCCGCCCTCGAGCCAGTCCATTCCGCCCAGGCCGTACATCTGGTCGTCGCCCGCTCCGCCGACGAAGGCGTCGTTGGCCGGACCGCCCGCGAACGTGTCGTTGCCCGCGCCGCCGTAGACGCTGACCGCCCCGTCGGTCTCCGCATAGCCGTTGAAGAACAGGCTCTCGTCGGCGAGCAGGGTGCCGGCATAGACGGTCAGCCGCCCGCCGGCGGCGATGTTCGCGTCGACCGTGGTGATCGAGTAGCTGACATGCTCGGTGCCGCCCGCGGCGGTGCCGCTTAGCAGGTTGAACGTCTCGACCCCCGAGAGGGTGTTGGCGCCCAGCGTCAGATTGTAATTGCCGAGCAATGCGACGGTGTCGGTTCCCGCCCCGCCGACGATCGTGTCCGCGGCGGTGAAGGCCGCGCCGAAATAGATATAGTCGTTGCCGTCGCCGCCGTTGACCATGTCGTTTCCGCCCGAACGAAGGTCGAGAACGTCGTTGCCCGCCCCCATCGTCATCACATTGTCGAGCGCGTTGCCCGCGACCATCTGGCCGGCGGCCGAGGTGCCGACGAGATTCTCGACATTGGCGGCGAGCGCGTAGATCGCCGCCTGCGTGCCGAGCGCGGTCCGGATCGTGTCGGTGCCCTCGCCGGCAAGCTCGGTCACCGTGTCGCCCGCTTCGTCCACCTCGAAAATGTCGTTGCCCGAGCCGCCGCGCAGTTCGTCGGCGCCGGCGCCGCCGTCGAGCAGGTCGTCCCCCGCGCCGCCGTCGAGCAGGTCGTTGCCTCCGCCGGTCCGGATCGTATCGGCATTGGCTCCGCCGAAGATGCGGTCCGCGCCGGCGCCGGTGGAGATGGTGAAGGCCTCGATATTGTCGAACTCGACGCTTCGCCCGGCACCGTCGCCAAGCTGCCCCCGGAAGCCCGAGCCGCCGGTCGCGGCGCCGAGCCAGGCGGAATCGCCGGCGGTCGTGATCGGGCCCGTCGCCGCGCTGTAATCGATCGTCAGCCGGTCGACGCCCGGCCCCCCGTCGACCCGGTCGTGCCCGTCGACGACGGTCGCCGAGTCGTTTCCGCTGCCCAGGAAGATCGTGTCGTCGAGGGCCGCGGCGGCGGTGACGATGCTGTCCGACCCCGAGCCCGTGCGCAGCAGCGTGAGATATTCGAAGTTCACGTAGGTGCCGCCGCCCGGAGTGAGGAGCGGCCCGGCGGCCAGCGTCCAGACGAAACTGGCCGAGAAGAAGGAGAGGTCGACCGCCAGTCCGTCGAAGCCGGCGCCGCCGTCGGCATAGTCGCTGGAATTGCCGGCGGCGAACAGGTCGTCGCCGTCTCCAAGCAGGATGAACCCGCGGCCGCTTCCGGTGGCGACGACGTCGTTGCCGCTGCCGGTGGCGATGTCGAACGACTCGATGCCGGTGAAGTCGACCCGGCGCAGGGCTCCGCCGTCGACCGAGCCGGCCTGGCCTTCGCGGCTGTCGACGGCGCCCAGGGTCACCGTCACCGGCGCCGTCGCCGACCGCCAGTCGATCTTGAGGCTGTCGGGTCCCTCGCCGCCCGCCACCGTCGAGCGCCCTTCCCCCGAGACGATGAAGAGGTCGCTTCCGCCATGGCCCTCGAGCCGGTCGTTGCCGCCCATCCCGGCAAGCACGTCGTCGCCGCCGCCGGTGACGATCACGTCGTCGCCGGAATCGCCGGTGATCTCGAACCGCTCGATCGACGTATAATCCACCCGCACGTCGTCGGGCGTGTAGAAGGACCCGTTGAGGCCGCCCTCGCTCTCGTTGGGGAGCGGGTCCCCGTAGCTGATCACCCGGGTCCCCGAGCCGCTGAAGTCGAGGACGAGCGTGTCGGTGCCGGCGCCGCCTTCGAGATAGTCGGTCGAGACGTCGCGGACGACGAGCAGGTCGTCGCCGTCGCCACCGCGCAGCACGTCCTGCCCGGTCCCGCCGTCGAGCCGGTCGCCGCCGGCGCCGCCGACCAGCTCGTCGTCGCCGCCGAGGCCGAGCAGCTCGTCGCTATCGGCGCTCCCCGCGAGGAGATCGCCGCCCTCGGTGCCCGAGACCGCGCCCGCGGCCTCGAGCCTCTGGACCCGGATGACGGGCGCCGGCGCCCCGGTCCAGTCGGCCCAGGCGATCGCCACGTCCCCGCCCTCGAGGGCGGTGACGACGGGCTGGATCTGGTAGCCCGCGGTCGAGCTGTTGACCTCGACCTCGGCACCCACCGCACGTCCGGCCGAGTCGAACGCCCGCGCCCGGATCGACGTCGAATCCTGGTCGGTCCCGTCCTTCGAATAATCCTCCCAGGTGACGATGAAGCCGCCGTCCGGGAGGGCGGCGACGTCCAGCGAGGCGGCGATCCCCAGCTTGACGACGATGTCGTTGCCGAGCGGCCGTCCCGCCGAGTCGTAGAGCTGGGCGTGGACGTCCCGGAAGTCCGAATAGGAGCCGACCGAGAAGTTTCTCTCCCACACCACCACGAAGCCGCCGGACGAGAGCGCCGCCACCTGCGGATCGAGCCACGGGCCGCCGCCGGGGGCGAGGAAGAACCCCTGCCCGACCGCTCCGCCGAGGGCATCGTAGAGCTGCCCCCTGATCTTCCCCGGATTCACATCCTCCCAGCTCACCAGGAAGCCGCCGCCGGCAAGGGCGACGACCTCGGCTTGGATCTGGTTGCCGGCGGTCGCGCCGACGTTGACGAGGGTCTCGCCGCCGATCTTCGAGCCGTCGGCGGCGAGAAGCTGCATGTGGACGTCCACCTGGGTCGTGCTCGACCCCGGGAAGATCGGAACGCTTTCGCTCCAGCTGACCACCATGCGCCCCGAGCCGAGCACGGTCACCGACGGCGTCGTGTCCGCGGTCTGCGGAATCGGGACGTCGATCAGCACCTCCGCGCCCACCTTGGCGCCGGTGCCGTCCCATCTCTGCAGGCGAACGGCGCCGGTCGACCAGACCGTCACGAAGCCGCCGTCGGCGAGCGGCGCGGCGGAGTCCGCGCGCGCGTCGAACGGACCCCCGACCGCCGCCCCGGACGAGTCGAAGATCCCCCCCGCCCGGTGAGCGTCTCGGTGGAGCCGGAATAGGTACGGTCGAGCCAGAAGGTCGCGAACCCGCCGGAGGCGAGGCGGGTGATGACGGGCTCGATCCGGTTGCCGTTGGCGAGCGTTGCCGGGCTGACGAGGGTCTCGGCGCCCTTGCGACGGTAGATCACCCCCTTCTCCCTCTTCCTGGCGGGCGGCCGACCCGCCCATCCCGGCGGTGGAAAACCCGATCCGTGTCAGACGCTGGTATCAGTCCGGCTCAACCTCCACGGCGAGCGGCCCCTTCCGTCCGCTTGCGATGCGGGCGCGAAGCGGCTGGTCGGGAACGAGGTCGGCAAGGCCGCCGCGGCGCACCGTCTCCATGTGGACGAAGATGTCCTGGAGATCCCCGTCCTGGCGGACCAGGAAGCCGTAGCCCTTGAGCCGGTTGAACCATTTCACCCGCACCGCCTCGAACGGCCCGGCGTCGTCGAGCAGGGCGGAGGGGTCGACCCGCTCGCGATTCGCCCCCGCCGGCGCCCGCGGCGCCTCCGGGACGACGGCGCCCGACAGGTCGATCGCAAGCACCTTGCGCGCCTGGAGGCCGCGCTCCTGCTCCGCGACCAGGCATTCGACGACGGCGCCTTCCGGCAGGCTTCGGCGGTCATGCTCCTTGAGGATGCTGAAATGGACGAGAACGTCGCCGGCGACGTCGTCGCTGACCAGGAAGCCGAACCCGCGGGTCGCGTCGAACCATTTCATCGTCCCGGTGACCCGGATCAGCGCCTCCCCGGAGTCGGACGTGCCGCCGCCGCCGCCGCTCTCGGCGCCGGGCTCATCGTCAAGCTTCTCCCGGCGCGACGTCATTAAGCTTCTATCCACCATAACTCGAGGTGAGGACTATCATGGGTTTTGCGGGCTTGTGAACTGTTTCGGAGCGCTTTTCTACAAGCTGTCCGGATCGGGGACTTCCCCCGGGTCCGCGTCGAGGACGAGGCGGACGACGTCGATCCGGTGCCCGGCGCGAAGCATCGCCGCCGCCGCCTTCTGCCGCCCGGCCCGGTCCGGGGCTTCCGCCGCCCAGGGGCCGAGGCGCCGCCGCTGGGCGTAGCGGCGGGCCGCCTCCACCGCCCGGTCGCGGGCCGCCGCGAGCGCCGGAGCGGCTTCCTCGCCGCCGATCCCGGCCGCCTTCAGCGCCTCGCCCACCCGTCGCTCGCCATAGCCGCGACGGCCGAGCGACTCCGCCCGCGCCGCGGCGAAGGCGGCGTCGTCGACATAGCCGAGGGCGGCGAAGCGCTCGACCAGCCGCTCGACCGGCGGCTCCGTGCCCCCCGCCCAGCCGCGCTCGCGCAGCTTGCGGCCGAGATAGGCGGCGAGCTTGGCGCGGGTCGTCGCATAGCGGCCGGCGTAGAACAGGGCGAGCCGCTCCAGCCCCTCCTCGTCGAGCGGCGGCCGGGGCCTGGAGGGTCGGGCGGCTCTCACGCGCCATGATTGTGCCACAGTCGGACACGATTATAAACGTCCCCTTCCCGCCGCGACCGGCGCGCCCGCTGCCATGCGGCCACGAGAGGATTGCGACCCGCAGTGCCCGAAGCTCCGATTACCACGCCGATCGTTCCGACGCCGACCCAGGATGTTCTGCCCCGCCGTTTCGCCGACTTCGGCACTCTGGGCGAAGCCCTGGACTATGCGGCGCAGGGGTCGCGTGGCCTGAACTTCCACGATCCGCGCGGAGTCCTGGTCAGGGCGTACCCGTTTAGCGAGCTTCGCTCCGACGCCCTCGCGACCGCGCGCCGGCTGATCGCCGCCGGGGTGAGCCCGCGCGACCGTCTGGCCCTGATCGCCGAGACCGGGCCGGAGTTCGCCGCTTTGTTCTTCGGCGCCGTCTACGCCGGGGCGTGGCCGGTGCCGCTTCCGCTTCCGACGTCGTTCGGCGGCCGGGATTCCTACATCGACCAGCTCGCCGTCCAGCTCAGGAGCGCCGACGCGGCGCGGCTCTTCTACCCGGCCGAGCTCGGCGGAATGGCCCTCGCCGCGGCCGAGGCTGCGGGCGTCGAGGGCGTGGAATGGGAAAGCTTCGCCGGCCGCGACGCGCCGGCCGCGCCGCTCCCCCCGGCCGATCCCGACGAGATCGCCTACCTGCAATATTCCAGCGGCTCGACCCGCTTCCCCCACGGAGTCGCCGTCACCCACCGCGGCCTCCTCAACAACCTCGCCGCGCACAGCCACGGGATGGAGGTGGTCGACACCGACCGCTGCGTCTCCTGGCTGCCCTGGTACCACGACATGGGCCTGGTCGGCTGCTTCCTCTCGCCGATCGCCAATCAGGTCTCGACCGATTACCTGAAGACCGAGGATTTCGCCCGCCGCCCGCTCGCCTGGCTCGACCTCATCAGCCGCAACCAGGGCACCACCCTCTCCTACTCGCCGACCTTCGGCTACGACATCTGCGCCCGCCGCATCGGAAGCCAGTCCAAGGTCGCGGAGCGTTTCGACCTGTCGCGCTGGCGGGTCGCGGGCAACGGCGCCGACATGATCAGGCCCGACGTGATGCAGGCCTTCGTCGACGCCTTCCACGAGGCCGGCTTCAAGGCGTCGAGCTTCCTCCCCTCCTACGGCCTTGCGGAAGCGACCCTGGCCGTCTCGATCATGCCGCCGGGTGAGGGCATCGTCGTCGAGCTGGTCGAGGAGACCGCCCTCGCCGGCGACGGCAAGGTCCACCGCGACCGGCCGCAGCGCTACCGCGCCGTGGTCAATTGCGGAAAGCCGGCGCGCGACATGGAGATCGCCATCCGCGACGAGGACGGCGGGCCGTTGGGCGAGCGCGAGATCGGCAAGGTCCATTGCCGCGGCCCGTCCGTCATGGTCGGCTATTTCCGCGACGAGGAGGCGACCGCCGCCTGCCTGTCCGCCGACGGCTGGCTCGACACCGGCGACATGGGCTACCTCTCGGGCGGCTACCTCTACATCGTCGGTCGCGCCAAGGACATGATCATCATCAACGGCAAGAACCACTGGCCCCAGGACATCGAATGGGCGGTGGAGCAGCTTCCCGGCTTCAAGGCGGGCGACATCGCCGCCTTCTCGATCACCACCCCGGGCGGCGAGGAGACCCCCGCCGTCCTCGTCCAGTGCCGGACCTCCGACGCCGACGAGCGCTCGCGCCTCCGCGACGCGATCCGCGACCGCGTCCGCGCGATCACCGGAATGAACTGCGTGATCGAGCTGGTCCCGCCGCGGACCCTGCCGAGGACGAGTTCGGGCAAGCTGTCGAGGGCCAAGGCGCGCAGCCTCTACCTGACGGGCGAGATCCAGCCCTACGACATCGCCGCCTAGACTTCGTCCTGTTGAGGCCGAGGCACTCGGTTCCCTCGTCATGCTGAACTTGGTTCAGCATCCAGCGCGGATTCGCCTCGCGGGCGGAGGCCCGGACCCTGAAACAAGTTCAGGGTGACGGAAGAGCCCGTTCCGAACCGGTCGAGAGCAACTCCAGCGCTCCGCACGCTTGCGGAGCCCGGCCACTCCCGCTATCTGCCCGCTCCGGCACAGGAGTGTAGCTCAGCTGGTAGAGCATCGGTCTCCAAAACCGAGGGCCGGGGGTTCGAGCCCCTCCACTCCTGCCAATCTTTTCAGCCAATCCGGCCGGCGTCGGCCACGAAGCATGGTCCCGGCGAGTCGGACGGGCCCGGGCGACGTTCGCCGGCAAGTCGCCAGCTTGGAAAGGCTCGCCGAACGTCGAAGCGCGATGGGTCCCTGATCGCTGCCGCTGTTGCATTGGGCCGTTGTTTCGGGTTGGGATCGGCCATGAGATGGAAGAACCGGCCCAAGCCTGAACGTCCTGAATATCCGAAGCTGGTGGCGGTCGCCGGGACGGTCGAGGAGGTTCGCGCCTTGATGCCGCCGATCATCCACCGGGATAGCGATGCGGAGGTCGTCGATGCGGGCGATCTCGGAGTCTTCGTTCGCGTGCACAACGAGGCAGGCGAGGCAGCCGCCCGCCTTTATGGAGAGCCTCGCTCTTTTCCCCTCGCCTGATCGCCATTGCTCGCCGGATATCTGGAAGTGGCGGAAGGCTTGCGCCAAGGCCGCTGCGCGGTCGGACTCGAGCGGGACAGGCGGGATTTCACTTCCGTGACGTCGCCTCCGCCGGACTCCGCCCACCCCTCCCCCGCCCCTTGCCATCGCTCCCGGCGGGCGCTATCTCCCGGCCTTCGCATTCATCGGCAAAGGCTTGGCTGACCGGCTCCTCCGGTCCCCGGCGGCTGCCCCGAAGAGGACGATCAGGCACAGTGGCAAAGGTCAGCCCAGGCAAATTCCTCCAGGAGGTTCGGGTCGAGAGCGGCAAGATTTCCTGGCCGACCCGGCGCCAGACGGTGACGACCGGGATCATGGTGCTGATCATGACCTCGATCCTCGCCATCTTCTTCTTCGGCGTCGATTCGCTCTTCTCGCTCATCGTCCGGGAGCTGCTCGGGCTGCTCCGCTAGGTCCGCCCTTCGGCGCTCAGCAAAAGGTAAGACAAAGTGTCCCGCTGGTACATCATCCACGCTTATTCCGGCTTCGAGAACAAGGTCCGCGACGCCATCCAGTCCGAAGCCACGCGGCTCGGCCTCAGCCAGCTGGTCGAGGCGGTCGAAGTGCCGACCGAGAAGGTGACCGAGGTCCGCCGCGGGAAGAAGATCACTTCGGACCGCAAGTTCTTCCCGGGCTACGTGCTTGCCAAGCTGGCGATGAACGACGACGTCTACCACCTCGTCAAGAACACGCCGAAGGTGACCGGCTTCCTCGGCTCCTCGGGCAAGCCCCAGCCGATCAGCGACGCCGAGGCCGCCCGAATTCTCAACACCAAGGACGAGGCCGCCGCCGCCGCGCCGAAGCAGAAGATCAACGTCGACTATGAGATCGGCGACAGCGTCAAGGTGCTCGACGGGCCGTTCGCAAGCTTCAACGGCCTCGTCGAGGAGCTCGATTTCGACCGCGGCCGAGTCAAGGTCGGAGTCTCCATCTTCGGCCGGGCCACCCCGGTGGAGCTCGAGTTCGAGCAGGTCGAGCGGGTCAAGTAAGCCGAGGCGCCCAAGGCTAAGCGGGGGAGCGCGAAGCGCTCGTTCGCTTAGACGCGGATCGGCGCCCGGCCGGCCAGCCTGCGCGCAGCGACAGGACTGACGTCACGCGATTGACTCGCGTGACGGCCCTTGCCCACGCACCCGTTTGCCTTCGGATGCCCCCTTTCCGACTGCGCTTCGTGCGTCGATAATTTGACCGACAACGATATGGCTCAGCATATCGATTGCGGTAATCGGGGTTCGTGGACGTGGACTCGCTGCGATGGAACGAGAAGCTGAAGGCAGTGTCCGCGGTGGCGACCAATCTCGGCTCCGGCCTCCTCGCCGCGGCGTTCGGCCGCTGGTTCGTCGTCGGGTTCGACGCTTACGTGTCTCCTTGGCTGTTCGGAGCGGCCATGATGCTTTGGGCAGGCCTACACATTCTACGCGCGCTGGAGGTCGATGATGTCGCCGGCTGAGATACTGCAAAACTCCGCCCCCGCCATTGGCGGGCTCTTCGTGGCCGCCGCGGCCCTGACGTACGTCCACATGCTCCGCCGCGCGCGGATCCGCACGAGACAACGGGCGCGCGAACAGGCGCACCATCCGGCAGAATGGGCCGGCGACGCCGAGGCCGTCCGGATCCTCGACACCAACCGCGGCCGAAGCAGAAGATGAACGTCGATTCTGATATCGGCGACGGCGTCAAGGTGCTCGACGGGCCCTTCGCAAGCTCAACGGCCTCGTCGAGGAGCTCGGTTTCGACCGCGGCCGCGTCAAGGTCGGAATCTCCATCTTCGGCCGAGCCAACCCGCGGAGCTCGAGTTCGAGCAGGTCGAGCGGGTTAAATAGCTTCGCTTAGAAGCTCCCCGAGAAGCTTAGCGACGGCACGAAATAGAAGCGTGTGTTGCGCCGCCCGGGATCGTTGGACCATCGCCTCTGCAGCTGCCCTCCCAGCTCCAGCTCCGGTCCCCTTAGCCAATGCTGTAT
>Ga0307279_10000036_pt1 | contig 13524 bp, 17 predicted proteins | sample ER_DNA_118_FD_194484 | JGI IMG/M metagenome (GOLD analysis project Ga0307279, IMG submission 194484) | Bulk soil microbial communities from the East River watershed near Crested Butte, Colorado, United States - ER_DNA_118 | ecosystem: Environmental > Terrestrial > Soil > Floodplain | place...
CCCTCCACACCTGGAGGGCCGTCGAAGGTGGATAGGGACTACGCGACCGCAGCGCGGATCGTCGGCTGGCCGGTCAGCTTCACCGGGATGTCGAAACGCTCCGGCATGTTGTCGTCCTGGTCGAGCCACGACGTCTCGGAACAGATCACCGGGAACACCGCCAGGGGCTGCGCCGACGCGAACGCCGTCGCCGCCGCGAGGCTCTTACGGCGGGTCAGGAAACCCGCCACGTCCGGCAGCAGCGTCGCGTACACGGTGTCCGTGCCGCTTTGCTTCTTGAACCGCAGCTTCGGGCCGTTCAGGCTCCGGCGCCCGTTCGTCGCCGTGTCGAACGTCGACTCGATGCTGGAGGTTGGCGCGTCCGCGGTGTCGACCTGGAACCCGGTCGCGCCGTCCTTGGTCATGAACTGGCTGATGCGGATACCCGCGTTCAGCTCGATCGTGGTGGGCGCGGCCTGGACGGAGATGGCGGGAACCCAGTCCCAGCGCTCCTTGCCGTCGCCGATGATATCGGGCAAATCGGTCTCCTCAGCTCTTGTCGCCCGCGGCGACGGACTTCGGCTTCTCCGCCTTCACGGCGGGAGACTCGGCGGCCGGGAACACCGCAGGCGCCGCCGGCTGATCGCGGTTGAACGGGTTCGGCGGCTCGGCGGGCGCGCCGGGCATCCAGCCCTTCGCCTTCCACGCCGTCTCCAGGACCCCGGCGGGGAACGCCGCCGGGTCGGCGATGCCCTCGTGGCGGCACCACACCATCTCGGTGCCGGCCGGCTCGCCGGCCTCGACCCAGCCGAGGCCCAGCCACCGGTCACGCTCGGCGGCACCCTCGACGAGGGCCTTGCTGCCGGTGTCGTCGGCCATCCAGTACGTGGTCTTGCCGGACATCGCGGTCACCCCTATGCCTTGTAGATTTCGTACGTCATGCCGGTGATCGACGAGAAGTTGACGGTGGCGACACCGGTGGCCAGGTTGATCGCGGACAGTGGCACGAGGATTTCCCGGTTGCCGGTCGCGGGCGTGGCGAGGGGGGTGACAGTGCCCGGGTTGCTCTGCTGGGTGAAGTTGGGATCGAGCACCGACACGTTCGTGAGGGTGCCGGTGGTGATGATCCGCATCCGCATCCCGGTCGCGCCGAAACAGCCGGTGCCCAGGAACGTCTCGGATGTGGTCGGTGTGATCGGGACCGGCGTGGTGAGTGCGCCCGCGGAGACGGACGGCGCGGTGGACTGGAGCGCCATGCGGCGCACCCCTTTCTGTCAGTGCGTACACACATGGTTTACGCAGGTCATCGCGTACAATGGACGCATGGCCGAACAGTGCTCAGACTCCGAATGCGAGCGCCCAGCCGACGCGCGCGGCATGTGTCCGATGCACTACCGGCGCTGGTATCGAGCGCTCGGTCGTGGTGGTCGCCATTTACGGCTCGCGCCGATGGACCGCTTCATGAGCAAGGTCGACAAGTCCGGACCTGTGCCCGACTACCGGCCCGACCTCGGGCCATGCTGGCTATGGAAAGGCCACATCGGCGAGACCGGCTATGGTCGGTTCACTGTCGGAGTAGCCATTTCGCGCAATGCGCATCGATGGCTCTGGGAACAGGTCAATGGTCCGGCGTCGTCCAAGCTGCACACTGATCATCTGTGCCGGGTGCGACGATGCGTCAATCCAGATCATTTGGAGTTGGTGACCCACTCCGAGAACATTCTCCGTGGCGCACATCCTCGCCCCAACTCGTTCAAAACGCATTGCCCGCAGGGTCACCCGTACGACGAGGCGAATACGTACTGGAGCGTGAAGGGCGCTAGACGAAGCTGCCGGGCATGCGCTCGCGAACGGAACCGACGTCGGCGCGCTAACCGGGAATAGATCTCAACACATACTGGTCGATCTGGTCCATGGTCAGCACGCCGGTGGACTCGTCGCGCTGCGGCGGCATCCCCGACTCCCGGATGATCGGCCAGCACGACCGGCCCGCGACCGTCGGCCGCACCGCCACCAGCGCGGTGCGCGCCAGGTCCGCCATCTGCCGGGCCGCCTGCGCGTTACCGCCCACGCAATGACACGTCGCGGTCATCTCGAACCGCCACGCGTTCGCCTCGAAGTCGAACTCCGGGTCGCTGGAATCGAAGTAGGCGAGCACATACGGGTTCGTGCGCGGATCGGTGCCGTCGTCGACCCGCCCGTCGAACACCTTCCGCGGCGGCGCGACCACGGCGTTCAGCAGCGCCAGGACGGCCGCCGCGTGCTCGTCGATCACCGCCGGTCACCGATCGCGTCGACGGCCACCTTCTCCAGGAAACCCAGCCACACCGGGACCTCCTTGTCGGCGGCCGGGCGCCAGTGCGGGATCGGCGCGCTCGTAGGGCTGCCGTTCTCGACCCAGACGTCGAGCTTGCCCTGCGGCCGCTCGTGCTCGGCGCCGACCTCACCGACGACCAGCGAACCCTTCGTGGTCACGTCGTACGTGAACGAGCGGGCCAGATGCGGCAGATGCGAATGACCGCGGACCCGCCGCTGCGCGTCCTTCTTCATCATGTTGCACGCCATGCCGGTCACCTTCGCGACCTGCCTGGTGATGTCCGCGCCGGCGCGCTCCAGGTCGGCGGCCAGCTCGTCGAAGCCGTACTTCTCCACCCTCATGACGTGATCTCCAGAACCGTTACCCGACGCGCGGTCAGGTGCGTCTTGCGCAGCACGTCGCGCACCGTGAAGACCCTGCCCACCAGGTCGGGGTCACCCGACGCGGTGATCGCGATCTGGTCGCCCTCCCGCAACCCGGTCACCGACATCGGCAACTGCACCTCGTGGCGTTCGACGATCACGTACGCCTCGGCGGCGTCCTGACCCTGCCGGGTCGCCGCCCGGGACTGCACCCGGCACTTGCCGGTGTACAGCGTCGCGTGGGTCGGGGTGATGACACCGCCGGACGTGGACTCGCCCGACTTGCGCTTGATCACACAGGTGTCGGTCATGCCGGCTTCAGCGGCGGCCCGGCCGCGGGCGGACACCGTCTCTCGGGACATCGCACCTCCCTATGGCCGCGGGGTGATCCCGGTGTACGGGCGGGCGGTGATCCCCGCGCCGGGCCGGGCCGTGGTGCCCGAGTTCGGCCGGGCTGTCGTCCCGGTATTCGGGCGCGCCGTCGTCCCGGTGTCCGGCCGGTACGTCACGTACCGGATCCGCACCGACGCCGGTGACGACCCGGCGCGCAGCCCGGCGGGTGCGTCCGGGATGGTCGAGTCGGCCGACGCCAGCACCCCGGCCGGGGACGTGCCCAGCCGGATCCCCGCCGGCGTGTCCACGGCGAACGCCGAGAACACCGCCGTGGCGGTCGACGCTGCGAGCCGCACCCCGGACGGGATGTCGCCGGCGAGCGTGGCGTAGGTGACCGTGGCAGGACTCGACCCGGCGCGGACCCCCGACGCGACGTCGGCGGCGAACGTGGACGACCCGGCGGCGCCCGGCGACTCGGCCAGCCGGACCCCGGCGGGAGCGTCGGCGACCAGCACCGTGACCGTCGTCGCCGCCGGGGACACCGCCGCCCGCGTCCCGGACGGGGTGTCCGCGAAGACCACGTCGAAGACGACCGTGGCGGCACTGACCCCGGCCCGCAGGCCCGCCGGGGCGTCCGGGACGAACGTCGACGACCCGGCCGAGGCGGGACTCTGCGCCAGCCGCAAGCCGGCCGGCGTGTCCGATGTCAGGACGTCGAAGACGACCGACGCCGCAGACGCACCCAGCCGGGCACCGTTCGGGGCGTCCGGGATCAGGACGACGGTCGTGACCGTCGCCGGGGACTCCGCTGCCCGGACGGCCGACGGCGTGTCCGCGACGGCGGTGGCCGGGCCCGCCGTGGCCGGGGACTCCGCCAGCCGGACCGCCGAGGGGCTGTCGGCCACCAGCGCGGCGAAGGCGACGACGGCGGGCGACTCGGCCAGCCGCGGCCCGTTGGGGCTGTCGGCGACCACGACGTCCGAGACGACCGTGGCCGGCGACTCCGCCGCGCGCACACCGTTCGGGGCGTCGGCGGCCGTGACGTCCACCGCGGGGGCGCCCGCCGCGTTCTGCCATTGCGCCTGGTTGCGGAACGCCAACTGCAGCAGCAGGTACGGCGGCAGCGCCCGGGGCGCCGAGCCTGCGACGGCGGCGGGCCGCAGCGCCCCGAGCCAGCCGGCCATCGTCAGCGCGCCGAGTGATGCCGTCCAGGTGCGGGTGCCGGTCGCCCCGAACAGCGCCTGCGCCTCATGGGCCTGCGCGGTGCGCTTGCCCGCGTTCTGGAACTCCTGGGTCATGCTGCCCGGCGCGGTCAGCGTGGCCGACGTGTCCGCGTCGACGCCGGCCCCGGAGACCAGCAGGGCGCCGTCCGTGACGGTGGTGATGCCGCCGATCGCCAGCGGTGTGGCGGAGGCCGTGGCCGAGGATGCGTTGACGTCCCAGGGGGTGCCGCTGTCGGCGCCGGTGAACGCCTGGATGCCGCCGCCGTTCTTCAGGACGGCGGTGATGGTGAACGTGTATGTGGAGGGTTCACCCGCGGCGGACGCGACGACCTTGTAGAAGGCGTACTGGCGGAACGCGGCGGTGCTCAGCGGCCACGTCGGGCCGGGAACCGCCAGCCAGCCGGCCGGCGCGGTGACGGTATCCACCACCGAGGCGATGGTCATGGTGGCGACCATGGTGTCGCCGTCGAGCAGGGTGCCCGGCTTGGCGATGACCAGCGTGTTGGATGCGGTCGAGTTGCTGGTAGAGGTGGGCAGGCCGTTCGGGGTGACTGCCACGCGGGCCTCCCCCGAGCGCTACAGGGTCGGGGGTTCGCTTACGCCAGGTGGCCCGTGACGCTGGTCGACTGGAGGCCGAGGAAGACCAGCTCGCCGTCGCCGCCCATGGACACCGTGACGGCCGAGCCGGGGACTGCCAGCAGCTGCCCCTGGGCGATACCGAAGCCGGTGGTGAACGAGACCCCGTTGGTCAGCGTCGCCGTGCAGTCGATGATGTAGGGACCGGAGTTGTTGCACCAGATCCCGGTGATCGCGCCGGTGGAGTCTTCCCACTCGATGCCCAGGTCGTAGCCGGGGCCGCTCGCGAGCGGGTTGGAACGCTGGATCATCTGTTTAGCCCTCTCTCAGTTCAGGATCAGTGCACGGATGTCGTCGACCTGCACCTGATTGGAGGCGCTGGACGCAGAGAACGCGGCGGAGACGCCAATCGCCCGCTCGATGGTGGTGTCGATCGCGACCGTGCGCAGGGCGGCGGTCAGCGGCATCGGCGCGTCCGCGGCGAACGTCGTCAGCGCGGTACCGAGAAGCACCTCACCCTGTCCGAGCAGAGACCCGGCCGCGTCGGCCTTCGTACAGAAGCCTTCCCACCGCATGATCCACGGCCAGGCCGCGGCGCCCGAACCCGTCGTGAACGCCGTCGAAATGCACAGGTCGATGGTCATCACGAGAGCGCGGGTGCCGATCCAGAAGCCGAGGCTGAGGGTCGGCGTGACGGTGGTCGAGAAGTTGCCGCGGGCGCTGACCTCCAGCTTGCTGCCGGCGCGGAGCTTACCGGCGGGGATCACCGGCACGTTGCCGAGCGTCGTCACATTCTGCTTCGTCGTGAACGTGTTGAACGCGGCGGACGCGGCGATGGGGAACGGCCCGACCGGCTCACACAGGTAGATGTCCACCGGAGGCCCCCTACGGGATGAAGAAGTGCCCGGCGCGCAGCACCGAGTGCAGGTTGATGGTGAAGTTCCCGCCGCCGCCGGTCTTGTCCGAGACGAAGTCGATGTAGCCGAGCAGCGGCTGCGTCGCCGCCGTGCCCGGCGTCCGGTCGGACAGCACCGCGTACCGGCACGGCCCGAACGTCGCCGTCGTCCAGTTCGGATCCGAGCAGCCCGCGACGACGATGCCCGAGCCGACGGTCTCCCACGTCACCGTGCCGTCCGAGGTCTCCCGGCCCAGCACCGTCGAATAGGTCGGGAGACCGGCGCCGGAGGTGCCGGCGACAGCGCACCGGTACAGCAAGCCGTTACCGGTGGCGGGTCGCACCACGTCGTCCACCGCGTACGCCGTCGAGTTGGCCCGCTGCGTGGCCCACGAGTTCGCCGCGGTGAACGTCATCGTCGGCGACACGATCGCCAGGCCGCCCGCGGTGTAGCCGCCCGCCGTGGAAAGCTCGTTGGTCAGGTCGCTGACGTAGGCGTGGGTGTCCTGGTTCGGCGTGTACGTCGAGGTGTGCAACGTCCACTTCAGGGCGTCGGAGTCGTAGTCGATCTCCTTGTTGAGCAGCTTCGCCGGGGCCTGGCGATACCACTTCACGGCGGCTCCTCAAACGTCGATGGACATGCGTGAGCCCCGGCCTGGCGGGACCGGGACTCACACGGACAGGACTACGAGCTGCCCGGCGGCTGACCCCGCGCCGGGCCGGATCAGTTCGTCAGGGTGCTCGCCCCGGCGGCCGTCCAATGCCAGTCCGGCTCCGGGAACGAGTACTGCGGCCCGCTCGTGGACGGCGGATACGCGCGGCGAGCCGCGGCCAGGATGTCGCCGCGCCGCGCGCGGTCCTGCTGGAAGGTGTAGTCGTCGACCGACTCGCTGGCCAGTGCGGTCGGGTTGCGGAAGGCGATGGCCGCCAGCTCGATGCCCCACGCCCACAGGTCGTCCGGGACCGGCGACGGCCAGTCGGCCAGCCCGGTAGCGGACTTCAGCCAGCCCGACGCCGCCCGGCGCACCCGGAGCAACGACTCGGTGTCGAGCGTTCCGGGCACGCCGGGCGCCGACTCCGGGACCTGCAACCAGGACGGCAGGTCGATGAGGTCGAACAGGTCCACCGCTCAGCCGCCGTACTTCGCGCGCAGCTCGTCGCGGGACAGGCCACCCTGGTCGACCGGGGCGACCTCCTCGCCGGCGGCGCCCTTCGACGCCGCGTGGGCCGCCCAGTCGTCGCGGGACGCATTCGCCCGCGGCGGCTTGCCGCCGCCCGCCTCGCCGCCGGCCAGGCCGAGACCCGCGCCGGAGAGCTGCGTGACGGCCGGTTCCCCGGCTTTCGCCGCGGCCTGCGCCGCCGCGACCGGATCCTCGTCGTACGCCGCGGCCGGTGAGCCGGGCTCCGGTGTGCCCACCGTCGGCCGGCTCACGTCCGGAGACGCCATCTCCACCCGCTGCCGCTGCGTCGGCGCCGCCTCGTACGCCTCGGCCGCCGAGCCGGCCTCGACCAGCTGCGCCAGGCCGACGTCGATCAGATGCCTGGCCGCGCCGGCGGTGACGTCGCCGGGCAGGATCGACCCGGCCGCCAGCGCCCGAATCTGCCGCCCGCCGGGGGTGTCCATCTTCGCGGTCGCGTACGGGCCGACGATCTTCACGTACCGGCCGCCCTTGACCACCGCGGACAGCGGGGTGTTGTCGTGGATGTCGAGGCGTTCCACGTTGCGACCGGTCAGCGGGTCCTTCACGGCCCGCAGGCCCTTCGTGGTGGACGACTCGTTGAGGGCGTCCGCGATCCGCTGCGCCATGGCCGCGTCGAACGTGATCGCCACACCGGTGGTCTCGCCGTCGTCGCCGGTGCGGACCACCGAGGTCCCGTTTACTTCGAAACTCATTTGGTCATTCCTCTCAGGCGACGCCGTGGCCGGTGATACGGACGCCGGCGCCGGGCTCCTGCACGGCCGGCACGGTGATCCGGCGGCCCTGCAGCCACCAGCCGTCGATCTCGTTGTCGATCCACGCCTTGACCTGGATCTGCATCTCGTCGACGGTGTAGCCGGGGTCGACCTCCTGCTCGTCGGCCATGCTGCCGATCTGCGTCGAGTCGAAGATGTACGGGTCGGTCGGCGCCGACGGGCTGGTGAGGACCACCATGTTGGCGATGACGTCCATCTGCCCGGAGTAGATCGGCGAGTCCCGGGCCTCCCGGCGCAGCGCGTTGGTGACCTTGTCGTCGGACAGCACGAACGCGGCGACGTCGTCGCGCATGAGCAGGGTGTCCGGCAGGTAGCCGAGCTTCAGGTTCGTGCTGACCGCCTTGCCCTTCAGGATGTCCCGCAGGATCGTCGGGGTCGCGCCGGTCCACGCCGTGCCCACGGCCGAGGTCTGGACGACCGCTGACGCGATCGCCGCGAGGGACACCGCGTCGACCTGCCCGACGACGGTGTTGACGACCTTGCGCAACGCCCGGCTGATCTCCAGCCCGGCGTACTGGCTGCGCTTGACCTGCTCGAAGGTCAGCTCGACCTTCTGGCCCCACTTCGCGACCGCGGCCAGCGCGGCCGTGCCGGCGGGCAGGTTCGCGACCGGGTACTCGCTGCCGGCGTTGATCGAGCGGACCGGCCGGTCCGAGACGAACGACTCGGACTGCTCGTACAGCACGGCGCCGCCGGAGGAGCGGAGCCGGCCGGTGAGGATCTGGTCGGACACGAACCGCAGGTCGCGGAAGTCGCGCAGCGCCCGGCGGATGTAGGTCGGGTTGTTCAGCGCCCGGTCGATGGTGAGCATGTTCCCCGAAAGGGTCGGGGATCCCGGTGGGTACGCGGGCATGACTCAGTTCCCTTCCCTCGCCGAGGTGTTGTCACGGTCGGTCATGTCAGCGGCCCACCATCTGGATCTTCACGCCGCCCGCGCCGGCGGCCGTGGCGGCGATGCCGATGAGCTCCGTGCCGGTCTGCGCCGCGGCGCCGACGACGCCGCCGGTCGTGCTCGACGTGAGCACCGCGCCGACCGCGACCGCGGCGGTCGCGGTGACCTCGTGCGTGACGCCGGCCAGCGGCCACACGGTGACCTGCTCGCCGACGACCGCGTCGTCGGCGGCCACCCCGACGACCTTGATGGAGACGCCGGACGTCACGATGACGGTGTCGGCCGCCGAGAGCTCGACGACCTGCCCGCCGGCGATCGTGCCGCCGGCGGTGTAGGAGCGGGGCCTGTTGCCGCCCGGGTAGATCGGATTCGACTCGGCCATGTCAGCGTCCCGCCTTCGTGTGCATGTGCGGGGGCAGCAGGTTGTCGAACTCGGCGAGCTCGGCCTCCGCCTCGTCGTCCCCGCCGGCGTAGCCCAGCTCGGCCGTCGCCAGCGCCTTGTCCTTCTGCAGGCTGTCGATCAGGCCGCGGGTGCCTTCCGGGTCCGAGTCCCACAGCTTGGAGAAGTGGTCCTTCTGCGCGACGGTGAACTTGCCGTCCTTCACCGCCTGCGCGATCACCTGGTCGCATTCGTCGCGGACCTGCTTCGCGACGTGCGCCTCCAGCTTCTTGATCCGGTCCTCCTTCTCCTGCCACATCGTGTCGGCGACCAGGCGCATCCCGGGCGGCGCCATCGTCAGCGGCTTCGGTGCCGGGCCGGGCTGGGGGGCCGGTTCGGTCGGTGGTGCCGCAGCGAGGCCGGCGCCGGCCAGTGCCTCCCGCACCTGCTCGTCCGAGGCGGTGTCCGGGAGTCCGGCCAGTGCCTCTCGCATCTGTGCCAGCGACATGCCGGCTCCCTTCGTGGAATCGTCCGCCGCCGGTTCGACGGCGGTCGTCTTCAGCGCGAACGCGCGCAGCTTGCGGGCTTCCTCAGCGGCCCGGGCCAGCGCCGCGTCGGTGTCCCGGCGCCCGGCGTTCTCACGCCGGGCGGGGATCTTCGGGGCGGGCGCCTGGTCGCGGCCCTGGTAGTGGTAGGCGGTCAGATCGAGCCGGTCCGGCGCGCGCAGGGCGTCCCACATGTCCCAGAACCCGGTCCGGGCGCCCGGCGTGATCTTCGTGCCGGTCGCCGTGCCCTTGTCGTCGTCGGTCGCGACCCGGTCGGCGAGGCCCGCGTTGACGGCCTCCTCAGCGGAATACCAGGTCTCCGCCTTCATGACCTCACGCCAGTCGGCGATGGTGCCGCCCGCCTTCGCCGCATACGTCGAGGCGATGGAGTCACCGGTGGACTTGAGCATCCGGACGACCTTGTCGAGCTCGTCGTCGTCGCCGGACGCCCAGGTGCGCGGCTTGTGCACCATCAGCTGCGCACCGAGGCCCATGACGACCTCGTCGCCGGCCACCGCGACCACCGACCCGGACGACGCGGCCATGCCGTCGACCCAGACCCGGACGCGGGCCTTGTGCTGGCGCAGCATGTTCGCGATCGCGACGCCCTCGGACACCTCTCCGCCGGGCGTGTTGAGGTGCAGCTCGATCGTGTCGACGTCGAGAGCAGCCACGTCGCGCACGAAATCATCGGCGGTCAGTCCGAACCAGCCGCCGATGACGTCGTACAGGTACACGTCGGCGGTCTTCGACTTCGGCTCGTCGCCGTCGTCCGCCATGTCGGGGTCGGTGACCGCGACGACCGGGCCGACGTGGTACCAGTCGCGCGGCCCGGCGCTGTCCGGTTGCGGCATGAGTCGATGTCCTCTCGTTCAGCCGAGGCCGGGGATGGGGGGCTGCAGCGGGGCCGGCTGGCTGTCGGGGTCGGCGGCTGGGAGCCCGTACTGCTGCCGGGCGGCCTGCTCGAGCGCCGGATCCGGGCGCAGGATCCCCGCGTCGACGAGCAGTTTCAGCGCCGCCGCGGTGGTGGTCTGCCGGGAGCCGATCTCGTCGAACACGATCCGCGGCGCCGGCTCCTCGACGCCGAAGTTGACGTCGACCAGGTCCTCGACGATGTGCTGTGTCGCCGTGTCCGCGATCTGCTGCGCGAGGGCCTGCAGGCTGAGGGTGAAGAAGTCCGCGAATGTCGCGCCGAGCGCCCATGAGCCGGTCTGGGTGCCCAGGTTGAGGAAGTGGGCGAGGACGCCGCGGGCGATCTGCTCGTCGTGGTAGCGGACCGCCGGGTCCGCGTTCGGCAGGTCCCCCTCAACCCCGACGAGGTCGAGCTTCGCCCCGTACGGCACCGCCGCGCCGGCCGACTCGCCGGCCCGCCACGCCTGCGCCATCGACGCGCCCGTGGACAGGTCCTCCTCGCCCTCGGCGCCGGTGTAGCGGGGCACCCCCATGCCGTTGCGTTCGATGGTCTGCGCCTGCACCCGCAGCAGCCGGTCCTTGATCAGCCAGTTTTTGTACCCGGGGCGTAGCAGCGACCGGCCGATCCAGTTCCCGGCCTCCCGCTCGTGCACGTACGCGACGAGCCGGTTCACCGGGATCGGCTTCGGCCGCACCCCGGTCTTGGTGCCCCACTGGCTGATCGACACCAGCCCGCCGTCGTCGGCCACGTCGATCTTCTCGATCGTCTTCGGCATCCGCGGCGCCAGCTTGCGCAGCCGGGCCCGCGTCGCGTCGTCGTCGACCCGGTATACCTGCTCGAAGTACATGTGCCCGTACCGCAGCATCAACAGGGCGTGCCGCAGGTGCTCCGGCCAGCTGAAGCGGTCGCGGGTGCGGGGTGCCGGCAACGGATCGGTCCCGACGATCGGCAGGCCCATGTCCTCGGCGACCCATTGGGTGACCTCGTCGCGGGCGCCGCCCGGGTCGAGACGCCACGGCGTCAACAGCACCGGCTGCACCACCGCCCGGAGCACCGACGCGACCTGCGAGTCCTGGTTGGTCATGGCGTCGTAGATCGTCAGCGACCGCGGCCAGCGCAGCTCCGGGGTTTCGTCCTGGCTGAAGTCCCACCAGTTGCCGGTGCTGCCGCCCTGCCAGGCGTAGCCGATCTCCATCACCGGCGCGGGGGGCTTGTCGGGCATGGCGGCCCCCCTTCCCGGTCAGAATCCTGCGGTCGCCAGGTCGGCGGTCTCCGACCAGCCCCCGCCGGCCGTGGCGGCCAGCACCGGCGACGGTGGCGGTGGGGCCGGCGGCGGCACCAGCGACAGCGCCCACAACGCCCCGGTAGCGCCCACCAGCGGGCAGATGTCCACGTCCGACTTACGTCGCGACCACGCCCACAGCCCGTCCCCGATGTCCCGGCGCCCAGCGCCGGCCACGGCCTTCTGCAACACCAGGTCGCCCAGGTGCCGCAGCCCGCGGTTCTCCACCAGCGCGGCGAACGCCGCGCACGCCTGCCCCATGTCCCGGCCGGTCATCTGCCGCGGCACGATCCCCGCGGCCGCCAGATCCGGCAGCAGCGCGCCCGCCGGGCCGGCCGGGTCCAGCACCCAGTCCAGCGGGTCGTGCCGACCCAGCTCGGCCGCCCGGGCCGGGACCCATGCCGTGCCCCGCCCGTACGCGACCACCTCGACGTGCGGCAGCCCGTCCGGGCGGTACATCGCCGCGACGATCGCCGCCGACCGCGACCCCGGCGCCGCGTCGATCATCAGCACCGGCCGGGTCGTCGGCGCCGAGCCCTTGTCCGCACACGCCGCCCACGCCTGCGCCGGCAGCGTCCCCGCCCCGGCCGGCTCGGTGTGCCAGCCGTAGCGCTCCCGGCCGAACTGCTCCGGGGTCGGCATCGCCCGCCGCTCGTTACGCACGTACTCGTAGCTGATCCGCTTGCCCAGCGCGTGGTTCGCGTGCCGCCACAACGACTCGTCGTCCAGCGCACACCCGGGCACACCCGGCATGTGCGTGCACTCCGGGCCGTCCGCGCAGCCCGGATCGTCCCAGCTGCCCGGCGCGCAGAACTCGATCCAGGTCAGCGACGGGTCGCCGCCGCGGCGTCCGCGGTCCCGCAGCGCCCGCAGATGGTCCGAGCGCAGCAGCGCCGCCGACGAGCCGTACATGATCTGCGGATCCCCGGTCACCGACCGCGCCGCCAGCGTCGGGATCAGCGCACCCATCGAATCCGCGGCCAGAAACAGCGCCTCGTCGAACACGATCCGCTTGCCGCCCAGCCCGCGGCCGCCGCCCTCCGAGCGGGCCAGGAACTCCAGCACCGCGCCCTGGCTCGTGCGGGACCTGCCGTGCAGCTCGATCGACTCGTCGCCCTTGCCGTAGCTGATCGCCTTGACCCGCTTCGACAGCTCCGGCGTCGCCGCGATCATCTGGTCGAAGTCCTGGAACGCCTCCCGCGCCGTGCGGAACAGGTGCGCCGTCCACACGATCCGGTCCGCCGGCAGCAGGAACAGGTCGAACAGCACCACCGGCAGCAGCACACCGCCGGACTTGCCGTTCTGCCGGGCCTCGAGGATCGCCGTCTCGAACGCCGCCCACCGGCCACCGCGGCGGTACGACAGCATCGCGTCGACGGCCAGCTCCTGCTCGTCGTCCAGCTCCCGGCCGGCGACCCGCGCGAGGTCGACCGCCTCGTCGCCGTACGACCCGGCCCGCGGCGGAATCCACAGGTGCGCCGGCCGGACCAGCTCAGGCACCGGCGGCCTTCCTCGCCCGTCGCGCCGCCAGCTCGTCCAGCGCGTCCGCCTCCAGCACCGCGCCGGCCAGCGCCTCCGCCAGCCGCGCCGACAGTTCCCGGCTCATCGACGCCAGCGCCGACCCGGTGTCGCGGCCCGCGTGCATCCGCTGCGCCAGCAGCAGCGCCGCCTGCGCCGCCGGGGTGTCCACCCGATCCGCCGCCTGCAGCTGCCGGCGGATCGCGTCCACCAGCGGGTGAGGCGGCGACTCCGGCACCGCCTCGACGCCCGCCGCGACGACCACGCCGACCCGCGAGCCCCGCTTGCGGCAGGTCGCGCCGCAGAACTTGGCGTCCCGGCGGCCGTGGAACCGT
>Ga0307279_10000037_pt1 | contig 13441 bp, 8 predicted proteins | sample ER_DNA_118_FD_194484 | JGI IMG/M metagenome (GOLD analysis project Ga0307279, IMG submission 194484) | Bulk soil microbial communities from the East River watershed near Crested Butte, Colorado, United States - ER_DNA_118 | ecosystem: Environmental > Terrestrial > Soil > Floodplain | place: USA...
GCCACGACAACGGCATCGGCCGCCTCGACCTGGTCGAGAACCGCTTCGTCGGCATGAAGTCGCGCGGGGTCTACGAGACTCCCGGCGGCACCATCCTCCTCGCCGCCCACCGCGGTATCGAATCGATCACGCTCGACCGCGGGGCGATGCACCTCAAGGACGAGCTGATGCCGCGCTACGCCGAGCTCATCTACAACGGTTTCTGGTTCTCGCCGGAGCGCGAGATGCTCCAGGCGGCGATCGACCGGAGCCAGGCGAACGTCAGCGGGTCGGTGCGGGTCAAGCTCTACAAGGGCAACGCGACGGTGATCGGGCGGGAGAGCCCGGCAGCGCTCTACGACCAGGACCTCGTCACGTTCGAGGAGGGGTCGAGCAGCTACGACCAGCGCGACGCCGCGGGGTTCATCAAGTTGAACGCCCTCCGCCTGCAGATCGGAGCGCGGCGGGCGCGCCGCTAGCCGTCGCCGCCGGCCCTTGCCGGCGGATCCGACGGCGGTGCGACCATCCGGCCCATGAACAGGATCGCCCCGGTCCGAGCGTCCCGGATCAGGAACAGGAACGGCCGGTCCGCGCGAAAGATGATCGGCGGCGGCGGCGGAGGGGCGATTCGCTTGCCGCTGACGACGATGTTCACGACCGCAGTCGCCGCCGCAGCCTCCGAGCCGTTCTCATCCACGTCCAGGAATGTCTGATGGATGACACGGCCGATCTTGATCGCAAGGTCGTTCGGGTCGGAGCTGGCCGGGTCGACGAACTTGCTGCCGGAGAAATCGCCTGCGTCCGACATGGGGACCCGCATGCCCAGACCGACGAGGGTCGGCACCAGATCGTCGCGCCATTCGAGCCGGAACCTGGGGAGAGTGAGGATGGTGTCGGCCGGCTCCGCCTCGTCGAGCCGCTTCAGCCAGGCGGCAAGTCCCTGCGCGGTCAGAGTCCGCTCGAAGCGCGGCAGCCCGCCGATCGACTTGGGAAGAAGGACCACCATCTCGAGCTCGCCCGAACGGTAGGGCAAGGCGATCGCCTGGACTCCGCCCCGGGCCGCTACCTTGAAACTCGACCGCAGGTTCATCAGCGGGACCGGCAGCGTTCGACCGTCCAGCGTCCGGAACGGCCCCGCGCGGGTGGCGCCGATCTTGAAGGGAGTGGCCCACTGCGCCTTTAGGTAGATGGCGTTGACCAGCACCGACTTGGTGCCTGCGCTGACGTCTTCCGGGTGGAGCAGCTCCTTGATCCGGTTGCCGGTCTTGCCCTCGACCCAGGAGTTGATCAGCAGGCGCGCGGTTTGATCGTTCCGTTCGAAGTCGACGGGGTGGAGAGCGGCGCCATAATGCCTGTCGAGATCGGCAAGGAAATCGCGGTTGAGCGGCAGCCCCGCTTGCACCCAAAGCGAATTGGCGGTCGCGAGATCCCGGCCCGGCGCCTTGATCGCCATCGTTGCGAGCACTTCGCCTCCGGCCACCGCCGACGTTTCGGGCGGCAAGGGGTAATGCATGACCGCCCGCATCTCCGCGGCGGTGGCGCCCTTCGCTCCCCTGTAGGCGAGGGCGATGGCCGTCGATACGCTTGCGGGAGAGACGAGAAGGTTCGCCGAACCCGCTGCGCGCGCCTTGTAAAGATCCACGGCGAAAGCGTTCATTCCGGCCACGTAAGCCGCCCCGGCGGGGCTAAGGTGCGCTTCCACGCGCGGGCTCGGCTCGTCAGCGGCCGAGGAGGCCTCGGCTTCCGGTCCCGTCTCCTGCCCTGCCGCGGGCAGCGCCCATGCCATTACGAGAAGCGAAAGGAAGGACAGGGTGGCTCTGATCATCGACACCTCGGCTTGAGCAGCCGGAGCTTAGACCGACGAGCCGTGGCAATTCGGTTAAGGCCGGCCTCGCTCGCCGGCCGTCGGATCACGGAGCGAGTGCCTTCTTCGCGCGCTTGATCTGCTCGCGCACACGGACCGGTGCGGTGCCGCCGTAGCTCGTCCGGCTGGCGACGGAGGCGTCGACCGTCAGGACTGCATACACTCGCCCGTCGATCCGCGGGTCGATCCCGCGAAGCGCCTCGAGGTCCAGCTCGGCCAGCGCGCAACCCTTCTCCTCCGCCAGGGCGACGGCCCGGCCGGTGACGTGATGGGCCTCGCGGAACGGCAGGCCCGCCTCGCGCACCAGCCAGTCGGCGAGGTCGGTGGCGGTCGAATAGCCGGTCTCGGCGGCGGAGCGCATCCGCCCCGTCTCGAAGCGGGTCGCCTCGACCATTCCGGCCAGCGCCTGGAGCGAGAGCATCAGCAGGTCGTGCGCCTCGAAGACCGGCGGCTTGTCGTCCTGCATGTCCTTCGAATAAGCGAGCGGCAGGCCCTTCATCGTCATCGTCAGGGAGACGAGCGCGCCGGCGATCCGCCCGCAATGACCGCGGACCAGCTCGGCCGCGTCGGGGTTTCGCTTCTGCGGCATGATCGACGAGCCGGTGGAGAAATCGTCGGGCAGTCGGACGAAGCCGAACGGCTGGCTGGCCCAGATGATCAGCTCCTCGGCCAGGCGCGAAAGATGGAGCGCGCAGAGGCAGGCGGCGGCGAGATAGTCGAGCGCGAAGTCACGATCGGAGACGGCGTCGAGCGAATTGGCCATCGGCCCATCGAAGCCCAGGGCCGCGGCAGTCGCCTCACGGTCGATCGGAAAGCCGGTGCCGGCGAGCGCCGCGGCGCCGAGCGGGCTCTGGTTGAGGCGGCTACGAGCGGCCGCGAAGCGATCGCGGTCGCGCCGGAGCATCTCGTAATAGGCCATGAAGTGGTGGCCGAGAGTCACCGGCTGCGCCGCCTGGAGGTGGGTAAAGCCGGGCATGACGCTGTCGGCATGCTCCTCGGCGCGGGCGACGAGCACGCGCTGGAAGCCGGCGACCGCCGAGTCGGCCTCGTCGAGCGCGTTCCTGACCCAGAGGCGGAAGTCGGTCGCGACCTGGTCGTTGCGCGAGCGCGCGGTGTGGAGCCGCCCGGCGGCGGGACCGATAAGCTCGGCAAGCCGGGACTCGACGTGCATGTGGATGTCCTCGAGCGCCGGATCCTCGGGGACGCCCTTGAGATTATACTCGTCCTCGATCCGCTCCAGCCCCTCGGCGATTGCGGAGGCGTCCTCCTCGGAGACGATGCCCTGCGCCTCGAGCATCACGACGTGCGCGAGGCTCGCCTGTATGTCCTCCCGCCAAAGCCTTTTGTCGAACCCGATCGACGCGTTGATCTCGCGCATCAGCGCCGACGGCCCGCCCTTGAAGCGCCCGCCCCACATCAGATTCGATCTGGCCTCGTCCGTCGCGATGGCGCGTCTCCCTTCGCCGCGGGTGATTAGGCGCTGCGCCGGGGGCGGGCAACACTCCGCTAAGCCCGCGGCGACCGGCTGCGGAAGGTTCACGCGAAGGCGCGAAGGGTTTGGACGAGGGCAAGGGTGACCGGCTGCACCGGAAATGAAGGCTCGGCCGGCGCCTTCGCGCCTTCGCGTGAACCATCCCGCCGATTGACAACGCGGCGACGCCCGACGACCTGTCTCCCGATGGACGGGGATTTCGATGTTCTGATCGTGGGCGCCGGGCTTTCCGGCGTCGGCATGGCCTGCCACCTCGGCATGAAGTGTCCGGACAAGAGCTACGCCATCCTCGAGGCGCGCGGGGCGATCGGCGGGACGTGGGACCTGTTCCGCTATCCCGGAATCCGGTCCGACAGCGACATGTACACCCTCGGCTATGTGTTCCGGCCGTGGACGGAGGCCAAGGCGATCGCTGACGGGCCGTCGATCCGCGCCTATGTCGAGCGGACGGCGGCGGATCACGGCGTGCCACCGCACATCAGGTTCGGGCATCGCGTGACGCGCGCCGACTGGTCCTCCGCCGAGGCGCGCTGGACGGTCGAGGCCGAGCATGAGGGAGCGATGTCGCGCTTCACCTGCCGCTTCCTCGTCATGGGCAGCGGCTATTACGATTATGCCGAGGGGCACCGGCCGCGCTTCGAGGGCGAAAAGACGTTCGCCGGCCGTATCGTCCACCCGCAATTCTGGCCGGAAGATCTCGACTGGGCGGACAAAAAGGTGGTGGTGATCGGCAGCGGCGCCACGGCGGTGACCCTGGTGCCGGAAATGGCGAAGACGGCGGCGCACGTCACCATGCTCCAGCGCTCGCCGAGCTACGTCGTCTCCCGCCCCTCGGTCGACGGGATCGCCGAGCGGTTGAAGCGGCTTCTCCCGGCCACCGCCGCCTACCGGCTGACCCGACTGAAGAACGTCGCGCTGCAGATGGTCTTCTTTCGTCTGGCGCGGAGCCGGCCGGCGAAGGTCAAGGCGAAGATGATCGAGATGGTGGGTGACGAGCTCGGCCCGGGCTTCGACGTCGGCACGCATTTCACGCCGCGCTACAACCCCTGGGACCAGCGCGTCTGCCTGGTACCGGACGGCGACCTGTTCGCCGCGCTCCGCGACGGCGGCGCATCGGTGGAGACCGGCGAGATCGACCGCTTCACCGCCGGCGGGGTCCGCCTGAAGTCCGGACGAGAGCTGGCGGCGGACGTGATCGTCACCGCGACCGGGCTCAAGATCAGCCTGATGGGCGGGGCGGAGCTGGCGGTTGACGGCCGGGTCCAGGACCTGTCGCGGACCCTCGCCTACAAGGCGATCATGTTCGGCGGGATCCCGAACTTCGCGTTCATCTTCGGCTACACCAACGCGTCCTGGACCCTGAAGGCGGATCTCGCGGCGGACTATGTCTGCCGGCTGATCCGGCACATCGACCGGAAAGGCCATCGCTCCGCGACCCCGGTGGCCGGCTCCGACGTCAAGCCGGTGCCGTTTCTCGACTTCTCCTCGGGCTATGTGCAGCGCGCGCTGGACCGACTGCCGAAGCAGGGCGACCGACCGCCGTGGCGCCTGAAACAGAATTACGCCTTCGACGCGGCGACCCTGAAGTGGGGCCGGATCGAGGATGGGGCGCTCCGCTTCGCCTGATCACTCACCCCTCAAGGGGAAAGCGGGCCGTTCTAACGTCGCCGTGTCGACGAGGGCGTCGCCGCCCAGCGTCCGGTAGAGCGAGGCCAGGTTGGTCGCCCGTTCCAGGCGGGTGCGGACCAGCGACTGCTGCGCGGAATAGAGGGTACGCTGGGCCACGAGGGTGGCGAGGAAATTCTCGATCCCCTCCCGGTAGCGCGCCTGGGTGAGATTGTAATTGTCCTGCGCATCGGCGACCAGGCGGGTCTGGGCGGCGAACTGGGCGCCGATCGTCCCGCGCCGGGCGAGCGAGTCGGAGACTTCGCGGAAGGCGGTCTGGATCGCCTGCTCGTAGCGGGCGAGGAACAGCTCGCGCTGGGCCCGGGCATATTGCAGGTTTCCGCGATTGGCGCCCGCATCGAAGATCGGCACCGAGGCGGCGGCCCCGGCGTTGAAGTTGAACGCGCCCGTCGAGAACAGGCCGGTGAGGCCGGTCGAGGCGAGGCCGAGCAGGCCTGTGAGGCTGATCGTCGGGAAGAAGGCGGCCCGGGCGGCGCCGATCCGGGCGTTGGCGGCGCGCAGCTGGAACTCGGCCTCGACGACGTCCGGACGGCGCAGCAGGATGCGCGAATCGAGCCCGGCCGGAAGCTCGCCGACGAGGGCGTCCACCGCCTCTATGGAAGGCGGCAGGTCCGCGTCGGAGATCGGCGCGCCGACGAGGAGCTGGAGGGCATTGCGGTCCTGCGCAACGTCGCTCGTCTGGCTGGCGACATCGCTTCGCGCCTCCTCGAGGATCGTCTGGGCCTGGCGGAGATCGATCCGGGAGGCGATCCCGCCCTTCAGCCGGGCTCCGGTGAGCTCGGCCGAGCGGGCGGCATTGGCTTCGGTGGCCCGGGCTATGGCGAGCAGGCTGCGGTCCGCCGCAAGCGTGAAATAGGCGTTGGCGATCTCGCCGGTCAGAGACAGGCGGGTGGCGCGCGCCGCCGCCTCGGTGGCGAAATACTGGTTGAGGGCGGAGCGGCTGAGGCTCCGCACCCGCCCCCACAGGTCGAGTTCGAAGCGGCTGACCCCGACGTCGACGGAATAGCGGTCGCTCGTTCCCTGCCCGTTGCCGCCGCCGCTGACCGACGCGTCGCCGCCGGCATTGACCTGCGGAAGCCGCTCGGCGCGCTGCACGCGATATTGCGCGCGCGCGGATTCGATGTTCGCCGCGGCGATGCGAAGGTCGCGATTGTTGACGAGCGCCTGGTCGATCAGGCGCTGGAGGCGCGGGTCGCGGAAGACATCCCGGTAGGTGACGGTGGGGAGCGCCGCCTCCGACTGGCGCAGATAGGCATCGCCGACGGGCCAGGAGGCGGGGACCGGCGGCTCGGGCTGGACGTATTTGGGCTCCAGCGTGGTGCAGCCGACGAGGCTCGACGCGAGCAGGAGCGAAAGGAGGCGGCGGGTCATGCGGCGGGCGCCTCTCGAGTCGTCGCGATCGCGGTCGTCTTCGTCCGGCCGCTGAACAGGCGCCGGACGAGGACGAAGAAGAGGGGCACGAAGAAGATGGCGAGCAGCGTCGCGGTGATCATTCCACCCATCACCGCGGTGCCGATCGCGACCCGGCTCTTCGCGCCCGCGCCGGTCGAGACGGCGAGCGGAAGCACGCCGAAGATGAAGGCCAGGCTGGTCATCAGGATCGGGCGGAGGCGAAGTCGGGCAGCCTCCAGCGCGGCTTCGACCGCCGTCCTTCCCCGCTTCTCCGCCAGCTCGGCGAATTCGACGATCAGGATCGCGTTCTTGGCGGAAAGGCCCATGGTGGTGAGCAGGCCGACCTGAAAATAGACGTCGTTGTCGAGGCCGCGAATGGCGACGGCGAGCGCCGCGCCGAGGAGCCCGAGCGGGATGACGAGAAGGACCGAAATCGGGATCGACCAGCTCTCGTAGAGCGCGGCGAGGCAGAGGAAGACGACGAGCAGCGACAAAGCATAGAGATAGGGCGCCTGCCCGCCCGACAGCCGCTCCTGGTACGAAAGCCCGCTCCAGTCCACCGACACGCCCCGCTCGCGGGCGGCGAGGGCGGCCATCGTGTCCATCGCCTCCCCGGAGCTGTGCCCTTCCGCCGCCTGGCCCTGGAATTCGTAGGAGGGAACGCCGTTGAAGCGCGCCAGTGTCGAGGGCGCCTGGCCCCAGCTCGTCGTCGCGAAGGCGGAGAAGGGCGCCATTCCGCCCGTGCCGGTGCGGACGAACCAGCTGCCCAGATCCTCCGGGCGGCTGCGGTAGGGCGCGTCGCCCTGCACATAGACCCGCTTCACCCGGCCGCGGTCGATGAAGTCGTTGACGTAATTGCCGCCCCACGCCGCGGCGAGGGTCGAATCCACGTCCGCCTGGCTAAGGCCGAGCGCGCCGATCTTCGCCTGGTCCTCGTGCACCTCGAGCGTCGGATTGTCCTCCAATGTGCCGAGACGGACTCCGGCGAGCGACGGATCGTCGGACGCGGCGGCGAGGATCCGGTCGCGGGCCGCCTTGAACTCCTCGCGGGTCAGGCCGCTGGTGTTGAGCAGCTCCATCGTGAACCCCGCGGACTGGCCGAGCCCCCTCACCGGCGGCGGGTTGAGCGCGTTGAACTGAACGTCGCGAAGCGAGGAAAGGCGCTGGGTCGCCCGGCGGGTGATCGACTGGGCGGTGTTTTCGGTCCCCTTGCGATCGTCCCAGGGCGCCAGCGAAAGGAAGCCGCGGCCGGCATTCTGGCCCGACCCCGCCTGGCTTCCGCCGACGACGGTGAAGATGGCGCCGATATTCTTCTTCTCCGGTCCGAGGAAATATTTCTCGATCGCCTTGGCCGCCTCCAGCGTCCGCGCCTGCGTCGCGCCCGGCGGCAGGGTGATCTGGAGCTGGGCGAAGCCCTGATCTTCGCTCGGGAGGAAGCTCGTCGGAAGGCGGAGGAAGACGAAGGCGAGCAGCGCCGCCATCGCCAGATAGGCAAGCATCATCGGCCGCGGCCGGGCGATGGTCCAGGCCACTCCGTTGCGGTAGCGGTCCCGGGTCCGCTCGAACCAGGTGTTGAAGCGCTCGCCGGCCTTGTGGGCGTAGCCGGCGAAAGTCCCCTCCTGCGCCGCTTTCTCCTCGACCGGCTTGGGCGGCTTGAGGAGGGTCGCGGTGAGCGCCGGCGAGAGGACGAGGGCGACGATCACCGACAGCACCATCGAGGCGACGATGGTGATCGAGAACTGGCGGTAGATGACCCCCACCGAGCCGCCGAAGAAGGCCATCGGAAGGAAGACGGCCGAGAGAACGAGGGCGATGGCGATCAGCGCCGTGTTGATCTCGGCCATCGACTTGACGGTCGCGTCGTGCGGCGAGAGCCCCTCCTCCTCCATCACGCGCTCGACATTCTCGACGACGACGATCGCATCGTCGACGAGCAGGCCGATCGAAAGGACGAGGCCGAACAGGGTCAGGGTGTTGATCGAGAAGCCGAACAGGGCGAGCACCCCGAACGTGCCGAGCAGCACCACCGGAACCGCGATCGCCGGAACCAGGGTGGCGCGCCAGCTCTGCAGGAAGACGAACATGACGAGGACGACGAGGATGATCGCCTCGATCAGCGTCTTGATGACCTCGCGGACCGAGAGCTTGATGAAGAGCGTGCTGTCGTTGGGGTAGGCGAAGCGGAAGCCGGAGGGGAAGGATTCGGCCCTGCGCTCGACTTCCTGGCGCACCAGCTTGGCGGTCTTGAGCGCGTCGGCGCCCGGTGCGAGCTGGATGGCTATGCCGGCGCCGGGGTGGCCGTTGAGGCGGGTGAGAGCGCCGTAGCTCTCGCTGCCGAGCTCGATCCTCGCGACGTCCTGGAGCAGGACGGTTGAACCGTCCGGCTGGGTCTTGAGGATGATGGCGCGGAACTGCTCCGGCGTGCTCAGCCGCGACCGGGCCGTCACGGAAGCGCTCAGCATCTGCTCGGAAGGCGAGGGCTGGCCGCCGATCTGGCCCGCCGCAACCTGGGTGTTCTGGGCCTGGACGGCGCTGATCACGTCGCGCGGGATCAGCGAGAAGCTGGCCAGCTTGTACGGATCGAGCCAGATGCGCATCGCGTATTGGGAGCCGAAGACGTTGACGTCGCCGACCCCGGGCACCCGTCCGAGGGGGTCCTGGAGGTTGGATACGAGATAGTCGGAAACGTCGGCGCCGGTCAGGCTGTCGCTCTCGTCGTAGACGGAAACGACCATCAGGAAGTCCTGGTTGGACTTGGTGACGGTGAGGCCCTGCTGCTGGACCTGCTGGGGCAGGCGGGCCAGCGCCTGCTGCACCTTGTTCTGCACCTGGACCTGGGCGATGTCGGGATCGACGCTCTTGTCGAAGGTCGCCGAGATGTTGACGCCCCCCGAAGCGTTCGAGGTGGCCGTGAAATAGAGCAGGCCGCTGATCCCGGTGAGCTGCTGCTCGATCACCTGGGTGACGCTGGTCTCGACCGTCTCCGCCGAAGCGCCGGGGTAATTCGCCCGGATGTTGACGGAGGGCGGCGCGATGTCGGGATATTGCTCCACCGGAAGCGACAATATCCCGCCGACGCCGCCGAGCATGATGACGATGGCGATCACCCAGGCGAAAATCGGGCGATCGATGAAGATCCGGGAGATCATGGGCCGCTCAGCCGCCCTTCGCTGCGCCGGCGCCCCCGGGGCCCCCTGCCCCGCCGCCCGGCCGTCGGCGCGGCGGCGATCCCGCCGGAACCGGCACCACGGCCTGGTTGGGCCGGATCTTGCCGAGCCCCTCGACGATGACCCGCTCGCCCGGCTTCAGCCCCTCGGTCACGACCCACTTGTCGCCGACCGTGCGATCCGCCCTGACGACCCGCCGAACCGCCTTGTTGCCCGGCCCGACCACCATCACCGTCGCGTTGCCGCGAGCATCGCGCGAGAGCCCCGCCTGCGGTACCAGGAAGGCGTTGGCGACCGTCTGCTGGACCAGCCGCGCCCGAACGTACATCCCCGGCAGGAGCAATCCCTGGGGGTTGGGGAAGCTGGCTCTAAGCGTGACCGTGCCCGTCGCCGGATCGACCATCGCCTCGGCGAACTGGAGCGTACCGGTATAGGCATAGTCCGAGCCGTCCTCGAGGGTGAGGCGCACCTGCGCCTGCGCCGGCACCCTGCCGCTGTTGGCGATCGAGCGGCGCAGCGCCAGCAGCGCAGCGCTCGACTGCTGGATGTCCACGAACATCGGGTCGAGGCGCTGGATCGTGGTCAGCGGATCGGGCTGGTTGGCGGTGACCAGCGCCCCGGTCGTGAAGGCCGAACGGCCGATCCGGCCGGTGATCGGCGCCGGGACCCGGGTGAAGCGGAGGTTGATATTGGCCGTTTGCAGCGCCGCCTGGTTCTGGGCGACCGCCGCCGCCGCCTGCTGGGCCTGGGCGCGGGCATCGGTATATTCCTGCTGGCTGACCGCCTGCATCCGAGCGAGCGGCGCGTAGCGGTTGGCACGGACCTGGGCGGCGCTTCGGCTCGCCTGAGCCGCGGCGAGATTGGCCCGGGCCTGGGCGGCTCCGGCCTCGTAGAGCGAGGCGTCGATCTGGTAGAGGGTCTGGCCGGCCTTGACGATCGAGCCTTCGGTGAACAGGCGGCGCCGGATGACACCGGACACCTGCGGACGCACCTCCGACATCTCGTAGGCGCTGGTCCGGCCGGCGAGCTCCGCCACCACCGGCACGCTGGTCGGCTGGACGACGACGAAACCGGCTTCGGGAGTTCCACCTCCGCCGCGCCCGCCGCGGCCGCCGGCCTTTGACTCGTCCGAATTGCCGCCGCCGCAGGCGGAAAGCAGCAGAGTCGCGAGCAGTAGCGAAGCGGCGGCGAGCTTGGAGTCGAAGGCTTTGAGCAGGGGAAAATCCGGCGAAACGGTATGTAGTTGCAAGCGCGTCTACCCCCTTGCGGCATCAATGCAATAACGCAGATGTACCGTAGTCGACGAAATCGCCCGGCGCATCCAAGCCCGGGGTTGGCGCGTTTCGACCGAAAAGGAGATTGGAAAATGCGGATCCTGGCCCTCTTGCTGCTCGTCGGCGCCTGCGCCACGCCGGAGGCGGCGGGGCCCGGCCGCGAGGCGGAGGCGCTGCAGCGCGACCTTGCCGGCAGGACGGCGGAGGCGGCGGAAAGCTGCGTCCCCGCGTCCAGCAGCGGCCAAGGCCTTCGGATCGTCGACGCCCGCACGCTGGTCTACGACCAGGGCCGCACCCTGTGGGTGAACCGACTCGATTCCGACTGCCCGGGCATGCGATCGACGGACACCCTGATCGTCGAGGTCAACGGCAGCCAATATTGCCGCGGAGACCGGTTCCGCGCGGCCTCGACCGGAAGCACCATTCCCGGACCGTTCTGCGTGCTTGGGAGCTTCACGCCCTACCGCAAGAGCTAGAATTCCACCTGCGCCCGCAGCGCGACGGTGTCGACGCCGAACGTCCGGCGGTCGAGCGGCGGAGTAGCCCCCGGCGCGGCCGTTTCCGAGCTCGGTCCACCGGCGAAGCTCGCCCGCGCATATTGCGCCTGCAGGCGGATATAGTCGATCGGGTTCCAGATCAGGCTTAGCTGATACCCGGTCTGGCGGCCGCCGTCGACATAGCCCGGCGGGCCGAGCCTCGCGCCCGCGGCGACCCGGTCCCGCAGGTCGAGCCAGTCGAGCCTGGCATTGACCTGCAGCGCGCCCCAGCCGCCTCGGTCGAACGGATGGAGGACCCGGACGCGCTCCCAATGCCCGCCTTTGTAGGCTCGCGTCTCCCCGGTTAAATAATAGCCGGCCTCCGCATAAGCCGACCGGAAGCTCGGGTCGCCGGCGTAGAACAGGCCCGCGCCGACACCGTCATTCGGCCCGAAGGCGCGGCCCGCCCGATAGCCCCGCACCCAGACCTGCTGCGCTTCGGCCGCCGCGTGGAACGGCCCGGCGATCGCGCCGAGCTCGATTCCCGCTATGTCGTCGCCGTCCGCCGCGATCGGGCCGGTATCGACGAAGCGCCGGTCGACGACCTGCGTGAAGGGGCGGGACCGATATCGCACGTTGCGCGAATCCCGCTGCGCGACGCGATGCTGGAAACTGGCGCCGAGGTGAAGGCGCCCCTCCCGCAGAACCGGCGAGAACGTGCCGCGCACCGACGCCTGCCAGCCGGTGCGGTCGAAGCCCGCATTGTTGATCTCCTGCCCGAACAGGCCGGCCGTGAGCGTGTAGCGGTCCGCGTCCGGGTCGGTGAGGGCGAGCGCGACGCCGAGCCGGCGGTTGTAGCCGAAGGCGTCGGTGAACGCCGCCCGCTCGAGGAAGCTGGTGAGGCGCGAGCTGGTCATAGTCTCGAGGCTGGAGAGCGGAAAGAAGTTCCCCGCCCGGACCTGGATCGGGCTGTTCGGGCGCTGATAGGTGAACACGATGTCCTCATAATCCACCGCGCCCTGGGCGGAGTTGAGCTCGACATTGTAGCCGAAGCCGCCGGGCAGCGTCCCTTCGACGCCCACCACGACGCGGCGGGCGCGGCCGTTCCATCCGAGACCGCCGTGATCGAGTCCGGCGGCGGTGCCCGAACGCGCGCCCCGCGGAGTGCCGACATAGCCGACGTCGAACTGCGCAAAGCCCTTGGGCTTGAAGCTGAAGCCGGAGTCGGGGTCGCGCAGTTCCGGCGCGCCCTTCCAGCTCGCCGCGGGCGGCGGCGAAGGGCCGGCAGCGGCGACCGAGGGCAGCGGCGCCGCGGCGCGCTCGGCCTTGAGAGCGTCGAGCTCGCGGCGGAGACTCTCCACCTCGGCGCGAAGCGCGGCCACGTCGGCAGCGGTCGCCGACCCTTCCTGGCTCGCCCGCGCCGGGGCGGCGGCCAGGACGGCCCCGGCGAGAAGGATCGGAAGAGAGACGGGGCGGATCATCCCGCCCCTTCTTATCCGGCCGGCGCAATATGACAATTCTATTACGTTTTTCGCCGGGTCGCGGCCCCGGCTTGCGGCTGCTATGGCGCTCGGATGCACGACAGACGCACTGCCATCAAGGGTTTCGGGGCGCTCGCGGCCGCGGCGCTGGCCCTGCCCGCGGCGACCGCGGCCGCGGGCCCCGGCCGGCCCGAGTTCCGCAAGCCGCCGCGACTGCGCCCCGGCGACACGGTCGGCCTGATCGAGCCGGCGGGATTCACCGACGACGCCTTCGACCTGCAGCTGGTCACCGAGACGATCTCGGCGATGGGCCTGGTTCCCAAGCCCGCGCGCCATCTCCTCGCCCGCTACGGCTATCTGGCGGGAAAGGACGAAGAGCGCGCGGCCGACGTCGGGGCGATGTTCGCGGACAGGAGCGTCCGGGGGATATTCGCCGTTCGCGGAGGCTGGGGCTGCGCTCGGATTCTCCCCCACCTGGACTTCGGCCTGATCCGAGCGAACCCCAAGCTGCTCGTCGGGTTCAGCGACATCACCGCGCTTCATCTCGCCCTCGCCGCGAAATGCGGCTTCACCACCATCCATGGACCCAACGCCTCGGCCGCCTGGGGAGAGCTTTCGCTGGCGTCCTTT
>Ga0307279_10000038_pt1 | contig 13337 bp, 10 predicted proteins | sample ER_DNA_118_FD_194484 | JGI IMG/M metagenome (GOLD analysis project Ga0307279, IMG submission 194484) | Bulk soil microbial communities from the East River watershed near Crested Butte, Colorado, United States - ER_DNA_118 | ecosystem: Environmental > Terrestrial > Soil > Floodplain | place...
GGGAACATCAACACCGACATCAGCATCACCTCCTTCCTGGTGTCGCTGGTCGGCGCGGTGATCCTGCTGGCGATCGTCAACCTCTTCACCCGCCGCAGCGTCCGCTAGACGCAACGCATCGCGAAGCAAGGGCCGCCCCGACGGGGCGGCCCTTTTTCGTGGGCGTCACTCCAGCTCGTAGCTGACGTTCAGGGTCACCGACAAAGTCTGCTCGCCGGGCTCGATGAGGTTGGTGTCGGCGCCGCGCGCCATCGACTGGACCGCCACCTTCCCGTAGGGCGCGAAGCTCGGCCCGGCTTCGCTGACCGCAAGCACTCGGCCGACCCGCTTGCCCAGCGCCCGGGCGTAGAGCTCGGCGCGTGCTCGCGCGACGGCGAGGGCCTTGGTGCGCGCTTCGTCGAGCCCGGCCTCGGGCTTGTCGATCGACAGATTGGGTCCGCTGATCTGGTTGGCGCCCTGGGCGACGAGGGTATCGAGGATCTTGCCGGTGTTGGCGATGTCGCGGAAGCGCACGCTGACCTCGTTCGACGCGCGGTAGCCGATGAGCTGCGGGTTGTTTCCGCGCTCGTCCTGCCGGTAGTCCGGGAACAGGTTGATCGAGCTGGTCTGAATGTCGCGGTCGGCGATCCCGGCGCGCTTCAGCGCCGCCCGGACCGTCGCCATGCGCGCCGCGTTCTGCTCGAGCGCGGCGGTGGCGGTGGCGGCGCTGGTGACGACGCCGGCGCTGATCCGGGCGATGTCCGGCACGCGATTGGCCTCGCCGGTGGCGACGACGTCGAGGCGGGTGCCGCGCAGCGCCGGCTCCGCCGGCTGGGCGAGGGCGGGCGCCAGCGGCGCGGCGGCGAGAAGCGCCAGGAGGAAGAGCTTGCGCATGTTGAGGCTCCGAAAAGAACGGTGGACGGGAGCCGTTTCGGCCCCGGTCCTTCCAACGCAAACGAGGCTGCACCTGGGCTGAACGGCTGTCCGGCAGCGAACGCCCCCGTCCGATCGGCACCGGCGGCGACCGCCGCGAACTCAAAACAAAGGTTGACGAAGAGGCGTTTAGTTGGGAGTTGAAGCGGCGATGACCGACCGCCTCGCCCGCATTGCGTCCGCTCGCGCCTTTCCGGCGCCGGCCGCCGCGCAGGCCTGGCTCTGGTGGTGGGACGAGACTTCCGCCGCGGCGCGCGCCCATCGATGGTGAAGAGGACCTGCTAAGTCCGACCACCCAGAAGGCCCGCCGCCCCGGCGGGCCTTTTCTTTTGCGCCGACCTTCGGAAAGCCAGTCATGAACGCCGCTTCCAGCCTCGCCCCCGTCGACCCCGCCGAACCCTCTGCCGAAGCCCGGGCGGAGGACGCGCTTGCCCGCCTTTACGCCGGAGAGTCCCTCGACTGCGAAGCCGCCGGCCACCTGTTCGAAGCGCTGGTCGAGGGCCGGCTTCCGGAACCTTCGATCGCCGCGATGCTGATCGCCCTCCGCCTCAAGGGGGAGACGGTGGACGAGCTCACCGGCGCGGCTCGGGCGCTTCGGGCGGCGGACGCGCCGTTCGAACGGCCGGACTATCTGTTCGCCGACAGCTGCGGCACCGGGGGCGACGGCTCGGGCTCGATCAACGTCTCGACGGCGGCGGCGCTCGCGGCGGCGGCGGCGGGTCTGCCGGTGGCCAAGCATGGCAACCGCTCCGTCACCTCGCGCTGCGGATCGGCCGACGTGCTGGAGCGGCTGGGGGCGAAGCTCGACGCCTCCGCCGAAGTGTCGCGGCGGGCGCTCGACGAGACCGGCTTCTGCTTCCTTTTCGCGCCGAAATATCATCCCGGGCTGCGCCACGCGGGCCCGGTCCGCCGGGCGCTAAAGGTGAGGACGATCATGAACCTGCTCGGCCCGTGCGTGAACCCCGCCGAGCCCAAGGTCCAGCTGCTCGGAGTGTCCGATCCGCGCCGGCTCGAGCCCATCGCCCGAACCCTTGTCGCGCTCGGCGTCGAGCGGGCCCTGGTCGTCCACGGCGCGGGCCTGGACGAGGTCGCGCTTCACGCCGAGACCGCCGCGGTGCGGGTGCGGCCCGGGGAGATCGAGGCGGTGACCCTGACGCCGGAGCAGGCGGGTCTCGTCCGCCGGCCGGCGAGCGCGCTCGCCGGCGGCGGCCCCGAGGAGAATGCCGAGCGGATGAAGTCGCTGCTGATGGGCTTCGGCCATCCCGCCGAGACCGAGGCGGTGGCGATCAACGCCGGCGCGCTGCTGATGACGGCGGGGCTCGCCGGCGATCTTCGCGAGGGCACGGAGCGGGCGATGGACGCGCTCGGCTCGGGCGAAGCCTATCGCCGACTGACGCTGTTCGTGGAGGCGAGCCATGGCTGAGGCGACGGGCGTGCTGGGCGAGATCGTCGAGCGCAAGAAGATCGACGTCGCGGCGCGGCTGGGCGGCGTCGACCTCGCCTCGCTGCGGGGCCGCGCCGAGCGGACGGAGCGCAGCCTCAAGGCGGCGCTGGCCCGGCCGGGCGCTCGCTTCATCATGGAGGTGAAGCGGGCCTCGCCGTCCCAGGGCGCGCTTCGCAGCGACGCCGACCCGGCGCGGATCGCGGCGGCCTATCGCGGCGCCGCCGACGCGATAAGCGTGCTCGTCGACACTCCCTATTTCGGAGGCTCGCTCGGCGACCTCGCCGCGGTCCGGCCGGTGTTCGGCGGGCCGATCCTCGCCAAGGACTTCGTCGTCGACCCGCGCCAGGTCCCGGAGGCCCGGCTTCACGGCGCCGACGCGGTGCTCGCCATGCTGTCGGTGCTTTCCGATACGGAAGCCGCGGCGGTGATGGCGGAGGCCGAAAGGCTCGGAATGGACGTGCTCGTCGAGGCGCATGACGAGGCGGAGGTCGGCCGCGCCGTCGCCCTTGGAGCACGGATGATCGGAATCAACAATCGCGACCTCAAGACCCTCGAGGTCGATCTCGCGACCACCGAGCGGCTCGCCGGGCTGGTGCCGGCGGGAACCCTGGTGGTGGCGGAATCGGGGATCGGGAGCCGGAGCGACGTAGAGCGGCTGGCGCCATATGCCGACGCCTTCCTGGTCGGATCGTCGCTGATGCGCGCGTCCGACCCGGGACTCGCCGCCCGAGCGCTTGCTTTCGGCCGGGTGAAGGTGTGCGGACTTACCGCGCCCGAGGATGCCGCGATGGCCGCCGAGGCCGGGGCCTCTTACGCCGGAATCGTCATGGTCCCGAACACGCCGCGGGCGGTGACCGGCGAGGGCGCTTCGTCGATCGCCGCGGCGGTGTCGATTCCTCTCGTCGGCGTGTTCCGCGACGAGAAGCCGATGCAGGTCGCCGCCGCGGCCCGGGCGCTCGGCCTCGCCGCCGTCCAGCTCCACGGCGAGGAGGACGCGCTCTACATTCGCGGACTGCGCGCCGTGCTTCCGGAGGAAACCGAAATCTGGGCTGCGGGCGCGGTCGGCCGCGACCTTCCGGAGCTTCGGCGGGGCGCCGACCGGATCCTCTACGACAGCAAGGTGGGCGGGCGATCGGGCGGCACAGGGATCGCCTTCGACTGGGCGCGCCTCGAGGGGACGGACCTCTCCGAAGCCGTCCTCGCGGGCGGGCTTGACCCGTCCAACGCCGCCGCCGCGGGCCGGCTCGGCGCCTATGCGCTCGACGTCGGCTCGAGAGTCGAGGCGTCGCCCGGACGCAAGGACGCAGGCAAGCTCCACGCCTTCTTCGAGGCGCTTCGGCTGCCGGTGCGGGGGGACTCGACGGCGCGGGAGCATCGTCCCGCCGGCGAATCCAAGGGTCTCGACCCTCGGGGGCGCGGCGCGGTTCGAGTAGGGCCCGGTCTTCGCCGGGACGACGGAGTGAAGTCATGCGATTGAGCGGCCGGTTCGGCGCCTATGGGGGCGCCTACGTTCCCGAGATATTGATGCCCGCGCTCGAGGAGCTCGAGGCGGCGTTCCTCTCGGCGCAGGAGGACCCGGCGTTCCGGGCCGAGCTTGCGGAGCTGCTCGCCAAATATGCCGGCCGGCCGACGCCGCTCACCCGCTGCCGCAACCTCGAGGCGGGCAGGGCGCGGATCTACCTGAAGCGCGAGGACCTGCTCCACGGCGGTGCGCACAAGACCAACCAGGTGCTCGGCCAGGCCCTGCTCGCCCGTCGGATGGGCAAGCGCCGGATCATCGCCGAGACGGGCGCCGGGCAGCACGGCGTCGCCACCGCCATGGCCGGTGCGCTGTTCGGGCTGGAGACTCGGATCTACATGGGCGCCCACGACGTCGAGCGGCAGCGCCTGAACGTCTTCAGGATGGAGTTGATGGGGGCCGAGGTGGTTCCGGTCGAAAGCGGCAGCCGGACGCTGAAGGACGCGATCAACGAGGCGCTTCGCGACTGGGCGGCGAGCTTCGCCGACACCCATTACCTGCTCGGCACCGTCGCCGGCCCTCACCCCTTCCCGCTGATGGTGCGCGAGTTCCAGCGGGTGATCGGCAAGGAGGCCCGGGCGCAGCTGCTTGAGGAGGAGGGCCGGCTTCCGGACGCGGTCGTCGCCTGCGTCGGCGGCGGTTCCAACGCGATGGGCGCCTTTGCCGATTTCGTCGCCGACGAGGGCGTTCGGCTGATCGGCGTGGAGGCGGCGGGGCGCGGCCTGGATGGGGCGGAGCATGGCGCCACCCTGCTTCGCGGCCGCCCGGGCATCCTCCACGGCTCGGAGACCTACGTGCTTCAAGACGAGGACGGGCAGATCGCGGAGAGCTGGTCGGTCTCGGCCGGTCTCGACTATCCGGCGGTCGGGCCGGAGCACGCCTTCCTCAAGGACAGCGGCCGGGCGGAATATGTCGGCGCGACGGACCGCGAGGCGCTCGACGCCTTCGGGCTGCTGGCGCGGCGGGAGGGGATCATCTGCGCGTTCGAATCGGCCCATGCCCTCGCCCATGCGCTCAAGATGGCGCAGGCGGCGAGCGCCGAGACGGTGCTGGTGGTCAACCTGTCGGGCCGAGGCGACAAGGACATGGTGCAGGCGCAGGGCCTGCTGGGGCCGAGCGCATGAGCCGATACGAAGAGATGTTCGGACGACTGGCGGGGCGCGGAGAGGGGGCTTTCGGCGGTTTCCTGATGCTCGGGGACCCGGATTTCGAGACCAGCGCCAAGCTGCTCGACGCGCTCGTCGAGGGCGGATGCGACATGGTGGAGGTCGGGATCCCCTTTTCCGATCCCGTCGCGGACGGGCCGGTGATCCAGGCGGCGGCGGTCCGGGCGCTTGCCGGCGGCGCGACTCCCGCGCTCTGCTTCCAGCTGCTGGCCACGTTCCGCGCGCGGCATCCGACCGTGCCGGTCGGCATCCTCACTTACGCGAGCCTCGTCGTCGCTCGCGGGCGCGAGGCTTTCTACGCAGCGGCGGCGGCGGCCGGCGTGGACAGCGTTCTGGTCGCCGACGTTCCGGTGGCGGAGGCGGAGCCGTTTCTGGCGGCGGCGGCGGAGCAGGGCGTGGCACCGGTTCTCATAGCCGCTCCCAACACGCCCGCCTCGACGCTGGAACGGATCGCTCGCGCCGGGCGGGGCTATACCTATTGCGTCGCCCGCGCCGGCGTGACCGGAGCGGATTCGGAGGTGAGCTTCGATTCGGCGCTGCCGGAGCGGCTGCGTGCGCTGGGCGCTCCGCCGCCGGTGCTCGGCTTCGGCATTTCCCGTCCCGGGCACGTCCGGCAGGCGCTGGCTGCCGGAGCGGCGGGAGCGATCTCGGGCTCCGCGATCGTCGCTCTCGGAGCGGAGCCCGACGCGGTCCGGCGGTTCAGCGCCGGGATGAAGGCCGCGACGCTATAGGGCTTGCAGCGCCTTGCGGCGCTCGGGCGTGACGGGGAGGGAGAATATTACCGTCGGCGACCGGCGATGAGGCGCCAGACGAAGAGGATCAGGATGGCGCCGAGTATCGCCGCGATGAAGCCCGCGCCCGAGCCGTTCCGATACCAGCCGAGCGAGTGGCCGATGAAGCCGGCGAGCACCGCGCCGCCGATGCCCAGCAATATGGTGACGATGCAGCCGCCGGGGTCCCGCCCCGGCATGATCGCCTTGGCGATCGCGCCGGCAATGGCGCCGATGATGATCCATGCAATCCAGCCGTGATCCGCCAGCAAGTTCATTTCGACCCTCCTTGCCCATTGTCGGGCGCCCCGGGGTATGCGCCGCCACTGAAATGGTGGCAATCGCCCAACAATCGCTGTAAAGCCGGGTTCCGCCGCGCCGGGGGGCGCCCGGCAGAAACAGCTTGAGACAGGTGAGTTGTTCGGCTAATACAGTGGCCGAACCGTCAGCGGGTGTGGGGAAGATGGACGCTATGAATATCGAGTCGCCCAAATGGCGCCGCAGCGCGCTGGAAGTCGACGTCGTCGACGATGGCGCGGCCCGCCGCCGCCGGCGCAACGTCCTTCTCGCGGCGATCGCCGCGATCGTCCTGATCCTCGTCGTCGCCTATATGATGATGAACGGCGGCAAGGAAAAGGCCGGCGCCGGCGGAGCCGCTTCCGGCGAGAAGGGAGCCCAGGCCGCACCGCGCGTCACCGTGATCGTCCCCGGGCGGCAGCAGGTTTCCCGGGTAATTTCGGCCAACGGCACCATCGCCGCCCGCCGCGACATGCCGGTCGGAGTTTCAGGCGAAGGCGGAATGGTCGTTCGGGTCCTCGTCGAGCCGGGCCAGTGGGTCCGCGCCGGCCAGTCGCTGGCCGTCATCGAGCGCTCGGTCCAGTCGCAGCAGGCGTCGCAGCTCGCAGCCCAGATCCAGGTCGCCCAGGCCGACGCCCGACTCGCCCAGTCCGAGCTCGACCGGGCGATGAAGCTCGTCTCGCGCGGCTTCGTCTCGCAGGCCGACGTCGAGCGCAAGCGGGCGACCCGCGATGCCGCCAACGCCCGGGTCCGGGTCGCGCAGGCGCAACTCGCGGAGAATCGCGCCCGCATCGGCCGGCTCGACATCCGCGCACCGGCCAACGGCCTCGTCCTCGCGCGCAGCCTCGAGGCAGGACAGGTTGTCGGCGCGGGCTCGGGCGCCCTCTTCCGGATCGCCCAGAGCGGCGAGATGGAGGTCCAGGCCAAGCTTTCCGAGGAGGATCTCGCTGCGGTCCATCCCGGCATCGCCGCGACCGTGAACCCGGTGGGCACCGACATCAGGATCGCCGGCCGGGTCTGGCAGGTCGCGCCGGTCATCGACCCGACCTCGCGGCAGGGCATCGCCCGGATCGCCGTTCCCTACCAGTCGGCGCTTCGCCCCGGCGGCTTCGCCGCCGTATCGCTGACCAGCGGAAGCTCGGACGTGCCGCTGCTGCCGCAGTCGGCGGTGCTCAGCGACGCCAAGGGCAATTACGTCTACATCATGGCCAACGACCGCAAGGTGCAGAGGCGGGACGTCAAGATCGGCGACGTCGACGAGCGCGGAGTGACCGTGGTCGCGGGGCTCAACGGCACCGAGCGAGTCATCGCCACCGCCGGCGCCTTCCTCAATCCCGGCGACAAGATCATCCCGGTGCGCGAAGCCGCCCGGCCGTAAGGGACCAGGTCCATGAACTTCCGTAACATTTCGGCCTGGTCGATCCGGAACCCGGTTCCTGGGATCGTCCTGTTCCTCGCGCTGACCATCGCCGGGCTGGTCTCGTTCCTGCGGCTGGACGTGAACCAGAATCCGGAGGTGACCTTCCCTGGCGCCGTCGTGGCCATCGCCCAGCCGGGCGCGGCGCCGAGCGAGCTCGAGAACCAGGTGACCCAGCGGGTCGAGGCGGCGGTGCGCAACCTCGAGGGCGTCGACGAGATCCGCTCGACGGTAAGGGAAGGCGTCTCGGAGACCTTTGTCGCCTTTACCCTCGACACGCCGGTCGACCGGGCCGTTACCGACGTTCGCGACGCCGTGTCGCAGATCCGCGGGCAGCTGCCCGACGGAATCCTCGAGCCCCAGATCATCCGGGCGAAGGTGAACGGCGGCACCTTCGCCAACTTCTCGGTCGAAGCGAACGACATGACGCTCGAGCAGCTGAGCTGGTACGTGAAGAACGACGTGTCGCGCCAGCTGCTTTCGATCGAAGGCATGCAGGGGGTCCAGGTCTATGGCGGGGTCGACCGCGAGATCCGGGTGATCCTCGATCCGGAGAAGTTGCAGTCGCAGGGGCTGACGGCGGTCCAGGTCAATCAGCAGCTGCGCGCCGTCAACAACAATTCGTCCGGCGGACGGGCCGAGATCGCCGGGGCCGAGCAATCGGTGCGAATCCTCGGAAACGCGCAGAGCGCCTATGCGCTGGGGCAGACGCAGATCACGGTCGGCAACGGGCGGACGGTGAAGCTTGCCGACATCGCGCAGGTCAAGGATCTTTACGCGGAACAGCGTTCCTTCGCGAAGATGAACGGCAAGCCGGTGGTCAGCTTCGGCCTCGAACGGTCGCGGGGCGCTTCGGAGGTCACCCTCTATGACGAAGCGCTGAAGGTTCTCGACAAGATCGAGAAGGAGAACCCGAAGGTCCACTTCGTGAAGCGGTTCACGACGGTCAAATATACCAAGAACCAGTACAAGGCGGCGATGCGGGCGATGGTCGAGGGCGCGGTTCTCGCAGTCCTCGTCGTCTTCCTGTTCCTGCGCGATTACCGGGCAACCGTGATTTCCGCCCTCGCTATCCCGCTGTCGGCGATCCCGACCTTCTGGATCATGGCGATGATGGGGTTCACCCTCAACTTCATGACCCTGCTTGCGCTAAGCCTCGTGGCGGGCGTCCTGGTCGACGACGCGATCGTCGAGATCGAGAATATCGTCCGACACATGCGAATGGGCAAATCGGCCTATCAGGCGTCGATCGACGCGGCCGACGAGATCGGGCTCGCGGTGGTGGGGACCACCTTCTCGATCGTCGCCGTCTTCCTTCCTGTCGGCCTGATGCCGGGCATAGCCGGCCAGTTCTTCAAGAATTTCGGGTTCACCGTCGTCGTTGCGGTGCTGATGAGCCTCCTCGTCGCACGCCTCATCACGCCGATGTTCGCCGCTTATTTCCTGAAGTCGCAGGGACCTGCCCGGCACGGCGAAGGCTGGATGATGGACGCCTATATGAAGGTCCTCAACTGGACCCTCGGCCATCGCTGGTGGACGATGCTGATGGGCGTGGTCTCCTTCGGCCTCACCATCTTCGCATTCGCGACTCTGCCCTTCACCTTCTTCCCGACGGAGGATCGAGACTTCAGCCGGGCGCAGATCGAGATGCCTCCCGGCGCCACCCTGAAGCAGACGGAGCAGGCCGCCGACCGCGCCGCCGCCTTCCTGCTGTCGCAGCAGGAGGTCAAGACCGCGATCGAATATGTGAACGTCGGAAGCGCGACGATCTCGATGACTCTGAATGAGGACCGCAAGCGCCGAAGCACGGATTTCGAGCGCGAAGTCGGGCCGCAGCTCAACAAGATTCCGGACGCCCGGGTCACCTTCGACAATCAGAATGGCGGCGAGGGCGGCCGCGACGTGTCGATCATGCTGGCGGGCGACGATCCCGCCAAGCTGACCTCGGCTGCGCTGACCGTCATCGAGCAGATGAAGTCCATTCCCAACCTGCGCGCTCCGCGAATCTCGGGCGATCTGCCGAGACCGGAAATACTGATCAAGCCCCGCCTCAACCTCGCGGCCGACCTCGGAGTGACGACGTCCGCGCTAAGCCAGACGATCCGCATCGCGACGCTCGGCGACATCGACCAGAACGTCGCCAAATTCTCGCTCTCGGATCGCCAGATCCCGATCCGGGTGGCGCTGAACGAGGACAGCCGGCGCAACCTCGGCACGATCGAGAACCTTCCGGTTCCCACCACGCGCGGCACGATGGTGCCCCTGAAGGTGGTGGCGGATATCAGCTTCGGCGCCGGCCCGTCGCAGATCGAGCGCTACAATCAGGAGCGCCGGATCGTCGTCGGGGCCGATCTCACGCCGGGCGCGATCAGCGGCGAGCAGCGGGCGAAGGTGATGCAGCTCCCGATCATGAAGAACCTTCCGGAAGGCGTGCATTTCGCGGCTTCGGGCGAGGCCAAGTGGCAGTCGGAGATGCTGGTCAATTTCGTCATCGCCGTCGCCGCGGGCGTGATGCTCGTCTTCGCGGTGCTGGTCCTCCTCTACCGCCGGGCGCTGCCGCCGTTCGTCAACCTCGGCTCGCTTCTCCTGGCGCCGCTGGGCAGCGCCCTGGCGCTCCACGTGGCCGGGATGCCGGTTTCGCTCCCCGTGCTGATCGGCCTGCTGATGCTGCTCGGAATCGTCGCCAAGAACTCGATCCTGCTGATCGACTTCGCGATCGAGGAAATGGGCAAGGGCGTTCCGAAGTTCGAGGCGGTGATGGACGCGGGCCACAAGCGCGCTCAGCCGATCGTGATGACCACCGTCGCAATGGTCGCGGGCATGACCCCGACCGCGCTTGCGATCGGCAGCGACGGCGCATGGAACCAGCCGATGGCGGTGACGGTGATCGGCGGATTGATCCTGTCGACCCTGCTCACGCTGCTCATCGTTCCGGCCGGCTTCAGCCTGGCGGACAGCCTGGAGAAGTGGCTGAGCCCGCTGTTCGGGCGGGTCCTGACCTACAGCCCAGGCGACAAGTCGCCGGTTGCGCAGCCGGCCGAGTGACGGGCGCGCTTCCGGCGCGGCCGTCCTTGAAGCACGTCAGCGAAGCGCGGTCCGGCAGGGGCCGGGCCGCGCCTGGCTCCTTTCGCCGCCGCTCGCTCGGGCGCCGCTCGGTGGTTGATGGCGCTCGGCAGCCGGCCGAGGAAAGTCGGGACTTTACAGGTGGGCGACCGCGGCATCGCGATCGGCGGGCCGGCAATCGGCCTCCGCTTCGTCTTCCTGGAGCTGAAATGAAGTTGGCAAGTGGGAGGGAGGCAATCCGCGCCTCCCTCCCGCCGTGCGAGTTAGCGGCAGTAGCCGAATGCGTGGGCGAACCACGAATAGTAGCTGACGCCCGGATCGACGTCGCAAATGCTTGCCGCGCGGGCCGGAGTCGCCGCCGCCAAAGACGCGAATACCGCGATCGTCGCGGCGGTACGGATTTTTCTGCCTTTCATGAGTTTCATCCCCTTAAGGACCACGGTGGCCCGAGCAGAGGATGCAGATGGGTGTACCTATCGTCAATCCCGAGTATCGCATGCTGTTCGGCGGCCGGTCCATCGCTGCGCCGGCTTCTTCCTAACACTGTGCGCGGTCATCTGTCAGGTTACGTTCGGGGCGAGGCGCCGGGCGCCGCAACGAACCATCGGCGCCGCCCCTCGTTCAGGCCCCGATGAGCATCGTCCACCGGCCGGGTTCCGGCGCAATTCCAGCCGCACAGGGCGGCGCCCGCCGCATGCGCCTCATCGCGACCGGCATGCTGGTGGCGATGGCGGGCCTGTTCTTCGTCGCGAACGGCTTCGACGAGGGCCGTCCGTGGCTCGGCTTCGTCAAGGCCTTCGCGGAGGCGGCGATGGTCGGCGGCCTCGCCGACTGGTTCGCGGTGACCGCCCTGTTCCGGCGGCCGCTCGGCCTGCCGATACCCCACACCGCGATCATCCCGCGCAACAAGGACCGCATCGGAGAGACGCTCGCCGCCTTCCTGCGCGACAACTTCCTCACTCCGTCGGTGGTCGCGCGGCGGATGCGAAGCGTCGACGTCGCCGGCGCGATCGGCCGCTTCCTCGCCAACCCGCCGCCCGAGGGGCGGATGCGGGAAGGCGCCTCCAGGCTGTTCGCCAACCTGCTCGAATCGCTCGACCAGGAGCGGCTCGGCGGAATGGTGAAGGGCGCCGTCGCTTCGCGCCTCCATGCCCTGCAGGTCGCGCCGCTGATCGGCCAGAGCCTCGAGACGGCGATGACCGACGACCGCCACATCCCGATCCTCGATTCGATCGTCACCTGGACCGGCCGCACGCTCGACGCCAACGAGGAGCTGATCCGCGGCATGATCCACCAGCGCGCCGGCTGGATCATGCGGCTCGCGGGGCTCGACGAGAAGCTCGCCGACGCGATCGTCGACGGGTTGCGGCGGCTCACCATCGACATGGCGGTGGACCCGCGGCATCCGTTGCGCGCCAAGGCGGAGGAGGCGCTCGCCGCGCTCGCCTGGGACATGCAGTATGACGCCGACATGCGCTCCAAGGTGGAGGGCGTGAAAAGCGAGATCATCGCCAACAAGGCGGTCACGGACTGGGTCGGCGGCCTGTGGGAGAACAGCCGCGCCGCGCTGCTGCGGGCGGCTCGGGATCCGGAGGCGGCGATGGCGGGCCGCTTCGGCGAGGCGCTTCGCCAGCTCGGCGATACCCTCCAGCAGGACGCCAGGCTGAAACGGGCGATCAACCAGTTCGCCCGGCGCGCCGTGGTCGGCGGCGTCGCGACCTACGGCGACGGGATCGTCACCCTGGTCTCGGAGACGGTGCGCGGCTGGGATGCGCGGACGATCACCGGCCGGCTGGAGAATGCGGTCGGGCGCGACCTGCAGTACATCCGGGTCAACGGCACTCTGGTCGGCGGCCTCGTCGGCCTCGCCATCCACGCGGCGGAGATGTGGACTTAAAGAGCGTCGTTCCGGCGGAGGCCGGGACCTCGGCGGTGAAAAGCACGGTGTTCTTCACCCCCCGAGATCCCGGCCTTCGCCGGGATGACGGGCATCTCCGCGGCAGCGACGGCGTCAGTCCCCGCCGGCCCGCTCGATGTCGGCGCCGACGGCCTGGAGCTTCTCCTCGAGCCGCTCGTAGCCGCGGTCGAGGTGGTAGACCCGGTGGACCTGGGTCTCGCCTTCGGCCGCGAGGCCGGCGAGGACGAGGCTCATCGAGGCGCGCAGGTCGGTCGCCATGACCGGCGCTCCCGCCAGCCGCTCCACTCCGCGCACCACCGCCGAGCGGCCGCGGACCTCGATATCGGCGCCCATCCGGTTCAGCTCCGGGACGTGCATGTAGCGGTTCTCGAAGATCGTCTCGGTCAGCAGGCTCGTCCCCTGGGCGAGGGTCAGCATGGCCATGAACTGGGCCTGCATGTCGGTCGGGAAGGCGGGGTAGGGGGCGGTCGAGAGGGAAAGGGGCTTCAGGCCCCCGTCCGAGCTGACCCGCAGGCCGCCCGGCGTGTCCTCGACGATCAAGCCGGCGTCGGTGAGGCCGGAGAGGATCGACGGCATCGTCTCCTTGCGGGCGCCGAGCAGCTCCAGCGACCCGCCGGTGATCCCGGCGGCGCAGGCATAGCTGCCCGCCTCGATCCGGTCGGGCATCACCGCATAGGTCGCGCCGTGAAGCCGGTCGACGCCCTCGACGGTGAGCGTGTCGGTGCGCAGGCCCTCGATCCGAGCCCCCATCGCGATCAGGCATTTGGCGAGGTCGGTAATCTCCGGCTCGCGCGCGGCATTCTCGATCACGCTGGTGCCGCGGGCGAGGAC
>Ga0307279_10000039_pt1 | contig 13066 bp, 9 predicted proteins | sample ER_DNA_118_FD_194484 | JGI IMG/M metagenome (GOLD analysis project Ga0307279, IMG submission 194484) | Bulk soil microbial communities from the East River watershed near Crested Butte, Colorado, United States - ER_DNA_118 | ecosystem: Environmental > Terrestrial > Soil > Floodplain | place: USA...
GTGGGACAAGAAGGAGCGCGTCCTCCACCTGGCGCGCGACCGCTTCGGCGAAAAGCCGCTCTATTACGGCTGGACGGGCGGCGACTTCGTCTTCGCCTCCGAGCTGAAGGCGATCCGCGCCCATCCCCGCTTCGCCAATCCGGTCGACCGGCACGCCCTTAGCCTCCTCCTGGCGAGGACCTACATCCCGGCTCCGCTGTCGATCTACGCGCGCCTCTACAAGCTCGAGCCCGGCTGCATCCTTAGCGTCACGCCGGAAGGCGCCCGCGCCGAGCGCGCCTCCGCGCCGCGCGAAGGCGGCGCGAAGGACGGGCTGCGGCTTCACCGCTACTGGTCGTACCGCGAGGTGATGCGCAGGGGGCTGGACGATCCGATCGCCGACGAGGCGGAAGCGCTCGAGCGGCTGGAAGCGGTGCTGGCCGGCGCGATCGGCGGACAGTCCGTGGCCGACGTGCCGGTGGGCGCCTTCCTGTCGGGCGGAATCGACAGCTCCACGGTCGTCGCGCTCTACCAGAAATATTCGTCGCAGCCGGTGCGTACCTTCTCGATCGGCTTCGAGGAGGCCGGCTTCAACGAAGCCGAATATGCCAAGGCGGTCGCCCGGCACTTCGGCACCGTCCACAACGAGCGCTACGTGACGGTGAACGAGACCCGCGACGTCATCCCGCTGCTGCCGGAGATGTACGACGAGCCGTTCGCCGATTCCTCGCAGATTCCCACCCATCTCGTCAGCCGCTTCGCCCGGGAGCAGGTGACGGTGGCGCTGTCCGGCGACGGCGGCGACGAACTGTTCGCCGGCTACAACCGCCACTTCGCCGCTCCGGCGCTGTGGCGCCGGCTAAGCCGGCTGCCGAGGCCGGTGCGGGCGCTGATCGGCCAGCCGCTGAGCCGGCTTCCCTCCAGCCTTTGGTCGAGCGCCGCCGGCCTGCTGCCGGGCCGGCGGCAGCCGCACTTCGGAAGCAAGGTGCAAAAGGCGCTGCGCGTCGCCGGCGCGGCCCGCTCGTTCGACGACGTCTATACCAGCTTCCTCGACGAATGGAGCTTCGAGGACTCGCCGGTGCGTGGCGCCGAGGCGGGCGAGGCCGGCTTCGACATGGATTTCGCCCCGGGCGCGCCGGACACGCTTCGGATGATGTATTGCGATGCCGTCTCCTATCTGCCGGACGACATTTTGTGCAAGGTAGACCGCGCCGCGATGGCGGTCAGCCTCGAGACACGGGTGCCGTTTCTCGACCACCGGGTGGCGGAGCTCGCCGCGCGGATCCCGATGGCGATGAAGGTCCGCGGCGGCAAGGGGAAGCATATCCTTCGCGAGCTCCTCTACCGCGAGGCGCCGCGGGCGCTGTTCGAGCGGCCCAAGGCCGGCTTCGGGATACCGGTCGGCGAGTGGATCAAGGGGCCGCTTCGCCCCTGGGCCGAGGAGCTTCTCGACCCGTCGAGCATGGTCGGCGAAGGGTGGTTCGACGCCGCCGTCGTGCAGAGGCGCTGGCAGGAGCATCTAAGCGGCCGCCGCGATTCGACGCCGGCCTTGTGGGCGGTACTGATGTTCCAGGCCTGGCACCGCCGGGAGCCCGAAAGCCGCGCCGAAGCGGCCTAGAGCAGGGTCGCTTTACGTCGAAACGCACGCGGCGCGGTTCCGGCACTGCCGTCACCCTGAACTTGTTTCAGGGGTCCAGTCCTCCACCCGCTCTGCCGCTTCCGACCTGGATGCTGAAACAAGTTCAGCATGACGGGGTGGGGTGATGCTTCGGGGCAGGATCATGCTTGAGCCGCCATCCCGGGGATGGGGGTCAGCGCGCGCCGAAGCCGCTCAACACGGTGCGGATCGTCCGCGCGACGATCAGCAGGTCGAGCCAGAACGAGAAATTCTTGATGTAGTAGAAATCGTACTGGAGCTTCCAGAGCACGTCCTCGACGTGGGCGACGTGGCCCTGCTTGACCTGGGCCCAGCCGGTGATTCCGGGGCGGACGATGTGCCGGTAGCGGTAGAAGGGCAGCTCCGCCTCGTACCATTGGGAGAGCGCGATCGCCTCCGGCCGAGGGCCGATCCAGCTCATCTCGCCCTTGATGATGTTGACGACCTGCGGGAGCTCGTCGATCCGGTAGCGGCGGATCACCCGGCCGATCCGGGTGACGCGGTCGTCGTCGTCCTGGGTCATCGCCGCCGCCCGGGCGTCCTCGGCGGCGTGGACCTGCATGCTGCGGAACTTGAACATGGTGAAGGTGCGGCCGCGATAGCCCATCCTTTCCTGCCGGAAGAAGATCGGGCCGCGGCTGTCGTAGCGGATGAGCAGGGCGACGACGAGCATGAAGGGCAGAAGCACCGGGATCGCGGCGAGGGCCATGGCGAGGTCCCAGACCCTCTTCACCTTGGCGTAGACGATGCCGGGGATGAGCGAGCCGAAATTGTTCTCCGACAGATGCTCGATCGCGACGCGGCCGGTCAGCGATTCCTCCATCTGCTTGACGTGCATGACCAGCGTCCCGGCCAGCGCCCGGTCGGCGAGGAAGCGTTCCCATTCGTCCGGAAGGTCGAAGCGAAGGTCCGCGACGATCGCGTCGAAGGCCGCCTGCTTGTCTTCGGGATCCGTGAGGGACGTCCAGCGGACGTCCTCGATCTCCATCAGGTGCTCGACCTCGCCATAGGGGACGACCCCGATCGAGAGGCTCTGCTGCCGCTGCAGCTTGAAGTAGACGATGTAGTACCAGAACGCGGCCAGCAGGAAGCTGAAGAAGAAATGCAGGCGGCTGTAATCGAGCCGGGCGAAGAAGAACACCGCAAGCGCCGCCCCGTAGGAGGCCGCGAACGAGGGCAGGATGTGATAGGAGGCGCGAACGCCGGGGTAATGCGAGACCCGGCGGAACGCGTAATAGCCCGCCACGAGGGCCAGCGTGGTCCCGATGAGCGAATCGTTGAGCGCGGCGAGGTCGCCCGCCGGCGCATCGAACGGATAGCGGACCGCATAGGGCAGCAGGACGGCGGCGAGCAGGCCGATCCCGAGCTGGAACCGGACGCGATGCCAGAGGCTCCGGCGCGTGTTGTTGATCTTGAACGTGGGAGTCACGCGCTACAGACCTCGGCCGGCGGGAAAAGGAATTGAGGACACGCGTTAGAGGAAGATGCGCCGCCAAGTCTACGCCCCGGCGCGGCTCACGCGTCAGAGGGCGCCGGCGCTACCAGCTGTTACCGCCCATCTGGACCTTCTCGATGCGCTTCCCGTTGCCGATGAGGACCCCTTCGACGGTGGAGCCGTAAAGGTCGACCTTGCCGTCTAGGATGGTGGTGCCGCGATACTTGCCCTTCGGATAGCCCTCGGCGAGCGAGCGCTGGCTCATCCGGCAATCCTCGTAGATGGCGAACCAGCTCCACGGCAGCAGGCCCTTGCCGGTCAGAGCGAAGGTGCAGCGCCTGAAGAGCACGTTCTTGCTGCTGGAGAGATCCGCGATCGGGCCGCCCTTCGGGGTCGCCAGATAGACCTTGCCGGTCGGGGACAAGGCCGGGTCGTCGCGGAAGGTGCAGTCGGTGAACTGGGCGGCTCGCTCCGGATCGTCGTCGCCCCAGGCACGCACGAGGGCCCCGACGAAGCGGCAGCTGAAGAAGCGGAAGCGCGGCTTGTACGGCCAGGCGGACCACATCGTCGTGCCGATGAAGGTGCAGCGCGTGAAGCGGGCGCCCTCGCTGTCGCCGGTGTCGGCGACCAGGCCGCACCCCGAATTGTCGACGAACTCGCAGTCGGTGAAGGAGAAGTCGCGGTTCTTCTTGCCTCCCTCGGCCTCGATGTCGACGCCGGCGCCGGGCGCGCTCGAGATCGTCGAGCGGCCGGTGTGGTTGAACTTGCACGCCTCGAAAGCGTAGCCGCGCCCGCCGACGATGCTGACGCCCTGCCGGCCGTTATATTCGGAGCGCAGCCCGTGGACGAGGCGCTGCGGCAGCCGCGGCGCGGCGGAGTCGAGCCCGTCGATCGACAGACCGTCGAGCGGATGGTGGTGACTGTAGACGTTGCGGACGATCTCCGGACCGGAATTGTTGACCAGCCCGATCCCGTTCGCGGGTATCTGCCAGCCGGTATCGCCATATTGGCCGCCGATCGACAGGCCGGGAAGGTTGCCGTCGAGCTCGAGGTCGGAAATCTCGATTCCGCCCGAGCAGCGCTCCGCCTGGACCATGAACAGATAGGGCGAAGCGACTCCCGGACCGAGATAGGGCATCGCCGTCTTTCTCGGGTTGCCGGCCGAATCGAAGACGCCGTAGCGAAGGCCGCGCTCGCACAGGAGGCGAGCGCCATTGCCCCTGACGACGACGGGCCGGGTGCATCGCGCGAAGAAGAGCAGGTCGTCCGGAGCGAAATAATAGAGCGCGTCGGGCTTCAGCGCCGGCCGCTGGCGACCGACGATATAGGTGGTCCGGCGCAGAGCCACGGTTCCGCCCCCCGCCTTGTTGACCGCCTCGGCGAGAAGCCGGAAGGCGGCGGAATCGTTGGTGACCCCGTCTCCCCTGGCGCCGAACATCTCCGGCGTCAGGATCGGCTCGGCGGAATCCGCCGGACTGACCATCGCCGCGGCGGCGCCGCCCGCGGCGACCCGGGACAGGAATGCGCGCCTCGACAGCGATTGGGTCATCCGGAACTCTCCTCACGCGGAAAACGGCCCGCCCGAGAGCGGCCCATCGCACCCGGCGCCTGTACCTGCACTTACCAGCCGGGGCCGGCGCGACAAGGGCGCGGCGGCCTTCGCGCGCCGAACCGGGGCGGGCCGGGGCCGCGGTCGATTGTATTGCGCCGCAGCTTTCGTCTAAGCGCCGCGAAACAGCCACACGGATCCTTCGCATGCCCATACTCGTCACCGGCGCGGCCGGCTTCATCGGCTTCAACGTCAGCCGCCGGCTCCTCGCGCGCGGCGAGACGGTGATCGGCGTCGACAACGTCAACGATTATTATTCGGTCAAGCTCAAGCGCGACCGCCTCGCCGTCCTTGCGCAGGAGCCGGGCTTCTCGCTTCGCGAGGTGGACTTCGCCGACTTCGGAGCGCTGACGAAGGCGCTCGACGGCGCCTCGTTCGACCGGATCGTGCACCTCGGCGCCCAGGCCGGCGTGCGCTATTCGATCGAGAACCCGCATGCCTACGTCCAGTCCAATCTGGTCGGGCACCTCAACATGCTGGAAGTGGCGCGCCATCGCGGCTCGAGCAACTTCGTCTACGCCTCCTCCTCCTCGGTCTACGGCGGCAACGACACCCTGCCCTTCCGGGTCGAGGACCGGGTCGACCACCCGCTCTCGCTCTACGCCGCGACGAAGAAGGCGGACGAGCTGATCAGCGAGACCTATGCGCACCTCTACCGGCTTCCGCAGACTGGGCTTCGCTTCTTCACGGTCTATGGCCCGTGGGGCCGGCCGGACATGGCGATGTGGCTGTTCGCCAAGGCGATCTTCGCCGGCGAGCCGATCAACGTCTTCGGCGAAGGCAATATGCGCCGGGACTTCACCTATATCGACGACATCGTCACCGGCGTCGTCGCCTGCCTCGACAATCCGGCGCCCGACGACGTAGCGGAAAAGGCGGGCGGAAGCCGAAGCCCGCACCGGGTCTACAACATCGGCAACCACCGATCGGAAGAGCTGACCCGGATGATCGACCTGATCGAGGAGGCTTGCGGCCGCAAGGCGGAGCGGCGGCTGCTCGAAATGCAGCCAGGGGACGTGCGCGACACCTATGCCGACATCAGCGCGATCCAGCGCGACCTCGGCTTCGAGCCGAAAACGACCATCGACGAGGGCATTCCCCGCTTCGTCGAATGGTTCCGGCAGTATCACGGGCTGTGATCTCCTCCCCTGCCTTTGCAGGGGAGGAGATTTTACAGGGACCAGCGCTCCACGCCGAGATCCCGCCGAGCGTACAGGTTCTTGAGGTCGGCGAGGAGGCCGCCCTCCGCGAGGAGCCCGGCGACCTTCGAGTCGTCGAGCGCCCCATATTCCTCGTGCGGCACCGCCACGACGACCAGGTCGTAGCGGTCGCCCAGCGCATCGGGCGCAAGCTCCACCCCATATTCGTGGCGCGCCTCCGCGGGGTCGGCGAGGGGATCGTGGACCGTCACCGCGTGCCCGAGCGCCTCGAGCCGGCGGATCACGTCGATGACCTTGCTGTTGCGCAGGTCCGGAACGTTCTCCTTGAACGTCAGGCCCATGACGAGGGCGGTGCCGGCGCGCGCGCGCCGCTCGTGAAGGCGATCCGCGACCCAGGCCCCCATTCCGTCGTTGATCGCCCGGCCGGCGAGGATGACGTTCGGATCCTGCCCGAGCTGCTGGGCGCGGAAGCTTAGGTAATAGGGATCGACGCCGATGCAGTGGCCGCCGACCAGCCCCGGCTGGAACTTGAGGAAGTTCCACTTGGTCCCGGCCGCCTCGAGCACGTCCCAGATGGAGATGTCCATCCGGGAGAAGATCTGGGTGATCTCGTTCATGAAGGCGATGTTGATGTCGCGCTGGGCGTTCTCGATCACCTTCGCCGCCTCGGCCGCCTTGATCGAAGCGGCTCGGAACACGCCGCCCGAGGTCACCGCGCCGTAGACGGCGCAGAGCCGCTCCAGCACCTCGGGATTCTCGCCCGCGACGACCTTTGTGATCCGGTCGACGGTGTGCTCGCGGTCGCCGGGATTGATCCGTTCCGGAGAGTAGCCGAGGAAGAAGTCGCGGCCGCGCATCAGCCCGGCGACCTCCTCGATCAGCGGCCCGCACACGTCCTCGGTGACCCCCGGATAGACGGTGCTTTCGTAGACGATCACCGGCTTCCTCGCCGGATCGAGCAGGGCGGCGAGCGAGCGGGTCGCTCCGATCACCGGGCCGAGATCGGGCTGGTTGGCGCCGTCCACCGGAGTCGGAACCGTGACGATGTAGATGTCGGCGCCGCGGCACTCCTCGGCGCGGCTGGTGAGCCTGAGCGGCGAGGCCTTGAGCACCGCCTCGTCCACCTCGCGGGTGCGGTCGATCCCGCGCCCGAGCTCCTCGACCCGGCGGCTGTCGATGTCCAGGCCGACGACGGAATAGCTGCGGGCGAGCGCCACCGCCAGTGGAAGGCCGACATAGCCGAGGCCGACGACGACGATCTGCTCGTTCCTGGACGCGCTCATGATTCTCGCTTCTGAAGGATGAAAGGAGGCAGGCCCCGCCCGCGCCAAGACTGGAGCGGGACCGATATGTCAAGCCGCGCCGACCCTAGGGCGCCGACTCGCGGCCGTAGAAAACGGCATGGCGCGCTTCCAGCCAGGGCCGGTTCTCCCGGGTGAGGTACAGAAGGTAGGAGCGCGGCTTGCGGGTGAGGCCCCTGGGCACCTGCGTCGCCGCCATGCCGAGGCTCCCCGCGAGCTCGGCGACGAAGTGGATGCAATTGTGCGAGCCGAGGTCGTAGGAGGGCTGCCGGGCGCTGCGCCAGCGGGAGATGGTCGCCATCACCCGGCCATATTCCTCGTCGGACAGGACGAGGCTGAAATGCTTGTCGCTCGCCTTGATGTAATTGGCGCCGTGGTCGGAGATCACCTCTCCGCCGACCTTTCCCATCAGGATCGCGGGAGTGACGGCCTTGGCGGTGAAGCCGTAATCCGCGTCGACTCGCTCGCCGCTGCCGTCGAGCGTTCCGCTCATCGTGACGAAGGCGTGAGGGAAGCTCGCGCCCAGCTCCTTGCTGTAGAAGGTGATGGTGACCGACGCGAAGGCGGGTGTCGCCGCGACGAGGAGAAGCCAGCCGGCGGCGATCGCGAGAAGCCGCGACGGTCGAAAGCCTCCAGGCAAATGACTCACTCCCATGCTCGATGAAGGAACCGTCTGAAACAAAATGGCTTTCCGGGCAATATGAAGTCCGCCCCGCGACTGTCGCAGCTTTGCAACACTCGGCCGCTAAGGCGTCGTCGGCTTGAACCTTCGCTTGCACTTGGCGTTGGGTTAAGGCTTCTAAGAGGGACGCCCGATAAGGAGCGGCAACGGTTTTTGGATGCGGCCGATTCGGGGTAGACAGCCCGGAAAGCCTCGGATAGGAACGCGAACTGAAATTCGAGAAGATCAGGCTCGAGTACGAAGGGAGAAGCTGACGTGAGTTTCAAGGGTATTATGGCTGCGACCGCTTCGGTTGCGCTGATGGTGGCGCCGACCATGGCTGCCGCGCAGACCTCCACTGCCGCGGCGCGTGGCATGGAAGTCTCGCCGGCGGGTGAAAGCGTCAATGGCAGCGAACTCCGCGGCGGCTTCATCATTCCGCTGATCGCGCTCATCGCGATCATCCTCGGCATTCTGGCCGCGACGCACAACGACGACGACAACGCCCCGCACAGCCCGTAAGGGTCGACGGCTAATTCGTCAGTCAGAGATTTGGCCGGATGGGCTGAGGCTTCATCCGGCCATTTTTTGCGTCCGCATGAGGTAAAGGCGCGTGCCCGGCCCCGAACGGCTCGCCGCGCCGATCGCCGCGCTCGTGCTCGCCTTGGCGAGCTCCGCCGCCTCGCCCGCGGCCGCTCCGCCCGCGCCCTCCGCGGCACACCCCCCTTCGGCGAGCGCTTTGTCGCCCGCCGCTTCGCCGAGCGCATCCCGGCCCGCGACCCCGCGAATCGCGTCCCGCGCAGTCGTACCGACGCTTGCCTCTTCGCCGGTCGGATCGTCGTCCGCCGCCAGCCCCGCCGCCTCCGCCCTTCTTGCGTCTTCGCCACGCGCCTCCTCGCCGCCTGCTTCCGGGTCGGCCGCTTCGTCGTCGGCCGCTCCGCTCGACGGGGCTGCGCAGGGTTCGGGCCCGGCGCCGGGTGCGTCGTCGGTCGCGGGCGTCGGGACGACCCTTCGGCAGGACGACCTTAGGGTGCTTGCGGTCGCCTATCGCCTGGCCCTCGCCGGCCGCACATTGTGTCCCCAGCCTCGCCCGCTGGTCGGGATGCTGTACCACCACCTCGCCGAATATCTGCCGCGCGACCGCCCGTTGATGGTGGCGCGCTACGGGCTCGACCGAGGGCCCGGCGTGCTCGCGGTGCTGGCTGGAAGCCCCGCCGCACAGGCCGGGCTGACCGCCGGCGACGTGCTCCTGACCGTGAACGGAGAACCCTTTTCCTGGCCCGAACGAATCGCAGCCGAGCCGGAGCGCAAGCGGTGGCGGCGGATGCTCGAGCAGAGCGAGGCGCAGCTCGAAACGGCGCTCGCGCGCGGACCCGCGGAGCTCACGGTGCTGCGCCAGGGCCGCGAGCTTCGCCTTCGCCTGGCGGCCCTGCCCGCCTGCCCGGCGCGGGTGCGCCTTGCCCGCTCGACCCAGGTGAACGCCTTCGACACCGGCGGCTATGTCGTCATGACGACGGCGATGCTCGACTTCCTACAGAGCGACGACGAGCTTGCCGTCGTCCTCGGCCACGAGCTCGCCCACGGCATCCTGGGCCATCCGGCGATGCGGACCGAGGAAGGGGTGCTCGCCAGCTTCGGAATCGGTGCCGCCACCTTGTGGAACCGCGAGGCCGAGGCCGACCGGCTGGGCCTGAGGCTGATGTCGGCCGCCGGTTACGACCTCGACGCCGCAATCCCCTTCTGGCGCCGGTACCTGACCAAATATGACGGCGCGCAGATCTTCAGGAGCCACCCCAGCCTCGGCGCGCGGGAGCGGATCGTCCGGGAGGAAATAGCGAAGCTGGGCCGCCGCTAAAGCGCCGGACCATCGGCGTCCAGGCACGATCGTCGCCCTGAACTCGTTTCAGGATCCAGGCCTCCACGCGGGCGGCGGATCCACCCTGGATGCTGAAACAAGTTCAGCATGACGAAGATTGGAATGCATGCAGCGTTAGACGATCATGCTCTAGAGGCTGGTGCGGAGCGACCAGAGCTCGGGAAAGGCGCGTTTCCCGATCGTGCCGCGCAGATAGGCGACGCCGGCCGTGCCCCCGGTGCCGCGCTTGGCGCCGATGATCCGCTCGACGGTGATGACGTGCTTGTGCCGCCAGGTGGCGAGCGCGTCGTCTATGTCGACCAGCTTCTCGGCGAACTGGTAGAGCGGCCAGTGCCGCTCCGGATCCCGGTAGACCTGCGCCCATGCCTGCTCGATCTCCTCGCTCGGCCGGTGAGGTTGCGCCCAGTCGCGGTCCAGGACGGCGGCCGGGAGCGAAAGCCCCGCCCGCGCGAGGGCGGCATTGGCCTCGTCCCAGAGGCTCGGCCGGTGGAGCGCTTCGAGCAGGGCGCCGTGCCAGCCGGAGCCTTCCTGCTGGAACTTGAGGTGGTCGCCGTCCTTGAGGCCGAGCCGGTATTCGAAAAGGCGGAACTGGGCCGACTGGAAGCCCGAGCTGGAGCCCAGCACGTCGCGGAAGCTGGAATAGTCGGCCGGGGTCATGGTCGCGAGGACGTCCCAGCTCAGCGTCATCACCGCCTGGATCCGCGAGACTCGCGACAGGCTCTTGTGGACCTCGAACAGCGAATCGCGGCGGATGAGGCCGGTCGACAGGTCGAGCTCGTGGAGGATCTGCTTGAGCCAAAGCTCCTTCGTTTGGTGCATGATGACGAACAGCATCTCGTCGTGGTGCGGCGAGATCGGATGCTGGGCGCTGAGCAGCCGGTCGAGCGCGAGATAGCCGCCATAGGTCATCGAAGCCGGCGTATCGGTCATTCCCGGCCTCAGCCGTGCGACGCGAAGACGGAGCGGCGCCCGGCGCGGTCGAAGGCGAAGACCCGGTAGGGCTCGCGGTGCGCCCCCATCTCCATTCCAGGGCTGCCCATCGGCATGCCGGGCGTCGCAAGGCCGACCGCCCCTTTCGGGCGGGTGGCGAGCAGGCGCTTAACGTCCTGCGCCGGCACATGTCCCTCGACGACGTAGCCGCCGATCAGGGCGGTGTGGCACGACCGAAGGTCCGCCGGCACGCCGCGCGCGCCCTTAACGGCGGCCATGTCGGGGCTGTCGACGATCCTGAACCTGAAGCCGAGCGCCTTTTCGACGTTCGCGGCCCAGCCGGCGCAGCAGCCGCAGCCCGGATCGCGCCACATCGTCGGCGCCGGGGCGGCGGCCAATGCCGGTCCCGTCCCAAGGAGCGGCGCCGCGGCGGCTCCGGCGAGCAGGCCGATCGCGGCGCGGCGGTCCAGTGTCTCCATTTCCACTCTCCTCACAGGCGTTCGGCGCTGGCGACGACCTCGTTCGCCCGCAGCGCGGCGAGGATGCGCATGAGATGCTGCACGTCGTGCACTTCGATGTCGAGGTGGAAGGTGTGGAAGCTTCCGTCGCGACTGGCCTGCTCCATCGAGACGATGTTGGCGCCGTGGCTGCCGAGGATTCCGGCGATTGCGGCGAGCGAGCCCGGCTCGTTGCGGATGACGACGCACAGGCGGGCGGTTCCGCCGTCGGACTCGTCGCCCCACGCCAGGTCGACCCAGTCGGCGTCCTCGCCGCTGGCGAGGGTGTCGCAGCCGATCGTATGGACCTCGATCTCCTCGCCTTCGCGGCGCAGGCCGACGATCCGGTCGCCTGGGATGGGATGGCAGCATTGGGCAAGCTGGAAGGCGACCCCGGGCGTCAGGCCCTTGATCGAGATCGCGGTGCGCTGGGGCGGCGGCTTCACGCCGTCCCTTCCCGTCGAGCCGGGCATCAGCGCTTCCATGACCGCGACGTCGCTGACCCGCTTCATCGCGATCGCCTCCATCAGGCCGGAATCGTCGTGGAAATGGAGCCGCTTGAGCGCTTCCGCCATCGCTTCCCAGCCGAGCGGCTGGGGAAGGCGCTGGACGATCTCGTCGAAGATCTTGCGGCCGAGCGCCACCGTCTCCTCGCGCTCCTTGGACTTGACGAAGCGGCGGATCTTGGCCCGCGCCTTGCCGGTGACGACGAAGGCGAGCCAGCCGGGCTGGGGGTGCTGGGCCTTGGAGACGAGGATCTCGACCTGGTCGCCGTTTTCGAGCGGCGTGCGGAGCGGCATCACCCGGCCATTGATCTTCGATCCGACCGTCTGGTCGCCGAGATCGGTATGGACGGCGTACGCGAAATCGACCGGGGTCGCGCCCTTGGGGAGCTGGATGAGCTCGCCCTTGGGGGTGAAGGCGAAGATCCGGTCCTGGTACATCGCCATCCGGGTGTGCTCGAGCAGCTCCTCGGCGGACGCGGCGTGCTCGAGGATTTCGACGAGGTCGCTGATCCAGGGATGCTGGGCCGAGGCCTGGACCTCGCCCTCCTTATAGGCCCAGTGGGCGGCGAGGCCGTGCTCGGCGCGCGCGTGCATCTCGCGCGTGCGGATCTGGACCTCGATCCGCATCTGCTCGTCATGGATGACGGTGGTGTGGAGCGACTGGTAGCCGTTGCGCTTCGACGTCGAGATGAAATCCTTGAAACGGCCCGGCACCACCGGCCAGCGCTGGTGGATCAGTCCGAGCGTGCGATAGCATTCGTCGACGGAAGGGACGATCGCGCGGAACGCCATGACGTCGGAAAGCTGCTCGAAGCTGACGTGCCGCTCCGCCATCTTGCGCCAGATCGAATAAGGATGCTTCTCGCGCCCCTGGACCTCCGCCTCGACCCCGTTGGCCTCGAGATGGGCCTTGAGCCCGCGCGCGATCCGGTCGATCATCTTCTCGCCGCCGCCCTTGTGGAGCTGCTCCAGCCGCTTGGCGATCGAGGCGTAGGCGTCGGGCTCGAGCTCGCGGAAGGCGAGGGTCTGCATCTCGGTCATGAACTCGTACATGCCGATCCGCTCGGCGAGCGGGGCGTAGATATCCATCGTCTCGCGGGCGATCCGGCGGCGCTTCTCCTCCGACTTGATGAAGTGGAGGGTGCGCATGTTGTGCAGCCGGTCGGCGAGCTTGACGAGCAGCACCCTGATGTCGCCGGACATGGCGAGGAGGAATTTGCGCAGGTTCTCGGCAGCGCGCTGGCTCTCCGACTGCGCCTCGATCTTGGAGAGCTTGGTGACCCCGTCGACGAGCCTGGCGACGTTCTGGCCGAAATGCTTCTCGATCTCCTCCGGGGTCGCGACCGTGTCCTCGATCGTATCGTGGAGGATGGCGGTCACGATCGTCTCGTCGTCGACGTGGAGATCGGTGAGGATGCCTGCGACTTCGATCGGATGGCTGAAATAGGGGTCGCC
>Ga0307279_10000040_pt1 | contig 13025 bp, 10 predicted proteins | sample ER_DNA_118_FD_194484 | JGI IMG/M metagenome (GOLD analysis project Ga0307279, IMG submission 194484) | Bulk soil microbial communities from the East River watershed near Crested Butte, Colorado, United States - ER_DNA_118 | ecosystem: Environmental > Terrestrial > Soil > Floodplain | place...
ATGTCTGGCGCGAGCTGTCGCAGATCGGCGAGCCGATCGACATGGTCGACATCTTCCGCCGTTCCATCGCCGCCGGCGAGGCGGTCGACGAGGCGATCGCCGCCGGCGCGAAATCGGTTTGGATGCAGATCGGAGTCGTCAACGAGGCGGCGGCGGCGCGTGCCGAGGCGGCCGGCCTCAAGGTGGTGATGGACCGCTGTCCGAAAATCGACATACCCAGATTGCGGGTCCCGAAGGTAAGCTGACGCGAAGCTGATTTCATTCGTAGATGGTAGCTGCCGCCAGAATATCGGCAGCGTGCCGCCACGGGTTGGAGTGCGCTGGCTGCTTCAAATCTCGACACCACGCCTCCATCGCCCCGAGAAAATGTCCGAGGGTGGCGTTTTCCCATTTCGCGGCCCGCAGAGAGTCATTTAACTCTGCCCGCAGCTGTCTGGCATATGCCGCGAACGTAGCTTGATCGTGGACGTCATCATGTTCCATCGAGGCAGAATGTCAGTCGCACTCGTCCTCTGCAACTCCGCGACCTTGTTCGGCGGACTAAGGGTGTAGCTCTACGCGGTTTGCGCTGCAGGAGACATCCCGCGGCTGCGGGTACCGCGGGTGAACCGCCAGGACCCGCCGCCGGACGACGGGCGGCCGGCTAGGAGGCCAAAGCGAGCGCCATCTGGGTGACGGTGGTCCGCTCCGACCTGCCCGGCGCGAGGAGCTTCACCTTGCGGTTGGCGAAGTCGACGGAGACCCGCTCGAACAGGCGCAAGGCGTCCATGCCGAGCAGGATCGCGGGCCGGTCCATCAACCCGAGCTGCTTGAAGGGGTGCACGTCGTTGAAGGCGACGGGAAGGTCGTAGATGTCCATCCCGCCGAGGCGCACGTGCTTGACCAGCGACTGCTCCGCGGTAAGCCGCCCGCCGGTCACGCTGACCATCTCGACCGGGGCGATCGGCCGCAGCCGGCCCCGCTTCTGCAGCTTTCGAAGCAGCGTCAGATTGCCCACGGTCGCCTGCGCGCCGGTATCGACGATCACCCAGACCTTCTGGCCCTCGACCGAGGCATCGACGAGGACGAGGTGCCCGAAGCGGTTGCGGGCGGTCACGACGATGGCATCGTCGGTCCAGCGCTCTTCGTGTCGGCGCGATGGCACGATCGTCATCAGCTGGCGCTTGAAATCGAACGAGACCCGCTGCGACTGCAGCGAATCCACTCCCAGCATCCCCTCTGCCCCGAGGTTGCGGCGCTCCAGCGCCGGCGCGCGAATCCCGCGGACCTCCTTGCCGCCGACCCCCAGCGTGGGGATTGCAACGGTCGGGATGTCGCTCACCTCGGTCATGCTGTGGACCCGCGTGTTCCCGGCCGAGCTGAGCCGGAGCGTGGCGGCAAGCTCGCGCGCGATGACGGTGCGCTCGGCCCCGGTGTCGACGACGAAGGCGTAGGGGCCGCTCGTCCCGATGCTGACCGGGACGGTCATCCGCTCGTGCCGATCCTCGCCGAAGTCCACGGCATAGCCCGGGTCGGCGGCGGGGGCTTCGCCGGCCGCGGCCGGCGCCGGAGCGGGCTGCTCGGACGGCGGTGCGGCGCCCAAGGCGAGGACGGACAGGATCGGCAGAACCAGAGCGCGCATGTCATTCCTCCATGGGGCGCGATGCTAGTCGTTCCGCACGCGGAAGTCGAACAGGCTGCTGCAAAGGCGGCGGCGGTCGCGACGAAGGGCTGAAGGGAAGGTGCCGCTAGACCAGCGCAAGCGCGCGCTCGCGCAGCCGCTCGGCGGCCGCCGCATGTATGTCCGGGGCGGTGGCAAGTATCCCGAACGCCTGGGCCGCGGCGGTGTTGAAGGCGAGCGGCTGGCCGAGCGCCCCTGTGACGCGGGCGCCCGCTTCGCCGGCGATCAGCGCCGCTGCGGCGATGTCCCATTCGTGACCCCAGCGCAGGGTCGCGACGAGGTCCGCCTCGCCGGCCGCGACGAGCGCGATCTGGAGCGCGATCGAATTCGGCTTGGCGACGGCGACCAAGTCGGAGTCGCGTTCGGGCAGGTGGTCGGAGGGGACCCGGGCGCCGGCGAGATCGGTCCGGCCGCTGGCGCGAAGGCGCTGGCCGTTCCGCCGCGCTCCGGACCCTTTCGCCGCCGTCCAATGCTCAGCGCGCGCGGGTGCGTCGAGGACCCCGAGCACCGGCACGCGATCCTCCACCAGAGCGACCGAAACGCACCAGCCGGGGCGCCCGCGCAGGAAATCGCGGGTGCCGTCGATCGGATCGACCACCCACAGGCGGCGCCGCTCCATGCGGTCGGAGGCATCGAGGGTCTCCTCGGAAAGCCACCCGGCCTGGGGATCCAGCGCCGCCAGCCTTTCGCGCAGAAAGGCGTCGACCTCCATGTCGACGTCGCACACCGGCTGGCCCGGCGCCTTCTCCCAGCGCCGGAAGGCGCCATTGCACCGGGCGGTGGCGATGCGACCGGCTTCGCGAACGATGGCGGAGACGTCCTCAAGCACCGGCGATGGTCATCCCCTCGATCCGCAGGGTCGGCACATCGGCCGAATAGCGGAACTTGAGATCGTCCGCGGGGCTGAGGTTCGCGAACATGTCGAGCAGGTTTCCAGCGATGGTGATTTCCGCCACCGCCGGCCCGATCTGCCCGTTCTCAATGATGAACCCCGATGCGCCGCGGCTATAGTCGCCGGTCACCGGGTTGACGCCCTGGCCGATCAGTTCGGTGACGTAGACCCCGCGCCGGATGTCGCCGATGAGAGCGTCGCGGGAGACGCTTCCCGCCTCCATGTACAGGTTCGTCGCCGACGCGCCGGGGGCGCCCGAACCGCTGCGCGTGGCGTGGCCGGTAGGCTCGCGTCCCAGCTGACGGGCCGAGGCGCTGTCGAGAAGCCAACCGTTCAGCCGTCCGTCCGTCACCAGCTCGCTCGGCGCCGTCGGCAGCCCCTCGCCGTCGAACGGTTTCGAACGAAGCCCCCGCCGCCGGTGCGGATCGTCGCGGATGGTGACGCCGGACGGAAAGATCCGCTCCCCCTCGTGGTCGAGGAGGAAGCTCGTCCGCCGGGCTATCGAAGCGCCGGTAATCGCCCCGACGAGATGGAGTAGAAGGCCGTTGCCGACGCGCGGATCGAAGACGACCGGCATCTCGCCGCTATCGAGCTTGCGCGGATTGAGACGGGCGACGGCACGCTCGCCGGCAAGCCGCCCGAGCACCTCCGGAGCGTCGAGATCGGCGTAGTGGCGAACGTTCTGGTGCGCCCGATCGCGCTGCATTCCGCTGCCCGTCCCGGCGATGACGCTCACCCCTCCCGAATAGCCGCTGCTCGTATAGCCCCGGCAGAAGCCGTGACTGGTGGCGAGCGCGACAACGGTCCGGCCGGCGCTGACCCCCGACCCTTCGCTGTTGGCGACTCCGGAAACGGAGCGGGCGACGTCCTCCATCGCCAGCGCTCGCGCCTTGAGGTCGGCCGGGCCGGGCTCGGCGCCGTCGTCGCTGTCGACGTCCGCCAGTTCGCCTCGTGCAAGCCGATCCTCCGGAGCAAGGCCCGCCCAGGCGTCCTCGGGCGCCTCCGCCGCCATCGCGACGACTCGCTCGACCAGCAGGGCGAGGGCGTCGTCGGATACGTCGGACGTGGATACGCTGGCCGACCGCCGGCCGACGAACGCTCGGATGCCAAGCTCATGGCCTTCGGAACGCGAAATGTCCTGCAGCTCGCCGAGGCGAACCTGGACGCCGGTGGAGGCATCGGCGGAGTAGAGGGCGTCTGCGGCGTCCGCGCCGGCCCGGATCGCCCGCTCGACGAACGCGGCAACCCGCGCCTCGGCTTCTGGAACTGTCAGCATCCGCCGCACCTAGTGAGGCCGGCGGCGGATTGCAAAGGGCCGCGCCCTAAGAGGTGCCGACGACGAGGCAGGCGAGGAAGATCAGCACCCCGGCAAATCGGTTGGAGCGGAACTTGGCGAGCGAATCGCTTCCGTCCGCCGGGCGAAGCGTCGCGACCTGGTGGGCGAGGTGGATCGCGGCCGGAGCAAGAGCGGCGAGGGCCATTCCGTCCGGCCGGACCTGCCGCAAGGCCGCGGCCCAAAGAAGCAAAGCCGCGCCGTAGAACAGCCCGACGCCGAGCCGGACTCGCGAGCCGAGCGCAAGCGCCGACGATCGCACTCCGACGAGCGCATCGTCTTCCAGATCCTGGATCGCGTAGAGGGTGTCGTAGCCGACGACCCAACAGACCGCGCCGGCGTAGAGGAGCAGAGTCGGCCACTCGACTTCCCCCGTCACGGCCGCCCAGCCGACTGGCGCCGCCCAGGAGAAGACCAGGCCGAGCCAGGCCTGCGGCCACCAGGTCACCCGTTTCATGAACGGGTAGGCTGCGACGGGAGCGAGGCTGGCCAGGGCGACGATCTGGGCCGTCCGGTTCAGCTGGAGCAGCACCACGAGGCCGACGAGGCTGAGGCCGACGAGCAGGGCCCAGGCCCCCGCCACAGTCGCGCGTCCGCTCGCCAGCGGCCGAAGCCGAGTCCGCTCGACCCTGGCGTCGAGGTCGCGATCGACGATGTCGTTGTAGACGCAGCCGGCGCCGCGCATCGCCCAGGCACCGAGCGCGAGCCAAAGGATGAGCTTGAGGCCGTGCGGGCCGAGCCCGGCCAGTGCCACCGCCCAGGCGCCCGGCCAGAAGAGAAGCCATGCCCCGATCGGTCGGTCGAGCCGCATCAGCGAGGCATAGGGCCGGGCCGCGCCCGGCAAGACTCCGATCAGTCCGCGCCGCTCGCTGTCGGGGACGATGTCGGAGGCGCCTGCGTTCATTTCCGCAACCTTATCCGCTGGGCCGGAGCGAAGTCGAGGGGCCCTGCCGAGCGAAGTCGAGCGCGAAGTGTTTCGGCGGAGCTTAGCCAAAGCGGCGGCGGCGGCGGCGGCGGCATCGAACGCTCGACGGGGTGTCTCGACTTCGCTCCACGCGAACGGTTAGGGGATTGGCGTGACCGCCACCCCCGCCTGGCCCCCGTCCAGTTTGCCGCGTCTCTACGTGGAGGAAGCCCTCGCCGACGGCGCCTCCCTGACCCTCGACGGCCCGCCGGCCAATTATCTCGCGGTCGTGCTCCGGCTGGACGTCGGGGGCCAGGTAAAGCTGTTCGACGACCGCACCGGAGAATGGCTCGCCGAGATTGCGGAGGCATCGCGCAAGCGCGTCGTCCTCCGGCTCGTCGAGCGGCTTCGAGAGCGGGAATCGGTGCCGGATCTCTGGCTGCTCTTCGCGCCGATCAAGCGCGGACGGATCGACTGGCTTGCCGAGAAGGCGACCGAGCTCGGCGTAGCCCGCCTGATCCCGGTGCTGACCCGGCGGACGATCGTCGAGCGGGTCAATCTGGAGCGGCTTCGAGCGCACGTCGTCGAGGCGGCGGAGCAATGCGAGCGAACGGCGCTGCCCGAGCTGGCCGAGCCCGAGAAGCTTGCCGACCTGCTGCGCGCGTGGCCGGGGGACCGCGCCTTGTTCTTCGCCGACGAGGAAGGCGGCGCCCCGCTTGCCGCCGCCGCCGCCGCGGCGCCGGGCCCAGCCGCGGTCCTGATCGGGCCGGAGGGCGGGTTCACCGCCGAGGAACGCGCCGCCGTTCGCGCCCTGCCGCAGGCGCGGCCGGTGTCGCTCGGCCCTCGAATCCTTCGCGCCGACACGGCCGCGGCCGCGGCCGTCGCCTTGTGGATGGCGGCCGCGGGCGACTGGGACCGGCACGGACACCGGTAGCGATCCGAAACGGTCTGGCGGCTGCGGCGGCGCCTCGCTAAGGGGCGGCGATGACGACCCGGACCGAAAGCGCGCGCGTGGACCCGCCGATCGAGAGCCGCGACGACCTGCTGCGGCCGTTCGCGAAGGGCGAGAAGCCGCCCGAGGCATGGCGCATCGGCACCGAGCATGAGAAGTTCGTCTATCGCCGCGCCGACCATCGCGCGCCGTCGTACGAGGAGCCCGGCGGAATACGCGACCTGCTCGCCGCGTTAACGGAATTCGGCTGGGAGCCGGTGGAAGAAGGCGGCAAGGTAATCGCCCTGTCCGGCTCGGACGGCAACGTCAGCCTCGAGCCCGCGGGCCAGCTGGAGCTTTCCGGAGCGCCGCTCGAGCACCTTCACCAGACCTGCGCGGAAGCCGGCCGCCACCTCGACCAGGTGAAGCAGGTCGGGGAGCGCCTCGGCCTCGGCTTCCTCGGCCTCGGCATGTGGCCGGACAAGAAGCGCGAGGACCTGCCCCGGATGCCCAAGGGGCGCTACGCGATCATGCTTCGGCACATGCCGCGGGTGGGCAGCCTCGGCCTAGACATGATGCTTCGCACCTGCACCATCCAGGTGAACCTCGATTACGCCTCTGAAGCGGACATGGCCCGCAAGTTCCGCGTCGGCCTCGCCCTGCAGCCGCTCGCCACCGCCCTCTTCGCCAATTCGCCGTTCACGGAAGGCCGCCCGAACGGCTATCTCTCCTATCGAAGCCACATCTGGTCGGACACCGATCCGCACCGCACCGGGATGCTGCCCTTCGTCTTCGAGGACGGCTTCGGCTACGAGCGCTACATCGACTATGCCCTCGATGTGCCGATGTACTTCGTCTATCGAGAGGGCAAATATATCGACGCCGCCGGCCTCTCCTTCCGGGACTTCCTCGACGGCCGGCTGTCCGTTCTTCCGGGCGAGAAGCCGCTCGTCTCCGACTGGATCGATCACCTCTCCACCGCCTTTCCCGAGGTCCGGCTGAAGAGCTTCCTGGAGATGCGCGGCGCCGACGGCGGGCGCTGGAGCAAGATCTGCGCGCTGCCGGCCTTGTGGGTCGGGCTGCTCTACGACACGGCTGCGCTCGACGCCGCCTGGGACGAGGTCAAGGGCTGGAGCCTCGAGGGTCGCCAGCGCCTCCGCGACGAGGTGCCGAAGCTCGGGCTCTCCGCGCCCACCCCGACGGGCGAGAAGCTTGGCGAACTCGGCGCGCGGATCCTCGACATCGCCGCCGCGGGGCTCAAGTCGCGCGCCCGGCACAACGCTTCGGGAGACGACGAAAGCGGCTTCCTCGCGCCGTTGCGCGAGATCGTCGCTCGGGGCGCGACCCCCGCCGAGATGCTGCTCGAGCGCTATCGCGGCGAGTGGGGAGGAGACGTTTCCCGGATCTACGAAGAGATGAGCTTCTAGCGCGGCACTGAAGGCGCCGGCAGTCGTCATGCCGGACTTGATCCGGCATCCATCTTTCTTTCTCGCCGGCATCACTTCAAAGACTGGGCCCCGGATCAGGTCCCGGGCGAGGGAGGAACATGTCGGGCAACAACGAGCAACGCCGCACCCTCTATCCGCCGATCGAGCCCTATCGCTCCGGACGGCTCGACGTCGGCGACGGCCACAGCCTCTATTGGGAGATGTCGGGCAACCCAGCGGGGAAACCGGCGGTCTTCCTCCATGGAGGCCCCGGCGCGGGCTGCAGCCCCGACCATCGCCGCCTGTTCGACCCGAAGCGCTACAACGTCCTCCTGTTCGACCAGCGGGGCTGCGGCCGCTCGACTCCGCACGCCAGCCTCGAATCCAATACCACCTGGCACCTCGTCGCCGACATCGAGCGCCTGCGAGAGGTCGCGGAAGTGGAAAGCTGGCTGGTCTTCGGCGGCTCCTGGGGCTCGACCCTCGCCCTCGCCTATGCCGAGGCGCACCCCGGGCGGGCGACCGGCCTGATCCTGCGCGGCGTGTTCCTGTTCCGGCAGTCGGAAGTGGACTGGCTGTACCGGCCCGGCGGCGCCTCGCAAATCTATCCGGACAAATGTGAGGCCTTCCTCGCGCCGATCGCCGAGGGCGAACGCGGCGACCTCGTCGAAGCCTATCGCGGTCGCCTCCACTCGGACGATTCGGACGTCCAGCGCGAGGCGGCGCGGGCATGGAGCCGCTGGGAAGCGGAGACGATCACCCTTCTGCCCAACCGCCGGGTGGTCGACGAAGCCGTCGGGGACCGCCACGCCGTCGCGATCGCTCGGATCGAGAACCATTACATGGCCCACAAGGGCTGGCTCGAGGAGGGCCAGCTGCTCCGCGACGTCGATCGCATCCGGCACCTCCCCTGCATCATCGTCCAGGGGCGGCACGATTGCTGCACGCCCCCGCAGGCGGCCTGGGACCTCCACAAGGCCTGGCCGGAAAGCGACCTGCGCATCGTCCCGGACGGAGGCCACGCGTTCAGCGAGCCGGGCATCCTCGACGGGCTGGTGAGGGCGGCGGACGAACTGGCGTAAACCTAGTCCTTCCCTCGAGGGGAGGATTTGCCGGACCCCGGCCGGTACGTCCGCACCGCGTGACCCTTGAGCTGGTCCGGGTAGAAATAGACCTCGCGCAGGTTGCCGGTGGCGTAGCGTTCGGCCTGGTCGTCGAAGTGCGGCGAGCGCGGTTCGCCGCTCTCGCCGCCGGCGGTGACGGCGCGGGCGCGCACCCGTGGACCGAACTCCACCACGGCGACGAAGCTGTTGCCGCTGGTGCCGTACCATTTCCTCGAGCCGTTGCGAGACGCCGCGCCGAACGAAGCCAGCGAGCCCCAGCGCGCGGAGGAGAAGCCGACCGGGATGCTCGGCCCGGAGTCGGAAAAGGGATGGACGATATCGTCGGTGAGCCGCTGGAAGCGGTTGACCTCGCCCCAAGGCACCGCCCACCGGCCGAAGTCCCGCTCCAGCCGCTCCACGGCGGCCGCCAGACCTTCCAGCTTCTGCTCCGGACTTGCCGCCGCGATCCGCTCGTAGGTCGAGAGGCCGGGGCCGAAGCGGCCGCCCGCGGCCCGAGTCACCATTTCGTTGGCCCAGAAATTCGCCACCGTGTTCGGCACAGACCCGACGCTCCAGCGGTAATCCCAACCCCGCAGCGCCTGGACGGCGCCGGCGAGCCGCTGCTTCGCCGCGCTCGCCGGAGCCTTGTCCCAAGCGTCGACGAGGCCGGGGATCAGCCGCTCGAAGGCGGGCTGGAAGCTATCGTAGGCGGCGGCGCGCAGCGTCTCGAGCGTGAAGTCGCGGCGGGCATCGAGCACGATGCGGGCGTGCTGGCCGCGCGGGTTTTCGCCGGCCCCGTCCATGTAGCGGGGGAAATCCGAGGCCTTCGGGCTGTACGGCCCCGCCGCGGACCACGGCCAGTTGTTCGTGTTGAATACCCATCCGTTGGGGGGATTGAGCAGGTGGGGCACGTCGTCGAGCGCGTGAAGCCCGCGCCAATCCGTCCGCGGATCGCTGCCGTCGACGGGGGCGGAATAGTCGAAGCGGTCGTCGCGCACCGGCACGAACTGGGGGTGGAGATAGGCAATCTCCCCCTTGTCGTCCGCGAACAGGGTATTGTTGGACGAATTCGCCTTCCGCTCCGCCACCGCGACGAAGGACGAATAATCGCGCGCCTTGGTGCGCAGGAACGACTGTTCCAGCGCTTCGACCGGCTTGTACATCATCGCGAACGATACCCACCTGCCGCCCTGCTCGCGGACGATCGGTCCGTGGTGGGTCCGGTAGACTTCGAAGCGGCGGACGGATTGGCCCCCAGCCGCGGTTCGGCAGGAAATCTCGATCGTCCGCGTCGCCACCGGGCGCCACTCGCCGCCGTAGCGGTAGAACAGGCCGCCGCCGCGCTGCTCCACCGTCTCCAGGAACTCGTCGACGGAATCGACTCCGCTCGACGTGTGCATCCAGCCGGCGTGGCGGTTGAAGCCCTGGTAGATGAAGAACTGGCCCCAGGTGGCGGCGCCGTAGGCGTCGAGCCCCTCCCCGCTGGTCACCTGCTGCTCGGAGCGGAAGAAGAAGCTGGTGTGCGGGTTGATCAACAGCAGGGCGTGACCGCCGGCGGTGTTGGAGGGGGCGATGGCGAAGCCGTTGGAGCCCCTCGGCTCCCGTTCGACCGGCGGAGCCGCGGCCAGCGTCCGGCCCGTCTTCGAATAGAAGGCCTCGAGCGCGGCGAGGCCGATCCGCTCGATGTCGCCGCCGATGCTGCCCTCGGTGAAGGACAGCGCCATCCAGGGCTCGAAGCGCGCGATGACCCGCGGCCGCACGTCCTTGTGGGTCGCGAGAAAGTGATTGAGGCCGTCGGCCCAGGCATCCATCAGCCGCCGCAGCCAGGCGGGGCTGGCGGCATAGCGGGCGCGCAGGTCCACCGGGTCCATGTAGAGCCGGGCGCGCAGGTCCGCCCATAGCGCCTTGTCCCCGTCCGCCTCCGCCGTCCGGCCGAGTGCGGTCAGGTAGTTCGACTCGATGCGGTTGAAGTCGTCTTCGGCCTGCGCGTAGATCATCCCGAAGACCGCGTCGGCGTCGCTCCTTCCGCGCACATGGGCGATGCCCCAGTCGTCGCGGACGATCGTCACCCGCGCCGCCTCTTCCCGCCAACGGTCCGTCTCGCCGCCCGCCGCGGCCGCCGGTGGGACTACGAGCGAGACCAGTGCGAAAGCGAGGAGGCGGATCTGCATGGCCTTGCGGCTACGCTTGCCCCCCGGCCTCTTCAAGTGCTGGCGCAAAGGGCCGCGGTGCCGCTAGGTTGAACCGGGCGACGGGGGAACCGGCATGAGCGACGGCGAGCGGACGGGGGAATGGCAACCGGGACACCTGCGCAGGGTCGTCCTCGCCAGCCTGATCGGCACGACGATCGAATGGTACGATTTCTTCCTCTACGGATCGGCGGCGGCGCTGGTGTTCAACAAGCTGTTCTTCCCGGAGTTCGAGCCGCTCACCGGGACCTTGCTCGCCTTCACGACCTATGCCCTCGGCTTCATCGCGCGCCCGATCGGCGGGATCGTCTTCGGCCATTTCGGCGATCGCATCGGGCGCAAGCGGCTGCTGATGCTCAGCCTCGTGCTGATGGGCGTGGCGACGACCCTGATCGGCTTCCTGCCGACCTATGCCCGGATCGGCGCCTGGGCGCCGGTCCTGCTGGTGGCGCTCCGGCTCGTCCAGGGCTTCGCGGTCGGCGGGGAATGGGGCGGCGCAGTCCTGCTCGCCGCCGAACATGGCGATTCGAAAAGACGCGGCTTCTGGGCGAGCTGGCCGCAGGCGGGCGTTCCCGCCGGCAACCTGCTCGCCGCGGGGGTCCTGGCGGTCCTTGCCGGCCGGCTGAGCGACGCCGATTTCCTCGCCTGGGGCTGGCGCATCCCCTTCCTCCTCTCCGCCGTCCTGGTGGCGGTAGGCTGGTGGATCCGCACCTCCGTGGCGGAAAGTCGCACCTTCGAGCAGGAGCGGGAGAGCGAGCCGCCGCCGAAGGTCCCTGCCCTCGACGTGCTTCGCGAGCGGCCGCGCAGCCTCCTCACCGGCGCAGGCCTTAGGGTCGGGGAAAATATCTCCTACTATATCATCACCACCTTCTCGATCACCTACATGACGGAGGCTGGGCACCTGTCGAAGGCGCAGGCGCTGGAGGCGATCCTGGTGGGCGCCGCGATCCACTTCTGCGCCATCCCGGCGCTCGGCCGGCTCTCCGACGCGATCGGGCGCCGGCCGGTCTACGCGGCCGGCGCCCTCGGCCTCGCCGGCTTCAGCTTCCTTTTCTTCCGGCTGCTCGGCAGCGGCGAGATGGGGCAGGCGATCGTCGCGATCGTCGTCGCCCTACTCCTCCACGGCGCCATGTACGGTCCCCAGGCGGCGTTCATCGCCGAGCTGTTCCCCACCCGGATCCGTTACTCCGGCGCGTCAATCGCCTACCAGCTGACCTCGATCGTCGCGGGCTCGCTCGCGCCGATCATCGCCGTCTGGCTCTACCACCTCGAGAAATCCTGGCTGCCGGTCGCCCTCTACGTGGCCGGCGCCTGCCTGATCAGCGCCGTCGCCGCGCTCCTCGCCCGGGAAACGCGCGGAGTCGATCTCAACGCGATCCGGTGAGCGGGTAGCGCTCCACCACGTCGTAGACGGCGCCGTCGGGCATCAGGCGGCTCTCGAACAGGCGGAACTCGCCGACCTCGAACGGCCGACCCGACGCGCCTCCGGACGATTCGAGCAGGGCGGCGATCGAGCCTGCCCCGCGGGGAAGCCGAGCGAGCGTGATGTGGGGGTGATAGGCGCGTTCTTCCGGCGGCAGCCCGACCCGGGCCAGCGCCTGATCCACCTTGCGGTTCAAGGCCTTGAGCGGCTCCTGGGGAGCGACTCCCGCCCACAGGGTGTGCGCCTGCCCCCGCCGGTCGAAGGCGCCGATGCCGCTCAATGCGATCTCGAACGGCGCCTGCCGGACCGCGCCGAGGGCGGCATGGACGTCTTGCGCCAGATGACGGTCGACCTCGCCGATGAACCGTATGGTCAGGTGGAGCTGGTCCTCGGCCTGCCAGCGGGCGCGGGAGACTCCCCCCATCAGGGTGAGAAGCCGGGTACGAACCGCGGCGGGCGGGCGGATGCCGACGAACAGGCGGTGCATGGGCCTGTCCCTAGACGACGCGGCCCCGGGGGGCGAACCGGTTTTGCTTGAATGTTCTCGGTCAGCCCCCGATATTGAGGGCCGGCGGCGCCCCTTGCACCGCCGAAGGAGTGGAAACAAAATGGCTAACGGATTTGACCCGCGCGCGACCGCATCGCCGGCTTCGGCGACCGGCCTCGGCCGCGAAGGCGTAGCGACCGACGCGGGCCTGCGGTCCTACATGCTGTCCGTCTACAATTACATGGCCTCGGGCGTCCTTCTCACCGGCATCGTCGCGATGGCGATGGTGCAGACCGGCGCGGTGTTCTCGCTGATCTCGATCAGCGGCAACCGGATCGGAATGTCGCCCCTCGGCTGGATCGTCACGCTTGCGCCGCTCGGCCTGGTCTTCTGGCTCAGCTTCGGAATCAACCGGATGGCTTCGGGAACGGCCAAGGCCCTGTTCTGGGTCTATGCCGCGCTGATCGGAGCCTCCCTCTCGACCCTGCTCCTCGTCTACACCGGGACTTCGGTGGCGCAGACCTTCTTCGCGACCTCCGCCGCATTCGCCAGCCTAAGCCTGTGGGGCTATACGACGAAGAAGGACCTGTCCGGCTGGGGCACCTTCCTTCTCGTCGGCCTGGTCGGCCTCGTCGTCGCCTCGATCATCAACGCGATCTGGCCGAGCGGCCCGATG
>Ga0307279_10000041_pt1 | contig 12823 bp, 15 predicted proteins | sample ER_DNA_118_FD_194484 | JGI IMG/M metagenome (GOLD analysis project Ga0307279, IMG submission 194484) | Bulk soil microbial communities from the East River watershed near Crested Butte, Colorado, United States - ER_DNA_118 | ecosystem: Environmental > Terrestrial > Soil > Floodplain | place...
CAGACGAGGGAGGTGAGCATCGGGCGTGTCCTAGGCGGCGAGATCGAGCCGCGGCGCGAGGAACAATTCCTCGAGCGAAGGCTCGGCGACCTCGATCGCCAGGACGTGGATCCCGCGCTCGACCATCAGGAAGTTGAGCTCCGGCATGTCGCGGGCGGCGGCGGCGGCGGAGCGGCCGTCGAGGGTCACCGTCTCGTGCCCGTCGCTGGCGGCCCCAAGGCCGGCTTCGGCGAGGAGCGAGACGAGTCGGTCCGGCTCGCGGGCGCGGATCGAGACCCGCTTGCGCCCGCCCCTCACCTCGGCCAGCGGCCCCTGGCTCACCAGCCTTCCCTTCTCCATCAGCCCGACGTGGGTCGCGGTCTGCTCGATCTCGCTGAGGAGGTGGCTGGAGACGAACACGGTCACCCCTTCGCGATCCGGCAGGCCGGCGACGAGCGCCCGCATCTCGCGGATGCCGTCGGGGTCGAGGCCGTTGGTCGGCTCGTCAAGCACCAGAAGGCGGGGGCGGCCGAGCAGCGCCCGGGCGATTCCCAGGCGCTGCCGCATGCCGAGCGAGAAGCCGCGGACGAGGCGCCGCTCGCACCCGGTGAGGCCGACGATATCGAGGACCCGCGCGATTTCCGTGCGGGGCGCCCCGAGGAGGCGGGCGGTGATCGCCAGATTCTCGCTTCCGGTGAGGTGGTCGTAGTGAAACGGCGTCTCGACGAGGGCGCCGATCTGCCGCGCCGCCGCCAGCCGGCGCCGGAAGTCGATCCCGAATATCCGGGCCGATCCGGCGGAAGGGCGCAGCAGGCCGAGCAGAAGCCGGATCGTGGTCGTCTTGCCGGAGCCGTTGCGCCCGAGAAAGCCGTACACCGCCCGTTCCGGGACCGCGAGGTCGATCCGGTCCACCGCCGCTATGTCGCCGAAGCGCCGCTCCAGCCCGGCCGTCTCGATCGCCAGTTCCATCTCGCCCCCTTGACCGACTCGACACTCGTCCGCCGTTTCTTTAGGTAAGACTTAATGAATTTAACTGTCAATTAAATTTCTGGAGACGAACATGGCCGATCTCGCGGCGCTTCGCCGGCAGAGCCTTTGGCTGTCGCGGCTGACGCTCCTGCTCTTCTCGGTGACGGCGCTGCTTCTCGTCACGCTCCTGGCGGTTCCCGCGCTTGACCATGTTCGCTACCTTCCGGCGGCGCGGCTGCTCCCCTGGCTGCCCGCCGCCGTCTATCTCTACGCGCTCTGGGCGATCCGAGGCGCCTTCCGCGGCTTCGCGGCCGGCGGCGCGTTCGGGGCGGAGATGGCGCGCGGCTGCGCGCGGGCGGGAATCGCCCTCGCCCTGTGCGTGGCGCTGAGCGCGGTCGGGGTCCCCAACCTGCTTCACTGGCTCACCGCCGCGGGCCTGATCGAGCGCCTGCCGGGCCAGTGGAGCGGAGTCCTCGTCTTCGACGTCGCCTATCTGGCCGTCGGGGTGGTGGGCCTGGCGCTGGCGCTGATCGGCAGGCTGATGCGGCTGGCGGGCGAGGTGCAGGCCGAAGCGGCGGCGCTTCGCGAGGAAGTGGGCGGGTTCTTCTGATGCCGATCCGGGTCACGCTCGATGCCGTCCTGGCCGACCGCCGGATCCGGGCGAAGGAGCTCGCCCGGCGGATGGGGATCAGCGAGACTCAGCTCTCGCTCTTCCGCTCCGGCAAGGTGCGGGGAATCCGCTTCTCCACGCTCGCCGCCATGTGCGCTGTGCTGGAATGCCTGCCCGGCGACCTGATCGACTACGAGCCCGCGCCCGGCGACACCGCCGCCGCCCGGGAAGCCGACCCTCTCTAGTCCCCGCCCGCCACCTTCGCCCACAGCCCGGCGATCGCCCGCCTCGCGCTCGCGTGCGCCTCGACGAGGGCTTCCCAGCTGGCCATCCCGCAGGCCTGCGCCACCAGTGGACGGGTAGCTTCCGGCGGCTCGGCCGACGTCGGGGAAACGAGGCGGAACATGACCAGCATCCGGGTGAGGAGCCGCAGGTTCGGGTCGGTATCCTCGGGCACCAGCCCCGCCGCCGCAAGCTCGGCGATCGCCACCTCGAGATGGGGGTGGAGCCCGATCCGGTGCTTGAGCTGCAGCGTGTGGATCGCGAATTCCAGGTCGATCAGCCCGCCGTCGCCGCGCTTGATGTCATAAGGTCCCGACGGCCGCTTGTGGCGGGCTATGTCGCTCCGCATCCGCACTGCGTCCGCCGTCAGCTTGGCCGGGTCCCGCGGCCGGCGAAGGGTCGCCGCGATCACCGCTTCGAGCGCGGCGCGGCCCGCTTCCGAGCCGTAGAGCGGCCGCGCGCGCAGAAGCGCCATATGTTCCCACGTCCAGGCCTGCTCGCGCTGATAGCGTTCGAACCCTTCCAGCGACACGGCGAGCATTCCGTCCGCTCCCGACGGCCGAAGCCGCGTGTCGACGTCGTAGAGCGGCCCGGCCGCGGTCGGAACGCTGAGCGCCGCCGTCACCCGAGGCGCGAGGCGGTTGAAATAGTCGGTCGCGCGAAGCGGCTTCGGACCGTCCGATTCCGCCTCGTGGGTTCCGCTGAACAGATAGACGAGGTCGAGGTCGGAGGCGTGGGTGAGCGCCTCTCCTCCGAGCCGGCCGAGCCCCATGATCAGAAGCTCCGCCCCGCCCACTCGTCCGTGAAGGCGCTCGAACTCCTCGGCGGCGGCGGCGGCCAGAACGTTGATCGCCGCCTCGGCGATCCGCGAATAGCCTTCCGCCGCCTCGATCGGGTCGGTTCGGGCGACCACGAGCTGGGCGCCGAGCGCGAAGCGGCGTTCGTTCACACGGCGGCGCACGCGGTCGAGGACGAGCTGGTAATCCTCTCCCGCGCGGTCGGACCGCCGGAACTCCCGGATCAGCTCCGCCGTGGGAGGAACGGGGGCGAAGGCGCTGGCGTCGATCAGGCCGTCGAGCAGCTGCGGCCGCCGCCCGAGCTGCTCGGCGAGCGCGGGAGCGTGGCTCAGGATCGTCGCGACCTGCCCGGTCAGACCGGGCCGAGCTTCGAGCAGCCGGTAGAAATTCACCCCGCTCGGCAGCCTCTGAACGACATCGTCGAACCGGTTCATCGCCCGCATCGGGTCCGGCGCCCGGCCGAATGCCTCGATCAGCACCGGAAGCATCGCCTCGAACGCTTCCTGGGCCGCTCCGCTGCGCAGCGAGCGCGCCTTCCCGCCCCGCCAGCCGTCGATGCGCAGCCGCGCCGCGGCCGGATCGACGAAGCCGGCGCGCCCGAGCTGCGCCTCGAGTGCCACTGCGCCGAGCGGCAGGCGCCGCTCGTCGTCGCCGGCGAGGGCGTCATAGAGGGAAGCGACCTGCTCGACATGGGGCTTGAGAAGGGCGAGCAGATCGCCGGCACCGTCCAGGCCGTGAAGGCGCGCGACGTTTTCGAGCTCGTCAGGATCGGCGGGAAGCACATGGGTCTGGCGATCATCGACCATCTGCAGCCGATGCTCCAGCGTGCGCAGCAGCCTGTAGGCGTCCGCGAGCCGCGCCGCGTCCCGAGTCGCGATCCGGCCCCGTGCGGCCAGGGCGCCAAGGGCATCCAGGGTCGCCGGCGCGCGAAGGCCGGCCTCGCGCCCGCCGTGGATCAGCTGGTGGATCTGGGCGTAGAATTCGACCTCGCGGATACCGCCCCGGCCCCGCTTCAGCTCGAATCCCGGACCGAAGACCTGGCCCTGTGCATAATGGTCGCGGATCCGCCGGGTGATCGCCTGGATTTCGCCGATCGCCCCGAAGTCCAGCGAGCGCCGCCATACGAACGGGTGGATCGCTTCCAGAAAATATCGTCCCAGCGCCGAGTCGCCGGCCGCGTGCCGGGCGCGGATGAAGGCCGCCCGTTCCCACGGTAGCGCGCTCGATTCGTAATAAGAGATGGCCGCGTCGATCGGCAGGGCGATCGGGGTTACCTCCGGCGAGGGGCGAAGGCGCAGGTCGACCCGGAAGACGAAGCCGTGCTCGTCGCGCTTCTGGAGCAGCTCGATGACCCGCTGGCCGATCCGAACCGCGGCCTGCCCCGGCTCCTCGCGGGCGCGCCTCGGCAGCGTCGCGGGGTCGAACAGGAAGATGGGATCGATATCGGACGAGAAGTTGAGCTCGCGGCTGCCGTGCTTACCGAGCGCGACGATGGCGAATCCCCGCACCGCCTCGCCCGGAGACCTCTCCTCGACGGCGGCGGCCAGAGCGCGCTCGAGCGAGCGATCGGCAAGGTCCGAAAGGGCTTTCATCAGCCCTTCCAGCGGGATCAGCCCGGCGAGGTCCGCAACGCCGAGCGCCGCCGACAGCGCGTTCCTCTCGCGGCGAAGCGCGGCGGCGAGCCCGGGCGCCCGCTCGCCCGCGCGGATCGCGGCGGCGATACCCGAATCGACGCCTCCGCAACGGAGCGCCACCGCCACCTCGGGAAACTGGTCCAATTGGGCTCGAAGATAGGGCGAGAAGGCGCGGGCGCGGCGGAGGGCGCCGTTAACCGCCTCTTCACTTTGTGTCTCATCCATACAACAACCAAAATCAGTTCCGTTGAGGGGGCGCAACAGTTGAAACCGCCGGGCGTCCGGGGCGTTCTAGCCCCGTGAGCACGATGAATCCGAGACGCGAGGCGATGTTGCAGGCTTCCCAAAGGCGCTTTGTGAAGGTGGCTCCCCCCACCGTCCACGCTGGCGTAGGCAATGCCCTGCGACAGGCATTCGCCATGGATGGCGAGCTTCGGTCCTTGAAGATGTTCGAGGATCTGTTGATCCGCCTCGACGACGAGTGACTCGCGCTCTTCGCTAGGGCCGCATCCCAGCCGGATCACCGCCTCGGTCGAGGCCGACACCAGCGGGTTCAGCAATTCCGTCCAGAAGCGCGTTCCGGCAACGCGCCGGCCGACAGGTCGTGTTGGAGCTGCTCTTCCTCGACGATCCCCTCCGGGTCGCCCCCCTCGAGCGCGCGGATCCGCGATCGCATGTGGCGAAGGACGCGGGCGCCGAGACTCTCCCCGGCCTTCAGGCGTGCCGCCGATACCATCGGCAGAAACCAGAGAAGATCGGGCCGCTGGCAAACCGGCAGATGCCCGGCGCCAAAACCGGCTAGGCGTTGCCAGGATCCCGGTCGCGGCTCAGCTCGTCGACCTCGGCCATGATGCTTGCGAGGGCGGACTGGCCGCCTTCGTTCTCATGCTCGCGACGGGAGGGGAGCTTGCCTTCGGCGAGGAGGTGCTCGAGGGCGACCCGGCCGCGGGCGACCCGGCTCTTGATCGTCCCGACCGCGCAGCCGCAGATCTCGGCCGCTTCCTCATAGGCGAAGCCGCCGGCGCCGACGAGAATCAGTGCCTCGCGCTGCGGTTGCGGCAGGTGGAGCAGGGCTCGCTGCATGTCGGTCAGCTCGACGTGCCGGTCCTGGCTGGCCGGGGCGGCGAGCATCTTCGACGCCGTGATCTCGTCCCATTCGCCCTTGAACCGCGCGCGGCGCATCTGGCTGAGGAACAGGTTGCGCAGGATGATGAAGGTCCAGGCACGCATGTTGGTGCCCGCCTGGAAGCGCTTTCGCGCCGCCCACGCCTTCAGCAGGGTCTCCTGCACCAGGTCGTCGGCGAGATCGCGGCTGCCCGACAGCGAGCGGCCGAAGGCGCGCAGATGCGGGATGACCTGCGCGAGCTGGTCCTTGAACTCGTCGTCGGGAAGCGGCACCGGCTCCGGGCGCGGCGCCTCATACCCTTCCTCGTCCTCGTCCGTGATCACCGGCTGCCCGCTCAAGCTGCCCCCGTCAAACGCTGTACTGATTTCGCTCACTCACTCATCGGGAGCGGCACTGCGCCCCCGTCTCCCTGCGGATGTAGGCGGCTAGCGCCAGATGAGCAACAGAAGCAGGAAAGCCACCACGACGAGCCCGAGGCTCGCCGGGAGGATGATCCGGGTCATGTGGTTGGACTGCCCCGCCCGAGCACGTGTGGTATCGATGTGGCGCTCGCGCTCGTCCATGGTCCCTCGGCTAATCTCGTTTCAGGCGGGCAACGCCCGCTGGCCGGCGGGGTTCCGTGACGAATCAGGCGGGTAGCGTCCGCTCGTCGAAAAACAGCGCCTGGGCGATCAGCGCGCGAACCGTCGAACGCTGGAAGGGCTTGGTGATGAGGAAGGTCGGCTCGGGACGCTCCCCCGTCAGCAGCCGCTCGGGGAAGGCGGTGATGAAGATGACCGGAACCTGGAACTCGGCCAGTATCTCCTTCACCGCGTCGATCCCCGAACTGTCGTCGGCAAGCTGGATGTCGGCGAGGACGAGCCCCGGCCGCCGCGCCATCGCCTGCGCGACCGCCTCGTCTCGAGTCACCGCAACCCCGGTGACGGTGTGGCCGAGGTCGCGAACGATCGTCTCGATGTCCATCGCGATGATCGGCTCGTCTTCGATGATGAGGACGTCGGCGCGAGTCTGGTGCTCGATCTCTCCAAGCGCTTCCGCGACGAGCCGGTCGACCTCGTCCGCGCCCGCGCCGATCAGGTAGCCGACATCCTCGGGGGTGAAGCCGTCCATCGCCGTGAGGAGGAGCGCCTGGCGCGACAGCGGGGTGATCCGCGATAGCCTCTGCTGGACCATGCCTGCGAGGTTCTCGCCCTCATATTCAAATTGGCCGCCGGGATCCTCCTCGATGTTCGCCGAGGACCAGATCGCCTGGAAAGTGCGGTAGAGACCGAGCCGCGGGTCGACGTCGCGGGGGAAGTCCCCGGGCGCGGCGACGATCGCCTCCAGCGTCGCGCGGACGAAGGCGTCCCCATGGTTCTGGCTGCCGGTAAGGGCGCGGGCATAGCGCCGGAGAAAAGGCAGATGGGGCGCGAGGTCCTGGCCGAGCGACATTTTCGTTACGACTCCTGTCCGAATTGCGATGTCTATTGAGAGCGCGCAGGACGCTTTGCAACCCCGGCGAGGGGACCAACGCACTGCGCGCGCGATCGAGAAAACCGGCCTTCCCGCTCCCGTTCGAAACGGTGGAACCAACGGACGACTTTTTTGTTTCAAGGCGGACTGCGGGCCATTAATGGCTGCGGGGTGGGTCTGCGCATCGTCGTTCCGCGCGAAGGAGCCGGCGTCGGACTCCTGTTTGGACGAGCGGGCGCGGCGCCGGCCGCGAGGGGACACGGAATTTGACCTTCGAAGACGACAGGGATCGCCGGCGCAAGACAGAGCAAAGCCCGGAAACCGACGCCAACGATGCCCCCAGGACAAAGAAGAAGCGCGGGTCTACTCCGGAGGTCGGTCATGCCCTGCGCGCGGCTTACGAACAGGCGGTGAAGGAAGACATTCCTCCCGAAATGCTCGCCCTGCTCGGGAAGCTGGGCTAAGAGCGGCCGCTCCCGCGCGGCGACCGATCAGAACGTGACGACCACGAACCCAAGCAGGACTGGCACCAGCGAGACTGGAACCGGCGAGACTGGAACCGGCGAGACCGGCACCAGCGAGACCGGCACCAGCGAGACCGGCACCAGCGAGACCGGCCGGGGCGAAGCCGGCCGCGGCAGGACCGGCGGGCGCTTCGGCCGGCTTTCGACCGGTCTCAAGATGCTTCTGATCCTGTCCGCGGCGCTCCTCCCGCTCGGCCTCGTCGCCATCGTCGCTTCGCTGCACAGCGCCCAGCAGAAGAATCTGGAGCGGCGAAGCGAGACGTTCGCGCGGCTGGCGATCAAGGCGCAGCGCCTCAACGCCGCCTTCTCCCGCTCGATCCTCACCATCCGCACCGCCAGCGCCGCGATCGCGGTGTCGCCGGCCGATTCGCGAGTCTGCGAGACAACGCTCGGCCGCCTCGAGCAGGGGCCCGTGAAGGCCCGCTATGCCCTCTACGGGCCGGGCAGCCGGCTGCAGTGCTCGAGCGCCGACTTCGTCTCCCCGCCGGCGGTGCGCACCGCCCGCCGCGCCGGAATCCGGGCGGAGATCGTTCCAGGCGGCGACGCCCTGCGGCTGTTCGTCTACGGCGACTCGGGGGATCTCGAAGGCATCGCCGATTATCCGCGGGCGGAGCTTTCGACCCTGACCTACATCCCCGGCACCAGCCGCAACTTCGACCTCGAGCTGGCCCAGCCCGGCGGCTCGTCGATGGTTCTGCGCGACGAGTTCGAAGGCGGCCCGTTCGTCCAGACGGTGCGCGGCTCCGAGCCGATCGCCGGCGGGCAGCTGCGCCTCTCGATAGCTCTTGGGGCGCGGCCCGTCGGAGCGGTCGACCTGCTGATGATCCTCCTGCCCGTGCTGATGTGGCTCGCCGCCGCGCTGATCGGCTGGCTGATCCTGGACCGCTACCTCCTTCGCCCGCTCTCGCGCCTGCAGCGCGCGGTTTCCGCCTACCGCCCCGGGGACCGGGACATCGGCCTGCCTCCCCTCGCGACTCCGGCCCGCGAGATAGACGAGCTCGGCCAGGCGTTCGACCAGGTCGTCCAGACCGTCTCGAGACACGAAGCGGAGCTGGAAGCCGCGGTCGAGCGGCAGATCAAGCTGGTGCGCGAAGTCCACCACCGGGTGAAGAACAACCTCCAGGTCGTCGCCTCCCTGCTCAACCTCCATGCCCGCGGCTCCCCGAACGAGCAGGTCTCCGCCGCCTACGCCTCGATCCAGCGCCGGGTGGACGCACTCGCCGTCGTCCACCGTAACCATTATGCGGAGCTCGAGGAGAACCGGGGCGTGGCGCTCAAGCCGCTCATCTCGGAACTGGCGGCGAACCTGCGCGCAACCGCCCCCGCCTCCGCCGCGCAGATGGTCATCCGGCTCGACGTCGAACCTTATTACGCGACCCAGGACGTGGCGGTCTCGGTCGCCTTCCTGGTCACCGAGATGGCGGAATATGCGATGCTGTGCGGCGCGCCGTCGGTCGCCATCTCGCTCACCGGCGGCGACTCGCAGTGCAGCGCCGCGCTGGCCGTCGAATCCGAAAGCCTCCACGAAGGCGCGCCGTGCGACCCCGCCCTCACCGACCGGTTCGAGCGGATCGTCACCGGGCTTTCCCGCCAGCTTCGAAGCAGCCTCCAGCGCGACACCGAGGAAGGCCGCTACAGCCTCTCGATCGCCGTCGTCGACAAGGCCGAGCGCGGCTAGGCCTCGCCGGCGCCGTCGTCGGCGTCGCGAGTCGCTCCCCGGCTTGCCGCCGGCGCCTGCGCGACGGATCGGGGCCGCGCGATCTCCTCCGGATGCGCGAGGGTCTAGCGGCCCGCGCAGGGACCGGCGGCGATCGCTTCGAGGCGGCCCTCCACCGCCTGCTGGCGCGCGACGAGGACCGCGGCATCGGGCGGCGGCGGCATCGACGCGGAGTCCCGGGCGCGCTTCTTCCGTCCGGCCGAGCGCGCGGCGGCGCCGACTCCGGCGCCGACGGCGGCTCCGATCCCGAACGGCAGAAGGAGGGTCGCGGCGGTTCCCGCCACGGCTCCGCCGACCTCGCCGGCTCCCGGCTTCCGGCGCGGCCGCCGACGGCCGAGCGCAAGGTCGGTCACCGCCTCGCGCAGCGCCGCCCGCTCCGCGAGAAGCGCCGCCTTCTCCGCCGCCGCCGCCGCGCAGTCGCCGGCGGGCGCCGCCCCCGCCGTCTCCTGGCCGGACGCCGGCGCGGCGGCGGTTGCGCAGGCGAGGACAAGGATCAGGACTGGCCGCATCGCCGATCCATAGCCGCCCCGGCCGGCCGCCGCCACCGCTCCGGCCGTCGCGGCCGGAACGCCGGCGGGACCTTACCGCCGCCGCCTTCGTTACGGCCCCGGCAGGGGAAGAGTGACAGGAGTAAAGTCTGATGAAGATCAAGATGCTTGCCGCCGCGGCCGCGGCGATGGTGATGACGTCGTTCGCCGCCGCTCCGGCGGACGCCCAGCACGGCGACCGCATGCGCGAGCGCACCGTGGTGCGCACCACGACCGTCGTCCACCGCGACAACGGCCGCCACATGGGCTGGCGCAACAACCATCGCCGCACCCGCGTCTGCCGCACCGTCTGGCGCCACCACGAGCGGCATCGCGTCTGCACCTGGCGCTACCGCTAGGCGCTCGGACCTCATGGGGAACGGCGCCGGGCCGCTCCCCATGAGCGTTGCGCCGCCTCCCGCCGAGACGCTTCCACTCCGGCGCGCGAGCGACGGCGGGGCCCGGCTGAACGCGCCCGCGCTTCCCGCCGGCGCGACCGGCGCGGAAAAGGAAAATATCCGCAGGACGAGGGGAGATGGTTGCGAAACCGCCATTGTTCTGCTTATGTTCTTCCTATTATGGATCATCCGATTCGCTTCGCCGGCGGCCGCCGCCGCACCGTGAGACCGACCCGGGCCTGGCCGTCCAGGGGCCGTGGCGCGGGCCGCGACGCCGCCTCCGCGGGGGGCCGGTCCCGCCGCTCGGTGCGCGGGGGTGCGGGCGAATGAACTTCTTCATCCCACTCGACTGCAACCGGCCGAAGGCCGAGCGGCTCTGGCGCACCGCCCGCGAGCTGCTCGACGAGATCGGCTTCCCGACCCGCGAGCGGCGGATCCACTCCCTCTTCTACTGGCGCGGCGACGAGCAGCGGGTCCTGCAGGTCGGACTCGACGACGCGCTAAGCGCCGAGCCGGTGCTGATGATCTTCCACGCCGCCAACGCGCCCTTCTACTGGGTGTGCACGATGCTGAACGGCCTCGTCGACGGAAGCCCGATCGCGGTGCCGGAGAGCGAGGTGGTGTGCGTCGTGGGCTTCGACGACTAGCCGCCGAGCGCAGGCGCGCCGGCGCCTCAGGGACAGTCACTCGCTGACCGTCCCGCCTCACGTCAGCACCGAGGGGACGGTCAACGGGTGACTGTCCCCGCCAGCCGCCGAAGATCCTCCCGAACCGCCTCGACGCAGGCCGGATCCACCGCCCCCGGCTCCACCTCATGCGCGAACAGCAGCTCCACCTTCGCCGCCACCCCCGCCGCGTCCGGCGCCGTCGCCCCGATCACCCGCCGGACCGCCGCCGACAGCGCCTCCACCGCCGCCCGATGCCCCGGCAACACCTCTTCCTCCTCGTCGAACCGATAGCCGGCGCAAGCCGCCTCCACCCGCCGAAGCCCCTCCTCCGCCGAGCGAAACGCGGCCAGCGCCGCCTCCCAATCCTCCCCTGCCTTTGCAGGGGAGGGGGACCACTGGAAGGGTGGTGGAGGGGCCTCTTCGCCGCGAGCCTCGGCGCGCCCGAGCCAAAAGTCACACAAGGTTGACGCCAACGACGCTCCGAAAAAGCGCCGAAAAAGTCGCCTTCGGGACAGGGGCGCGCCCCCGGCCGAGCCAAAGCTTTGCCCTTCCCAGGCCCTTGGTTCATGCTCCCCACCCGCCATCAGCCAAGCCGCCCGAGAGCAGCGCTGCCATCGCGAAGCGAGGGGGAGCGGCGACCGGAGGGTTCCCATCGAAGTACCGCGTCGATCGCGTCCCGGTTGGCCCAGGCCGGCCGGCGAGGGGCGCGGGCTAGAGCCGCGCGAACTCGTCCGACGGCAAGGCGCGGCTTTGCCGCGCCTAGCCCTCCGCCTTTCCTTCGTTTAGCATAGGCGCCAGCCATCCTTGCGCCTCCTCGAAACGGGCGTCAGGGGGTCAGGACCGGAAGCGAGGGAGCTGCCTCGCTGCGGTTCGAATACTAGCTAGCTGTTATTCAGGGGCGGATCAATACCGGATAGCCAAAAAAGAGGCCGTGGCCGCCCGAAGACCGGTATCGGCCGAACGATCGGCCTGCGGCTCTATCGCGTAGAAGAAGAGGCGCTGGGCGCCTGGATCGCGCAGCAGCCGGAGCCGAGGCCGTCTAAGCCGGAGGCGATCAGGCGCATATTGCGCCAAGCCTTGCTTCCGCAGCAGCGTCGAGAATAGCGTGACGTGCCTATTTCTGTCCCGGCACGTTTGGTGGTCACCAGCAAGCATGCGCTCAAGAAATCCCGACGAATGGCCGGGACTCCACGACCGATATGCGAGCTTATTACGCAGCTACTCTCATTAGTTCGAACTCTAAACGGAATATATTGTCGTTCGCTGCAAACAATCTGGGAACACCGGTGGCTGGGTTAGCGTACCTCATAAGAAGAACATCTGCCAGCTCTGCTTGTTTTGTCGAGAGGAAGAAGTTCCCTTTAATCTCCAGAAGTTCACCTTGCGTCTCCTCGATGTCTCCACATTCTCCTAGTGCATGAGCCCTCACCAACAACCTGGTCACCGTTTCGGGCGTGCTACCGGTGGGGGTTTTCAGATCGAAAGCTAATTCTGCCAAGGCCTGTTTTGCGTTTCGGTCCATAATGAGAGCCAGAGCCAATGCAGTTTTGAAGTACAGAACAACGTCATTAAACGGGCATTCCGCCTTACCACGGGAGAGCATCTGAATTGCGCTAGCGGTATCTCCGCGACGCAAATATCCCATCGCCAACACATGCAATGCTATCCAGTCGCCACGAAACTGCAGGCGCTTAGCTGCCACCGCGAGTAGCGCTTTACCATTGGCAACATCGCCCATGGTGATGAGTAGATCCGCCAGTGCTGTTCGTGTGACTTCGCTATGAGAAAAGCGAGACGCCGTCTCGCGGAGAACCACCAGCGCCTCCCTCATCAGACCCATCTCGCGCAGCGTCTCGGCATAGGCATTAGGCGCGACTTCATTATGCGGGAAGCGCTCCATCGTCTCCCGAAACATCGCCAGCGCCTCGTCCGTCCGACCCACAGAGCGCAGCGTTTCGGCATAGGCATTGCGCGGGACCTCATCATGCGGGAAGCGCTCCATCGTCTCCCGGAACACCGCCAGCGCCTCGTCCGTCCGACCCACAGAGCGCAGCGTCTCAGCATAGGCACTGGGCGCGACTTCATCATGCGGGAAGCGCTCCATCGTCTCCCGGAACACCGCCAGCGCCTCGTCCGTCCG
>Ga0307279_10000042_pt1 | contig 12803 bp, 16 predicted proteins | sample ER_DNA_118_FD_194484 | JGI IMG/M metagenome (GOLD analysis project Ga0307279, IMG submission 194484) | Bulk soil microbial communities from the East River watershed near Crested Butte, Colorado, United States - ER_DNA_118 | ecosystem: Environmental > Terrestrial > Soil > Floodplain | place...
TGCTGGCCGTGGTGTAGGTGTAGGTCGTCGAGCTCGTCGAGCCGTTGACCAGCGAGCGACTCAGGCGGTTGCCCATCGCGTCGTAGGTGTAATTGTCGGTGCCGAACGCTCCGGTGCCCCTGGTGACGTGGCCGAGCAGGTCGTACTGGAAGGTCTGGCTAAGGTTCGCCGAAACGCCGTCCGCGATGCCGCTGACGTTGCTCGCCGGATCGTAGCTCAGGGTGAGGTTCTGAAGGATCGTCGCCCCGGCCGCCTGCAGGCTCGAGAGGCGGTAGTCGAGGTCGTAGCCGTTGGTGAGCTGTTCCGCCCCTTCCGCAGAGGCCCGAAATCCCACCACCTCCGCAGACTGACTGGCGCGCCCGGCAGGACTCGAACCTGCGACCCCAAGCTTAGAAGGCTCGTGCTCTATCCGGCTGAGCTACGGGCGCGCGCCGGTCTCGTCTAGCGCGGTTTCCCCCGGGACGGAACAGCGCTAGAGCGGGCGGATGGCGGGGGAGGGAAGCAAGCCGGTGGATGCGGCGGCGCTCAAGGGCGCGCCGCTGCGCTATTTCGATTTCGTCATGGCGGCGTTCGTCACCATCCTGCTGCTCTCCAACGTGCTCGGCGCCGGCAAGGTCGCGACGGTCACGCTGCCGGGCCTCGGACCTTGGCCGTTCGGCGCCGGAATCCTCTTCTTTCCAATCTCCTACGTCCTCGGCGACGTCCTTACCGAAGTCTATGGCTACGCCCGCGCTCGCCGCTGCATCTGGGCCGGCTTCGCCGCTTTGATCTTCATGGCGGGGATGAGCTGGGTTGTGGTCGCCCTTCCGCCGGCGCCGGGCTGGAGCGGCCAGTCGGCTTATGAAGCCGTGTTCGGGCAGGTTCCGCGGATCGTCCTCGCCTCGATCGTCGCCTTCTGGGCGGGCGAGTTCGCCAACAGCTTCGTCCTCGCCAAGATGAAGCTGCGCAGCCGCGGCCGGATGCTCTGGGCGCGAACCATCGGCTCGACGATCGTCGGCCAGGCGATCGACAGCCTGATCTTCTACCCGCTCGCCTTCTGGGGCCTGTGGGAGCCGCATACCCTCCTCGTCGTGCTGCTCACCCAATGGGCGCTGAAGGTCGCCTGGGAGGCGGCGCTCACGCCCTTCACCTACGCCGTCGTCGGCTTCCTCAAGCGCCGCGAGGGCGTCGACGTCTACGACGAGGACACCGACTTCACGCCGTTCCGGGCGCGGGTGTGAAACAGCGGGTCGTGGGGACCCGCGCAGTGGCCGCGTGGACAGGCGCGCGAGCGAAAGTTAATCCTGCCGGGCCAGCATAGAGGAGCGCCATGGCGTACGAGCACGACCTGTTCATCAGCTATCGTCGTAACGACGAGACGCGGACCTGGATCAAGGATCACTTCATCCCGCTGCTCCGGTTGCGCGTCGAAATGGAGTTGGACCGCTGTCCCGTCATCTTTCTCGACGAACAGATCGATAGCGGCCGCTCGTGGCCGCAGGAGCTCGGAACCGCCCTAGGTCGCTCGCGCGGCATGATCGTATTGTGGAGCGGCAACTATCTCGCGAGTACCTGGTGCGCTACGGAGCTGAGCGTCATGCTGGCGCGGGAGAGAGCGTGCCGCCTCAGGAGCAACGCCCGTCCCGACGGATTGGTCATCCCGGCATTCATCCACGACGGCGACAAGTTCCCGCCCGCCCTGCAGCACATCCAACGGTTCGAAATCCAACAGACCTTCAATGTAAGGATGGCGCGCAACAGCCCGCGCGCCGAGGAACTGGATGTCGCCCTCGGCCAACAGGCGCCGGCCATTGCCTCGGCGATCCGCAACGCGCCCCCTTGGCGTGCGCGCTGGCCTGAGGAGGCGGCCGAGCGGATCTTCGAGACTTTCTATCAGCGCGGGCGGCCGGTTCAGCGCGACGTGCCGCGGTTCGCTGCATGAGCGCCGGCACGATCGTCACCTTCTACTCGTACAAGGGCGGCGTCGGCCGCAGCATGGCCGTGGCCAACGTGGCCCTTCTTCTCGCACGGCGCGGCCAGCGTGTGCTGATCGTCGACTGGGATCTGGAGGCGCCCGGGATAGAGCGCTATTTCTCCTATTTCGAGATATCGGCAGGCGGGCCTGGCCTGCTGAGGCTCCTGATCGATGCGCGCGACGGGAAAGAGGGCCCGGACTATCGGGGATATTGCTCGACCATCGCTTTGGATTCGAAGCATCCGATAAAGCTTCTGGCGAGCGGCCGGGATCGCGACCCGAGCTATTCGGCAGACCTGGAGACTTTCGATTGGACCGACTTCTTCCATGCGGGCGGAGGAGTGTTCATGGAGGAGCTCCGGAACCGCTGGCGCACCGACTTCGATGTCGTCCTCGTCGACAGCCGCACCGGACTCAGCGATGCCGGCGGTGTCTGCACCATCCAGCTGCCCGACGTGGTGGTGGCCATGTTCACCGCCAACTATCAGAGTCTCTACGGCGTCAGGGACGTCATGCGCCTTGCCCAGCAGGCGCGGCAGAAGCTGGCTTACGACCGGATGCCGCTTTCGATCCTGCCTCTTCCGTCCCGGTGGGGCGTCTCCGAATTCCAGGAAACGAGGATTTGGCTGGACCGAGTCGTCGAAGGCGTGGGAGAGTTTTTCGATGACTGGCTGCCTCGGCCGCTGACCCCGCGCGATGTGGTGGAGGCCGTGAAGATCCCTCATCACCCCTATTTCAGCTTTGGCGAGCGGCTTGCGGTGATCGAGCAGGGGGCGAGCGATCCGCAGGGACTGGGCTTCGCCTACGGACGGGTCGCCGACTTCCTGGCGAGCGGGTTTCGCGATGTCGCCGGGCTGGTCGGGAAGGACCTGTACCAGAAGGTGGCCGAGCACCAGCTGCGCGCAGCGCCGCCGGTTCCACGGCGATCGCGCGATCCTTCGGTCTCGCCCGGCGAGGGGGAGGACGGCTACCGGTACGACATCTTCGTCAGCTACGAACATTCGGCGGCGGAATGGGTGCACAATTTTATCGAGATACTGCGCAAGCATCTGAATGTGGTCGCTCCGGCGCCGGTGAGACTGTTTCTCGATACTCACGAACTGCAGGTCGGATCGTGGGAAGACCAGATCGCCGAAGCCCTTGAACGATCCAAGGTGCTGCTCGCTCTGCTGACACCGGCTTACCAGCGGAGCAAGACGGCGGCGCGCGAGTGGGAGGCTTTTCACCGCCGGTCGACGCTCGCGGGGGAGCCCCTTATCTGCCCTGTCCTGCTGCGCGGTCCCCGGATCCAAATGGAACAGGAATTCGCTGCTCACGACTTCCGCAATGTGTTCCCCTCGCTGATGCGGGCGCAGGACGCCCCCGCCGAATTGCACCGGGCAATGGCGGACCTGAGCGAGCGACTTTTCAGCATGATTGCGAAGGCCCCACCCTTGGGGGAAACCCGGAAGAACATGGTACGCCGTTAGCCGCTACCCCATCGCCTCCAGCAGGCCCTCGAACAGCCGCCGTCCGTCGGTCCGGCCGTGGGCATCCTCAACAGCGCGCTCGGGGTGGGGCATCATTCCGAGCACGTTGCCCGCTTGATTGAGGATGCCGGCGATGTCGCGGGCGGAGCCGTTGCATTCGCCGGAGTAGCGAAGCGCGATCCGGCCTTCGCCTTCCAGCCGCTCGAGCGTCTCCTCGTCCGCCTGGTAGTTGCCGTCGTGATGGGCGACCGGGAGGACGATCCGCTCGCCCGCCTCGAACCGGCTGGTGAAGGCGGAGCGGCCGCTCTCCACTTTCAGCTCCACGTCCCGGCAGACGAAGCGGATGCCGCCGTTGCGCATCAGCGCTCCGGGCAGCAGCCCGGCCTCGGTGAGGATCTGGAAGCCGTTGCAGACGCCGAGGACGGGCACGCCGCGCCCGGCCGCCTCCTTCACCGCCCGAAGCACCGGCGAGCGGGCCGCCATCGCTCCCGCGCGAAGATAGTCGCCGTAGGAGAATCCGCCGGGGATCGCGATCAGGTCGGTTCCGTCGGGGATCTCCGTGTCGCGATGCCAGACCATCGCCGGCCTCCGCCCGGTTACCGCCTCGAGCGCGACCGCCATGTCCCGGTCGCAATTGGACCCCGGGAAGACGATGACGGCGCTTTTCACGCCGCCGTCGCGCCTTCGTGGTCGCGCTCGATCCGGAAATCCTCGATCACCGTGTTCGCGAGGAGCTTTCGGCACATCGCCTCCACCGCCTCCTCGCGCACGCCGGGTTCGAGGTCGAGCTCGATCAGCTTGCCGGCGCGCACGCCCCTGACCCCGGAAAAGCCGAGCCCCTCCAGCGCGTGGTGGATCGCTTTGCCCTGCGGGTCGAGGACGCCCTTCTTCAAGGTGACGTAGACTCGGGTCTTCATCGGCTCGGCCGCTCCCTTTCCAGGTACGTCCGCCTATGCAGCGGGCGGCGAGGGGAGACAAGCGCTCCCCGCGCTTGTGGGGAGGCGGCCGCGGCCCTATCTTCGAACCATGACGACCGCCTCCGACATTGCGCTCACCCCCGCCGCCGCGGCGCGGGTCGCCGCGATCGCGTCGCGCCAGGGCAAGCCGCCGCTGCTCCGGCTGAGCGTCGAGGGGGGAGGCTGCGCCGGCTTCACCTATCGCTTCGCGCTTGCCGACGCGCCCGAGGAAGGCGATCTCGCCGCCCGCGAAGGCGGCGTCACGTTGCTCGTCGACGAGATGACCCACGAGCTCGTGAAGGGCGGCGCGGTGGATTATGTCGAGTCGCTCGGCGGAGCCGCCTTCCAGGTTAGGAATCCGAACGCCGCCTCCGGCTGCGGCTGCGGCTCCAGCTTCTCCATCTAGGCGAACCTCGTCCCCGGTCGCGGGCGGCGATGATGAAGAGGGGACCGCGGCCAGGCGCGCCGCGCAGGAGGAGGCGATCCGACGGCGCAAGAATGAAGCGGTCGTGCGGTCACCTGCCGCTAGTAGACACTGTGTGCCAGGATATAAATTAGCAAGGCGATCGTGCCGTTCATCCCGACGACGACCAGAAGGCCGGCCACGGCTTGAAGCAGGCGTCTGCGTGCAAAATCCTCCCGGATCTTCACGATGTGATAGAGAATGCTTCCGCCCCAGAGGGTGGCAGCCAATGCGATCCAGATCCACTCGCCGCCGCTGGTCATTGCTCCGGCTTCTCTACCGGCTCGTGCTTCGCCGGCTTCCTGGCACGCTCCTGTTCAGTCAATGCCTCGCCTCCACGTCCTCGCCGATGAAGCCGCCAGCCTCGGTTTTCACCGCGGCAACAACATAAGCCGGCACGTCATGGTTTGCACGGCTTCGATAGTGGGTTGGTGAGGTGCTTGGGCGCAACGAAAAGGGGCACCGGCCTTGCGACCGATGCCCCTTCCGCCGCCCGTCGCGCCCGCCGAGGAGGGCGGCCGGGACGCGCGACTTACTTGGCGCCCGCGTTCGCCTTGAGGCTCTGCTCGACGGCGCTGAGCCGCTGCTCGAGCGTGGCGTTGGCGGCGCGCAGCTCGCCGACCTCGGCGCGCAGCCGGTCGACTTCGGCGGTCTTCGTCTGAAGCTCGGCGGTCCGCTCCTCCAGCGCCTTGACTCCGGCAAGGCTGACGCTGGCGAGGTCCTGGACCCCGATCGACGTGTTCCCGACGCCGAGGCGGAAGCTCTTGTAGAAGTCCTCCGCCATCGGCCCGAGGTGGCGGACCTGCGCGCCCTCGCTCGTATAGTTCCAGGTGGTGATCGGAAGCGCCCGGATCTTGCCAAGGACGTCCGTGCCGCTCACCGGCAGGAAATTGGCCTTGGTGGTGCGGCTCGACGTGCAGTTGAACACGCCCGAGCCGGCCGGGAGGTTGCAGCCCGTCGTCCCGGCGAGGTTCGTCCGGAAGCGGAAGCCGCCGGTCGCACGCGCCGCGAACTCGTTGTTGGCGCTGTTGCGGAACGTGTCGGCCGAGGCCGTCGCCGACCCGTCCGACCAGATGAAGGTGCCTGAAAAGCCGTTGTTGGATGCGAACTTGCCCATCGCCGTCGTATGGTCCTGGTCGGCGGTGACGTTGTAGCCGATCGCGACCGCGGCGAGGCCGCGCAGGTTGAACGAGTCGGGGTCGCACTTGCCGTTGATCAGCGGCCCGCCCGACTTGGCATTGTTGCCGAGCGCCACGCCATAGGTGTCGCAGACCCGATTTCCGGCGCCGGCCGAGAAGCCCGCGGCGCCCTTCACCTGGTTGCCGCTTCCGAACACGATCGACGAGGTGCTCTCGGCCGAGTTGGTGTCGCCGAAGGCGAGGGCGTAGAGGCCGATCGCGGTCGAGTTGGAGCCGCCCGCCCAGGAAAAGAAGCCGACATTGGCATCGTCCCATTCGGCGTCGGCATAGCCGGAGCGGAAGGCGCCCTTGTAGCTGTCCCACGACGTCCGGTAGCCCTTGCCCTGCATCGGCGACACTCCGATGCCGAGGTTGCCGGTGGCGACGAAGCTGCCGTTCTGGAAGACCTTGAACCAGGCCGGGGTGTGGCCGCCCGGGCCCGAGCAGCAGGTCGATCCGCCGCGCAGGTTGATCATCGGCGCGGTGCCGTTGGCGTCGCCGACCGAGAGCTGCTCGGCGCCGGGCACGAACTTGACGAAATTGGCGTCGGTATAGGCCTTGTTGGTGGCGTCGGTGGCGCTCACCGGGTTGCCGACGTTGGTGATCGCTACGCCGTTGGCGGAGAGGCCGTTCACGAACGTGTTCTGGCCGGTCCAGGCGTTCTGGCTGCCGAGGCGCGCAACGTTGGTCGAAAGCCGCGCGTCGCTGATCGTCCCGGTCGTCCCGCCGGAGTTGAGGGCGTTGACGATGTTGGTTCCGCTCGGGGTCCCGCCGCCGCTGCTCGCGCTGTTCATGAACGAGCCGTCGGCGAAGACGATGCCGCCGCCCGTCACCTTGATCGAGCCGACCACTTCGAGCTTCTGGGTCGGCGCATTGGTGCCGATGCCGATGTTGCCGAGCGAGTTGATCCGCATCCGCTCGGTGATCACTCCGCCCGAGCCGGCGGTCCGGAAGATGATCGAGGCGAGGTTGTGAGCGCCGGAGTCGATGAAGGCCGAGCCCGGAAAATCGGAGCGGTTGGTGCCGAAGAACTGGATGGCCGCGCCGTTCGGCTGCTCGGTCAGGGTGTCGGTTCCGAAGAAGCGCAAGCCGCCGCTATTGTCGGTGAGGTGGATGTCGCGAAGGCCGTAATTGCCGCCCGGCGTGAAGACGATGCTGCCGTCGACCGTCTGGTTGTTCTGGGCCTGGGCAATGCCCGAAAACGCCGTGGTGGCGAGTGCGGCGAGTGCAATTTTCAGATGGATGGTCTTCACGGATTGTCCCTCCCAGGTAAAAGCGTCTCCTCCGCCGGGCGGTCAGCGCCAGGCGATCGGTCGAACTCGATTGTCTTCGGATGCGCCGGCGGTTCCGGCGCCGGCTTAGCCCCCGGCGGCGATCACAATGCCGCCGGAGGCGGAAATGACAGGCAGGAGGCGATCGCCCTGGCGAACCATTGGGGTGCCCTGGATCATCTCGATCTTCGCCGCCTTGGCGGGAACCGAGACGCGCTGCAGCTTGAAATAGGGAAAAGCGGCGCCGTCATTATTGTCGACCCGGCTGCAGCCGGCGATCTGCGGGTTGACGATGCCGTTGCAGCCCATCGCCTGGGCCTGCCCCGGCACGAAGGCGGCTGCGGTCATCGCTGCGGCGATGCTGATCGGAATGCGGATGTTCATCGTCTCTACCCCGTTACGGCTCCGGCGCGCGGCGGAAGCCGGGCGCGGAAGGTCCCTTGATTGTACATATCGGTTTCAAAGGAGGGCAAAGTGGGAAACCGCACCGGCTCCTTGCGGGCCGGATGCAAGCGACTTCCGGTTTCGCGCACTCCTCTGCGCCCCATTGCAATAGCGCTTCCCCACGGTCGTCGCGCGCGTCTTTTTTCCCCACTGCCCACACCGGAACGGACGAAGCCGTACATCGACGCCGTACAGAACCGCCGCGCGGCCGCTTTTTTGGCCGAAGCGGTACGCCATCAAAGCGCGGCGGGCGCCGGAGGGGCAAGCCGTCCGGCGGCCGCCGCGGCCCGTTCCTCCGCCGGGATGACGGCCGGCGGCGGAGCCGCTAAGCGTGGCGCATGAAGATCGTCACCTACAATCTTAACGGCGTTCGCGCCCGGCTGCCCCGGCTCGTCGAATATCTCGAGGAGGAAAAGCCGGACGCCGTTTGCCTTCAGGAGATCAAGTGCGCGGACGAGGCCTTCCCGATCGCCGACCTCCGCGCCGCCGGCTATGACGGCGTCTGGCACGGGCAGAAGGGCTTCAACGGCGTCGCCATCCTCACCCCCGCGGACCGGCCGCCCGAGCCGCGCCGCACCGGGCTGCCCGGTGACCCGGACGATACGCACAGCCGCTATATCGAGGCGGAGGTGAACGGAATTGTCCTCGGCTGCCTCTACCTGCCCAACGGCAACCCGGTGGGGACCGAGAAATTCGCCTACAAGCTCGCCTGGATGGAGCGGCTGCGCGAGCATTCCGCCGAGCTGCTCGCCGAGGAGCGGCCGGTGGTCCTCGCCGGAGATTGGAACGTCATTCCGAGCGACGACCCGGACGACGTCTTCTCCGCCCGGGCGATGGCGCACGACGCGCTGATGCAGCCGGAAAGCCGCGCCGCCTTCCGCCGGATCCTCCACCAGGGCTGGACCGACGCGATCCGCGCCCGCCACCCCGACGGCCCCGTCTACACCTTCTGGGACTATACCGCCGGCTGCTGGCAGCGCGACGCGGGCTTCCGGATCGACCACCTCCTGCTGTCGCCCCGGGCGGCCGACCGGCTGCTCGATGCCGGCGTCGACAAGGACTATCGCGGCCGCGAGAAGGCGAGCGACCACGCCCCGACCTGGGTTCGGCTCGACTAGGGACTATCCCATCGCCTCGGCGACGCCCATAACGAGACCGAAAGCAGGTGCTCACATGGACGGTAAGGGTAGATCCCGCACTCGCGGTAAGGACGGGGCGGCCGACACCGCCCGCGTGGTGGATCAGAGCGTCGCCTTCGACTGCCCGGAGCGGCAATATCGCGCGCGCGGCTACAAGCCCGATTTCGAGGACCTGGCCTGGAGCGCGGACGTCGATCCCGCGCAGGTCCAGGCGCCGACCCAGTCGAGGCCGCGCTGGCCCGCGCCCAAGTCGGTCGCTTCGTCGCACCAGTGACGGCAGGCCGCCGCCGGCGGCGTTTCGACATGGAAGGACATTCCGGCGCGGCGAAAACGCGGCGCCGGCGCCGGGCCCTCGCTTAGGCGGCGGCTTTCGCCCGCGCCCGCTCGACGGCCTCCATCACGACCAGGCGAGCGTCGTCGGCCCCGCCCCAATGGCCGACGCGCACCCACTTGCGCTCTTCCAGATCCTTGTAGTGGGTGAAGAAGTGCTCGATCTGCTGCATCACGATCTCGGGCAGATCCTCCTTCTCGCCGACGTCGCGATAATAAGGAAAGGTGGTGTCGACCGGAACCGTCACCAGCTTCTCGTCGCCGCCGGCTTCGTCTTCCAGGTGGAGGACGGCGATCGGCCGGGCTCGAACCACCGAGCCGGGGATGAACGGGGAGCGGGCGATGACGAGCGCGTCGAGCGGGTCGCCGTCGGGCGAAAGGGTGTGCGGGATGAAGCCGTAATTGGCCGGATAGCGCATCGGCGTGTGAAGGATCCGGTCGACGAAGAGAGCGCCCGACTTCTTGTCGAACTCGTACTTCACGGGCTCGCCGCCGACCGGCACTTCGATGATGACGTTGAGGCTGTCGGGCACGTCGCTGCCCGCGGGGATGAGGTCGATGTTCATGATGGCGGCGGCCTATCGGCGATAAGCGCCTGCGGGGAAAGGCCCTTCTTCAAGCTTTCTTCACTGCCGACGCCGATAAGCGGCCTCGCCAGCCGGAGGAAAGCCATGGCCCATCGCCTAAGATCCGCGATCCGCGCCGCCGAGGCGGGGGAGGCGCTGCCGCCGCTCTCGCTCGAGCCGTGCCGCCGCGATCCCCATGCTCCGCCGCCCGAAGGCGAGGACGTCCGCGCCCGCCCGCGTCGCCGAGCCGAGCGGCACCGCGGCATCGTCGTCAGCGCCGCGATCCTCTATCGCGGCAAGCCCGCCCTGGTCCGCGTCGCCAACGTCTCGCCGGGCGGCGTCACGCTCGAGACCAGCCTGACCCCGGACGTGGGAGAGCGGCTGAGCGTGGCTATGGAGGGCGGCCCGCCCCGGGCCGGTGCGGTCCGCTGGGTCCGCCGCGGGCGCATCGGAATAGACCTTGACGCGGAATAACACCCGGATATAAATAACGCCCTTTGCCGCGAAGGGCGAAGGGATGACGGAGCGATTGACGGCTTTCCTGGGCGACAGCGCCATCGGCCGCGGAGACGGAGACGAGATCGCGCGCCTCATCCGCGGCCGCCCCGCCGCCGAGCAGCCCGAAATCCGCGCCTATGACGATTCCACCGGCCGTGTCGTCGACATCGACTATCGCGACTCGATCCCACCGCCGCCGCGGGGACGGGGTCGACCGCGAATGGGCGTCGCCGCCCGCGAAGTGACGCTGCTTCCGCGCCACTGGGAGTGGCTCGCGGCGCAGCCGGGAGGCGCCTCGGCGGCCCTGCGCCGCCTCGTCGACTCGGCGCGCGAGGCGCCGCCGTCGCCGGAGGCGCGGCGCGACTGCGCCTGTCGCTTCATGGCCGACCGCTGCGGCGACCGCCCCGGCTACGAGGAGGCACTGCGCGCCCTCTACCGCGGGGACCGCGCGCGGCTGGACTCCCTCCTCGCCGCCTGGCCGGCCGACGTCCGCGACTATATCCTGACGCTGCTCGGCTAGGCTTGGCGGCCCGATCGGGCGACCTTAGCCTTCCTCGCCCGTGGGCGCGGTTCCACCCGCCGCGGCTTTGCCGGCCGGGAGCTTGGGCGGCGGGACGGGGTCGCCCGCCGCGTGCGGTTTTGCGCCGGCCGTGGGCGGCGCCGCTCGCGCGGCCGGCGCCTGGCCGGCGGCGCCCTGCGCCGCCTCCGCGTTCCCGGCCGCCTGCATCGCCCCCTGAACCGCCGCATTGGCGTCGGTGACGTTCGAGTCGCGCAATTGATCGGCGGCGTTCTCGAGCACGTTCGCGGCGGCGGGGCCGCTCTGGCCGGCGGCGCTGTCGAGCTGTGCGGCGGCGTTGTCCGCGGGGCTCGACCCGCCGCAGCCGGCGAGGAGCCCGAGGCCGCCGAGCGCGGCGAGGAGAGGGAAAGCGGGTCGAATCATCGTCGTCACCTCTGTTTAAGGTGAACGCGACAACCGGCGTGCGCCCAAAGGGTTGCCGCTTGCCTTCCAAGGACCTAAAGGCTCGCGCGGGCGTCCAGCCCGGTCGCCTTTGTCTCGGCGGCATTCTCGCGTTTCTTTGAAGGATCATCCGGTGATTGCCATAGCGGTCGGCTTCGTCGCAGCGACCATGGTGCTAAGCGCCGTTTTCGAACAGCTTTCTGAGCGCGAGCGGGATCGCCGCCGCGGGCGGCGCTGACCGGCAGGGGACTCTTCGCCGGCAAAGTGTCACCTCGATAAGGCAAAGTGTCCCCTCGAGAAGGCTAGAGCGCCTTCTCGTAGATCCGGTAGGTACGGTTGACGCCGCTTTCGATCGCGTCGGCGATCGAGATCATCGGCTGGTTGTCCTCGAGGATCCAGCCGATCTCGGCGCGCTGCATGCCGTAATGGCCGACTCCGGCGCGGCGGATATATTCGATCATCATGAAGGCGAGCTGGCTCGCCAGCCGGGTGCCGTGAAGCCGCTTCAGAACCCCCATCAGCGGCACCCGTCCGCCGACGAAATGCGCCCTTTTCAGCCGCCACAGCAATTTCGCCCACCCGATCGGGAACAGCCGCCCGCCAAGGTCGCGGGTGAACTCGTTGAGGTCCGGCACGGTGAGCATGAACGCCACCGGCTCGCCCTCATATTCGGCCACCCGGATCAGGTCCTCGAAGACGATCGGCTTCAGCTTCTTGCCGGCATAGGCGATCTCCGCCTCGGTCAGCGGGATGAAGCCCCAATTGTCCGACCAGGCATCGTTCAGGATGCCGAGCAGCAGCGCCGCTTCCTCGTCGAACTTCTTCTTGTCGACGTTGCGGATCCGGATCTTGGGGTTCCTCTCGCCGGAAGCGACGATGCGCTGGACGATCGGCGGGAAATCTCCGCTGACCGGAAGGGCGTAGGTGTAGAGATCCTTTGCCTTCACGTAGCCCGCCGCCTCGACCCACTGCTCGTAGATCGCCTTGTTGTGGCCCATCATCACCGTCGGCGGATGGTCGTGGCCCTGGATGAGCAGGCCGGGCTCGTCCCAGATCGAGAGGCTGAACGGGCCCATCGACCGGGTCATGTCGCGGCCGCGGAGCCAGGCTTCCGCGCGGTGGATGAGGGCGGCGGCGGTCTCCGCGTCCTCCGCCTCGAACATGCCCCACTGGCCGGTGCCTTCGCCCATATGCTGGAGGACGAGCTCGTCGACCTGGGCCGAGATGCGCCCGACCGGCCTTCCGCCCCGCTCGGCGAGGAAGAGCCGCGCGGAGGCGTGCTCGAACCACGGGTTCGTCCGCGGGTCGAGCAGGCCGTGAACTTCCGTCTTTAGCGGCGGCACCCAATTGGGATCGTCGGCATTGAGGCGATAGGCGAGGTCGACGAACGCCTTGCGGTCCGAAGCGTCGTCGATGGCCCGGACGGTGAGGCCGGTGGCGGAGGGGGTGTCGCTCATCGCGCCTGATTAGCGGTGTCCCTCGCGCGAGTATAGCGGCGGCAGGGCCGACCCGTCGTCCGGCCGAAGGCGCGACGAAGCGAGCGCCGTCGCCCTGGGACAGGCCGGGGCCTCGTCGAA
>Ga0307279_10000043_pt1 | contig 12602 bp, 12 predicted proteins | sample ER_DNA_118_FD_194484 | JGI IMG/M metagenome (GOLD analysis project Ga0307279, IMG submission 194484) | Bulk soil microbial communities from the East River watershed near Crested Butte, Colorado, United States - ER_DNA_118 | ecosystem: Environmental > Terrestrial > Soil > Floodplain | place...
GGCGGCCGGTGGCGCGCGCGTGATAGTCGCGGCAGGCGGGATAGCGGGTCAGGCCGTCGAAGCGCTCGACGAGCCGAAGCACGTCCGCCATCAGGATGTCGGCGACGCTGAACGGTCCGGCGAGCCATTCCCGCCGCGCGATCACCGCCTCCAGGTGCTCGAGGCGCTTCGTCGCGAAATCCTCCAGGAACCGCCAGCCGGGCGTGTCGCCGGCATAGCCCAGGAAGTGGAAGAGGCCCCAGGGCAGGGTCGCCATCTCGACCGAGTTGAGCGCCGCGAAAACCCATTCGACCGCCTCCGCGCGGCGGCGCGGATCGGCCGGCAGGAGCGCCTCGCTGCGCCCGCCGAGGTGGAGCAGGATCGATCCGCTCTCGAAGATGGAAAGGTCGCCGTCGGTCAGCCACGGCACCTGGCCGAACGGCTGGTGCGCGAAATGCTCCGCGTCGCGCTCGCCGAACGGCACGCTCTCCACGCGGTAGGGCAGGCCCGCCTCCTCCAGAGCCCAGCGCACGCGAAGGTCGCGGACGAGGCCGCGCGGCGGCTCCGGAACCCAGTCGAAGGTGGTGAGGATCAGGTCATCCATCCGGCGTCTCCCTCATTCGGGGCCCGACCCTAGCGGCGTCGGCATTGCGGGGCCAGTTACGCAACTGTCCGCTGACGTCCGCCGCTGTCCGATTGCGGCGCCGCCGGCATCCGGCGTAGACGCTCCGGGACCCGCTAGGAGGGGTGCGAATGGCGGGACGAAGGTTCACGATCGGCGTGGTGGCACCGGCGGCACGGGTCGACCGGTCGATCGTCGAGCCGATCCTCGCCATCGCCGACGACCTGTATGGCGGCGAGGTCGAGGTGCGCTTTCACCCGAGCTCGTTCGGCGGCCACGGCCATTTCTCCGCCGACGACCCGACCCGCGCGGCGGCGTTCCTCGACTATGCGCTGTCCGACGAGATCGACGCGATGTGGTTCGGGCGCGGCGGCTATGGGTCGGCCCGGATCGCCGACACCGTCCTCGCCGGCCTCGACGAAGCGGCGCTTCAGAAGCCCTACCTCGGCTACAGCGACATCGCGACCTTGCTCGCCGGCCTCTACAAGAGCGGCGCTCGCCGGGTCGCTCATGGCCCGGTGGCGCAGGACCTGCGCCGGACCGGCGGCGCGGATGCCGTCGCTCGGGCGCTGCGCTGGCTGGTCGAACGTTCGCCGGACGCGCTTGAGGCGGGAGTCACTGCGACGACCCGGACCGTCGCGTTCAACCTCACCGTGCTGTGCCACCTGGTCGGGACGCCGTGGGAGCCGGAGCTCGCCGGCCACGAGCTGCTGATCGAGGAGGTGGCCGAGCAGATGTACCGGATCGACCGCAGCTTCTGCCAGCTTGCGCACACCGCAATGTTCCGGCGGGCGAAGGGAGTGCGGCTCGGCCGGTGCACGGAGATCATTCCTAACCAGCCGGACTTCGTCCTTTCCGAGGAGGAGATCGCCCGGCATTGGAGCGAGGCGGCGGGCGTTGCCTATCTCGGGCGCGCCGACATCGGCCACGATGCAGGCAACAAGGTGGTGCCGTTCGGCAGCCTTTGAGCCTGCGCTCGGCTACTCGCTCCGCAGCGCGTCGATCGGCGAGAGCCGCGACGCCCGCAAGGCGGGGTAGCCGCCGAACAGGATGCCGATCACCGCGGAGAAGATGAGCGCGGCGATGCCGACGCCGACGCTGACCTGGGCGGGGAAATCGGCGTAGGCGGAGAACGCCATGGCGGCCGCGATCGCGAGCACCAGGCCCATGGCGCCGCCGATGATGCACAGGATCGCAGCCTCGACCAGGAACTGCCGCCGGATGTCCCGCCGCTTGGCGCCGACGGCCATTCGAAGGCCGATCTCGCGGGTCCGCTCGGTGACCGATACGAGCATGATGTTCATGATGCCGATTCCGCCGACGAGCAGCGAGATGGACGCGATCGCGACGAGGACGCTCTGGAAGATCGACGTCACCTGGCTGCTCTGCTCGATGAACTCGGCGGTGGTCCGGACGGTGAAGGGTTGGACGGCGTGGCGGGCGATATTGTAGCGGTCCCGCAGCAGGTGGGTGATGTCGCGCTTCGCATCGTTGAGGTCGGTTCCATCCTCGAAGCCGACGAACAGCACGTGCAGGTCGTCAGGGCCGGGCAGGCCGATCGTGAAGCGGCCGCGCGCGGTGGTGATCGGGACGATGATCATGTCGTCATTGTCGTTGCCGAAGCTCGAGCCCTTCGATTCGAGCACCCCGACGACGGTGAACGGCACGCGGTCGATGCGGACGGGTTCGCCAACGGGGTCGGCGGTACCGAACAGCTTTTCAGCGACGGTCGGCCCGAGCACCGCCACGGGTGCGCTGGAGCGGATGTCGGCCTCGTTGATGAAGCGCCCCGTTTCGGCTGCTATTCCCGTGACCGAGGCGTAGCCGGGGGTCGCGCCGAGGGAGACGGTGGACGCGCGCCGGCCCTCGGCGACGAGCTGAACGCTCGCCCGCAATTGCGGCGCGACCGAAACCACCCCCGGCACCGACCTTTGGATGGCGAGCGCGTCGCGCATGGTCAGCCGGCCGCGATCGAAGGAGGACCGGCTGCCCTTCGACTCCGGCTGCGGGAAGACGATCGCCATGTTCGAGCCGAGCGCGCTGATCGACTCCATGACCGATACCTGGGCGCCCGATCCGACCGCCATCGCCAGGGTAACCGCGAACACGCCGATCATCACTCCCACGGTGGTGAGGATGGAGCGCATCAGGTTGGTTCGAAGCGCCGTCAGCGCGATGCCGACGTTGATGACCGCTCCGTCGAGCCTGACCAGGAGCGACCGCTTCACGCCGCGACCAGACGGTCGGCGACGGGCTCGTCCTCGATGATCCGCCCGTCCCGGAAGCGGATCCGCCGGCGGGCATAACGCGCGATCTCGGCCTCGTGAGTGACGAGGACGATCGTGATGCCCTCGTCGTTGCGGGCCTGGAAGATGCGCATGATTTCGTCCGACGTGGCCGAATCGAGGGCGCCGGTAGGCTCGTCGGCAAGGAGGATCTTGGGATCGGTGACGAGCGCCCGGGCGATCGCCACCCGTTGCTGCTGGCCGCCGGAAAGCTTCGCCGGGCTGTGTTCCAGCCTGTCGCCCAGTCCCATCGCTTCCAGTTTGGCTCGGGCCCGGTCGCGGCGGTCGGCGCGTGACACCCCCGCGTAGATCAGGGGCACGGCGACGTTGTCCAGCGCCGTCGTCCGGGGAAGCAGGTTGAACTGCTGGAAGACGAAGCCGATCGTCCGGTTGCGCAGCTCGGCAAGCAGGTCGCTGCTCATTCCGGCGGTCTCGGCGCCGTCGACCAGCAAGGTTCCCTCGCTCGGCACGTCAAGGCAGCCGACCATGTTCATGAAGGTCGACTTTCCCGAACCGCTCGCGCCCATGATGGCGACGAATTCGCCTTCATCGACGCTGACGCTGATCCCGCGAAGCGCGTGGACGTTTTCCTCTCCGACCTGGTAGGTTTTCGCCAGGCTTCGCGCTTCGATGAGCGGCCGGCTCATTTGCCACTCTCCTGATCCTCCTCATCCTCCGCGGAATCGGCCTTGGGCTTCTTCTCCAGCGTTCGGGTGCGGACGAGCACGCGGTCGCCCGGCTTGAGACCGCCGGTGATCTCGACGAACTCCTCGCTGCGCAGGCCGGTTCGGACGGAGCGCCGCTCCGGCTTGCGCGGATCGGCCGAGACGACCCACACCGCCGGGGACGAGCGGGTGCCGGTCTTCGCGCCGGCGTCGTCGACCTTCGGCCGATCCGCCTCGCGCGGCCTGAACCGCAAGGCGGCGGTGGGAACCCTTAGCACCGAGCGGCGCGCCCCGGTGACGATCTCGACATTGGCGGTCATCCCCGGAAGCAGCTTCCGGTCCGGGTTGGGCACCTGGAGGATGACGAAATAGCTGACCGCGCTCTGAGCCTCGGTCGCGGAGCTGCGGATCTGCCGAACGGTCGCCTGGAAGCTCTGGTCCGGATAGGCGTCGACGGAGAAGCGCACCGGCTGACCGACCCGGATCTCACCGATGTCGGCCTCGTCGACCGAAGCTTCGACCTGCATCACTCCAAGGTCGGTGGCGATCTCGAACAGGTTCGGCGTCTGGAAATTGGCAGCGACGGTTGCGCCCGGTTCGATCAGCTTGTTGATGACGGTGCCGCTGGTCGGCGCGACGATGCGCGTCCGGTTCAGGTCGAGCATCGCCGATTGCAGCTCGGCCTCCCGAAGGCGGATCTGCGCACGGGCGGAGACCACTCCGGCCGCCGCGCTCTGCACCGCGCTTTGTGCGCCGGCCACGGCGTTCACCGCCTGGTCGAGGCCGGCCTTCGAGGTGAAGCCGCGCTCGGTCAGTTGCTTGCGGCGCTGGTAATCGCGTCCCTGGATTTCCACGTCGGTCCGCGCCCGGGCGAGGCCCGCTTCGGCCTGGGCGAGCGCGGCCCGGGCAAGCTGCACCTGCGACTCCGCCTGGCTCACCCGAGCCTGGACGCGCGTCGGATCGATCTCGGCCAGAGGCTGGCCCGCGACCACGGGCGAGTTGTAGTCGACGAATACGCGGGAAACGAGACCGGAGATCTCGGCTCCGACCTTGACGGTATTGAGCGCGCGCACCTTGCCGCTGGCGGAGACCACCCTGACGACGTCGCCGCGCTGGGCGGTCGCGTCGACATATTCGTAATTCGGCTTTGCCGGGACCGCGATCTTGTAGACGATGAACGCGACCACGAGCGCGATCATGGCCGTCCACACCGGGTGGCGCCGAATCCAGCCGGCCCCAGGGATCTTCCTCATCACGCCCGTTCGTCCCCACAAGTCCCCTGGGCGTACCAGCATAAAGCCTTCTTTGCCGTCGCCTAGAGCAAAAGCGGACGGAATGGCGATTCCGCCCCGGACGCGCCGACGGGACGGCTCCTCCCGCATCGCGGGCCGGTCAGCGGCCGACGATCCGGTTGACGGCCCGGCCCGCAGCGCGGAAACGCTCCCGGGATGACGGATCGCTTCCTCGACTTCGCGCTTCGCCTGGCCGCCGCCGCCCGGACCGAGACCCTCCCCCGCTGGCGCACCGGCTGCGCCGTGGCCAACAAGGCACAAGGTGGCGACTGGGATCCGGTCACGGATGCCGACCGGGAGGGGGAGCGCGCGATCCGGCGCCTGATCGAGTCCGAGTATCCGGATCACGGCGTCGCCGGAGAGGAATATGGCGAACGCTTCGGCAGCGGGCGCTATTGCTGGAGCATCGACCCGGTCGACGGCACCCGGGCGTTCGTTTGCGGCGTGCCCTCCTGGACCACCCTCATCGCGCTGCTCGACGAAGGGCGCCCGGTGCTGGGGGTCGTCGACGCGCCGGCACTGGGGGAGATCTATGTCGGGGCGGGGGAGGGGTTCCTTGTCCTTGGCGACGGACGCAGCCGGCTGCGCACGAGCGACTGCGCGGCGCTTGGCGAGGCCTGCGTCTCGACCACCGACCCTTTCCTGTTTGACGACCGGGAGGCGGCGGCGTGGGACCGGATCCGCCGCGCCTCGCGGACCGCCCGCTACGGTCTCGACGCCTACGGCTACGCCCGGCTTGCGGCCGGGTCGCTCGACCTGGTTGTCGAGTCCGGCCTCAAGCCCCACGACTACAATGCCCTCGTGCCCGTGGTGCGGGCCGCGGGCGGAACGATCGGGGATTGGGAGGGCGGGGAGGATTTCTCCCGCGGACGGGTCATCGCCGCCGCCGGCAGGGCGCTCTACGAGGAAGCGGTGGAGGCCGTCTCCGCCGCCTGATGGCGGGCACGCAGGATCGCCGTCACGTCGGCCCAGCCGAGCCCCCGCGACTCCATCAGCACGTTCAGATGGTAGACGAGGTCCGCAATCTCCTCGGCGCATCCGGCCGAGTCGCGCGTGACGGCGGCGAGAGCCACTTCGACCCCTTCCTCGCCGATCTTCTGGGCGATCCGGGCAGGACCGGAAGCGATCAGCCGGGCGGTGTAGCTTCGCTCCGGCGGCGCCGCCGCGCGCTCGGCGACGATCCCGGCGAGCACGGCCAGCCAGCCTGCTCCTTCCGGCTCCAGCGCGAAACAGCTCGGGGTGCCGAGATGGCAGGTGGGACCTTCCGGGCGGGCGAGGACGAGCAGCGCGTCGGAGTCGCAATCGGCGTGGACGGCGGCGGCGCGCAGACGGTTGCCGCTCGTCTCGCCCTTCGTCCAAAGCCGGCGCTTCGACCGGCTGAAGAAGGTGACGAGGCCGCTCGCCAGCGTCGCTTCGAGCGCCGCCCGGTCCATATAGCCGAGCATGAGGACGGCGCCCGTCGCCGGATCCTGAACGACGGCGGGCAGGAGTCCGTCCATCTTGGTCCAGGCGAGGCCTTCCAGGTCGCCCGGGGTCAGCGGCGTGTTTCGATCCCGCATCGGGCGAGAAACTCCTTCAATTCGGGGATGGCGATCAGGCGGTCGTGGAAAACGGTGGCGGCGAGCGCGCCGCTCGCTCCGGCCGCGAGGAAGGCATCGGCGAAATGTTGCGCGGCGCCGGCCCCGCCGGAGGCGATCACGGGCACCGAGACCGCCTCGACCACCGCTTTGGTGTGGTCGAGGTCGTAGCCGGTCCGAACGCCGTCGCGGCGCATGCAGTTGAGCACGATCTCCCCGGCTCCCCGGTCGGCGGCTTCCCGCACCCAATCGACCGTAAGCCGGCCGGAATCCCGGCTGGACTCGGCCGAGCCGGTATATTGCTGGACGCGGTAGGCGCCGTCGGCTTCGAAGCTGTCGACCCCGACGACGACGCACTGGCTTCCGAAGTCGCGGGCGAGCTCCTCGATCAGCTCCGGCCGTTCCAGCGCCGGCGAGTTGATCGATATCTTGTCGGCGCCCGCTTCAAGGCAGGCCGCCGCCTGCTCGCGCGTGCGCAGCCCCCCCGCGACGCAAAAGGGTATGTCGATCAGCCGACCGACCTTGCGGACCCATTCGACATCCAGCCCGCGGCCCTCGCTGCTCGCAGCGATGTCGTAGAACACCAGCTCATCAGCGCCTTCGGAACTATAGCGAAGCGCGTTTTCGAGGATGTCGCCGGCATCGCGATGGTCGCGGAAGCGGATGCCCTTGACCACCCGCCCGTCCTTGACGTCGAGGCAGGGGATGATCCTACGCGCAGGCACGCACCGCCTCCGCAAGATCGATGCGACCTTCCCAAAGCGCCTTGCCGACGATGGCGGCCGGAGTCCGCAGGCGCTTGAGGTCGGCGATCGAGGAAACTCCGCCGGAGGCCTGCACCGCCGCGCCGGGGCAACGCGCGACCACCTCCTCGAGCAGCTCGAAGTTCGGGCCGCCCAGCATGCCGTCGCGTGACACGTCGGTAACGAGGAGGTGGCGAAGCGCGGCGAAGCAGGAAGCCACGTCCCAAAGCGTCCGGCCCCCGTCTTCGGTCCAGCCGCGGGTGAGGACTCGCGGGGTCCCTGCGTCGACCCGCACGTCGAGCGCCAAGGCGATCCGCTCCGCGCCGAAGCGCTCGAAGAAGCGCCCGACAAGCTCCGGATCCAGGACCGCGAGGCTGCCGATCACCACCCGGCCGACCCCGGCGTCGATCAGCCGCGCGATCTGGTCGGCCGTGCGCAGCCCGCCCGCCACCTGCAGCTTGAGCGGCGCCTCGGCGGCGAGCGAGGCGAGCAGATCATGCTGCGCCGGCCGCCCCGCCCGGGCGCCGTCGAGGTCGACGACATGGGCCCACGTCGCGCCCGCCTCCGCGAACCGGGCCAGTGCGTCGCGGGGGTCGCCCGGATAGGCGGTCGCGGCGTCGAACCGGCCTTGCTCGAGCCGCACCGCGCGGCCGCCGATCAGGTCCATCGCGGGATAGAGGATCATGTCTCGAGGAACGCTTTCAGGAAGCGGGCGCCCGCCTCTCCGGACCGCTCCGGGTGGAATTGCGATCCGACGAAATTGCCGCGGCGGACGACGGCCGGGATCGCGCGCCCGTGGTCGGCGCTCGCCACCGTCTCGGGCCCCGGGTCGCAGGCGTAGCTGTGCGCGAAATAGACATAGTCCCCGTCGCGCAGGCCGAGGCTCTCGTCGGCGACCGACAAACGGCTCCAGCCCATGTGAGGCACCGGCCGGCCCGGCGCCGGCTCCAGCCGCCGGACCCTGCCGCGGATCAGGCCGAGGCAAGGCGTATCCTCCTCCTCGCTGGCGTCGAAGAGGAGCTGCATCCCGAGGCAGATTCCGAGGACCGGTTGCCGCAGGCCCCGGATAAGGTCGGCAAGGCCGAGCGAGCCGATCCGCGCCATGGCGTATCCGGCCGCGCCGACTCCCGGCAGGATGACCTTCCCCGCGCTTCGGATCGCCTCGGAGTCGGAGGTGACGAGGGGCGCGAGGCCGAACCGCTCGAACGCCATGGCAACCGACCCGACGTTGCCGCAGCCGAGATCCACGATTGCGAGCGGCACTCCACCGCTTCGGGAGGGGTTCGTCACAACATTCCCTTGGTGCTCGGGACGGCTTCGCCATCCTCCCGCCGAACCGCCTGGCGGAGGGCGCGGCCGAACGCCTTGAAGCAGGCTTCGGTCTTGTGATGGTCGTTCTCGCCTTCGACGCGGACGTGGATCGCGGCGCCGAGGCTGTCGGCCAGCGAACGGAAGACGTGGCGGGTCATCTCGGTTGGATAGGCGCCGATGTGGCTTGCCTCGAATTCCCCCTCGAAGCGGCTGTAGGGGCGCCCGGAGAGGTCGATCAGGACCTGGGCCTGCGCCTCGTCCATCGGCAGCGCGAAGCCGAACCGGCCGATGCCGCGGCGCGCGCCGAGCGCCCGCGAAAGCGCCGTTCCGAACGCGATCGCGCAATCCTCGAGGCTGTGATGCCCGTCGATGTCGAGGTCCCCCTCGCAGGAGAGGATGAGGGAGAAGCCGGCATGGGCGGCGACCTGGTCGAGCATGTGGTCGTAAAAGGCGATTCCGGTGTCGATCCGCCGCGGCTCCGCCCGGTCGAGATCGACCGCGACCGCGATCCGGGTTTCCTTCGTCTCGCGGACCGCCTCGCCGCGGCGCCCGGGTAGGCGCGATGCGGCCACTCCGAAGGCGGCGAGCGCAGCTTCGTTCTCCGCTTCGCCGCCGATCGTCAGGCGAACGCCGCCGGGCGCCGCGTTCGGGCGGAAGCGCACCCTTATTCCGAGCGCGCGCAGCGTCGCGGCGAGCCGGTCGGGCTCCTCAACCTCCAGGAAGAGGAAGTTGCCGCCTCCGTTCAGCACCCGTTTGACCGCCGGCGAGCGGGCGAGCAGCGGGGCGAGGCGGTCGCGTTCGGCCTTGATCCGCTCGATCCGCTCCCGGTGAAGCGGCCGCCGCGCCGGCGCGAGGGCGGCGAGGGCCGCCTCGACCGAGAGCGTCGGCAGCGGATAAGGCGGAAGCGCCCGGGCCGCGATTGCGACCGTATCCGGATGGCCGATCAGGGCTCCGACCCGCGCCCCGGCGAGGCCGTAGGCCTTCGAGAGCGTCTTGAGCACGACCAGGTTCGGCCGGCGCGCCGCCTCTCCGGCGAGGCTCGGAGTGTCGGCGAAGTCCAGATAGGCCTCGTCGAGGACGACGATCGTCTCGGGCAGGGCGTCGGCGACCCGGAGCACCGCGGCCGGCGCGATCGGATTGCCGGTGGGATTGTTGGGCGAGCAGAGGAAGGCGAGCTTCAGGCTCTTCTCCCCGGCCACGGCCGCAAGGAAAGCGTCGGCGCCGAAGCTGAAGTCGGGCTCGAGCCGGGTCTCGACCACGCGCGCGCCCTGGACCGCGGCGAAATGGGCGTAGGCCGAGAAGGTCGGCGTACAGATCGACACCGAGTCGATCCCGGGGCGGCAATAGGCGCGGACGAGGATGTCGATCGCGTCGTCCGCCCCGCGGGTGGCGGCGAGCGAGTCCGCGGTGACGCCCCACAATGCCGCCATCGCCTGCTTGAGCCCGGCCGGCTGCGGCTCCGGATAGCGGTTGAGCCCGGCGGCGAGGGCGCCGCCGTCCATCGGCGGAAACGGGTTCTCGTTGGCGTCGAGCTTGATCGAATCCGGCCCGAACGCGGCGTCGCCGCCGGCGGCGATGTCGACCGGAGGCAAAGCCGCGATCTCGGGGCGGGCGAGCCGGAGAGCGAGCGAGCTCATGCCGCGATCCGGCCGGCGCGGATGTCGGCGGCCCGCGCGTGAGCTTCAAGGCCCTCGAGCCTCGCCAGCACGGCGGCCGGCCCGGCGACCGCGCGGGCGGCGCCTTGCGAAACGGTCTGGACGCTGATCGCCTTGAGGAAGCTGAACACCGACACGCCGCTCCAGGCGCGGGCGGCGCCGTCGGTTGGCAGGACATGGCTCGATCCGGCGAGATAGTCGCCGAACGTCTCCGCGGCCAGCCGGCCGGCGAACACCGCGCCGGCGTTTCGGACTTCGGCTAGCAGGGGCTCGGGATCCTCGACGGCGAGGGAGAGATGCTCGGGCGCATAAGCGTTGGCGATCTGCATCGCCTCGGCGAGGTCGCGGCAGACGATCAGCCGCGCCTCCGCGAGAGAGGCGCGGGCGATGGCGCGGCGCGGCAGCAATTCGGATTGCGCCCGGAGCTGCGCTTCCACCAGGCGGGCAAGCGCGGCCGAGGGCGTGACGAGGAGGACCTGCGCCGAGGGATCGTGCTCCGCCTGGCCGAGCAGATCGGCCGCGACGACGGCGGCGTCGGCGCCATCGTCGGCGATGACGAGCAATTCGCTCGGTCCCGCCGGCATGTCGATGGCCGGGCCGCCGGGAAGCGCGGCGACCTGGCGCTTGGCCTCCGCCACCCAGCTGTTGCCGGGCCCGCATATCTTGTCGACGCGCGGGATGTCGCCCGCTCCGAAGGCAAGGGCGGCGACCGCCTGCGCGCCGCCGACCGTCCACACCGCCTCGATTCCGGCGATCTCGGCGGCGAGGGCGATCAGGGGATCGAGGCCTCCGCCGGGGCGGGGCGGAGTCGCCGCGACGATCTCCGGAACGCGCGCCGCCCGCGCCGGCAGCGCCAGCATCAGCAGGGTGGAGAAGAGCGGGGTCGCGCCGCCCGGCACGTAGAGGCCGATCCGGTCGATCGGCCGCCAGATCTTGCGCACGGTCAGCCCGGGAACCGTCTCGACGCAATGGTCGCGAGGGACGCTGCCTTCATGGAAGCGGGAAATGTTGCGTGCGGCAAGCTCGATCGCGGCGACGGCCTCGGCCGGAAGGGTGCGGCGCGACTGGTTCGCCAGCGGCGCCACCTCGACCCGGCGCGGCGCTTCGCCGTCGAGCCTGACCGCCTCGCGGGCGAGCGCGTCCCAGCCGCCGTCCCGGACCCCGTCCAGGATCGCGCCTACCGACGCCCGCAGATCGGCATCGCGGCGTTGCGCCGGGCGGGCGAGGGCGGCGGCGCGCTCCGCCGCGCCGAGGCTGTTCCAGTCGAGCAGCCGCATCACATCATCATTTTTTCGATTGGGACCACCAGGATCGCGGACGCTCCCGCCTCCTTGAGCGCCTGCAGCGTCTCCCAGAACACCGATTCCTGGCAGACGGCGTGGACTGCGAAATGGCCGGGCCGGCCGTGCAGCGGAAGGACGGTCGGCGCCTCCGCACCGGGCAGGATCGCGGTGATCGCCTTCAGGGATTCGCCGGTGGCGTTGAGCATGATGTACTTGGAATCGCGGGTCGCCAGGACGCCTTCCAGCCGGCTGAGCAGGCGGGCGCCGCAAGCGGCCTTGGCCGGAGCGATCTCGCGCGTGGTGCGGATCAGCACGGCCTCGCTGTCGAGGACCGTCTCGACCGCCTTGAGGCCGTTCGCCTCCAGCGTGACGCCGGTCGAGACGAGGTCGCAGACGAACGGCGCGATGCCGAGCCGCGGAGCGAGTTCGACCGCCCCGTTCATCTTCACCACCTCGGCCTCCACTCCGCGTTCCTCCAGGAAGCGGCGGACGAGAAAGGGATAGGAGGTGGCGATTCGAGCGCCGGCGAGAGTCTGCGGACCGCAATACGCCGCCGTCTCCGGAGCGGCGATCCGCAGGCTGCAGCGGCCGAAGCCTAGCCGGGCGACCGTCTCGAAGCGGGCCTCGGGCTCGCGCAGCGCATATTCGCAAAGCACGTTCTCGCCGACCACGCCGAACTCGCATACCGCGTCGGAGACGAAGGTCGGGATGTCGTCGTCGCGCACGAACATCAGGTCGGCGGGGAAATTCTCGACCCGCGCGGCAAGCGCGTTCTTGCCCTCCTGGATCTTGAGCCCCGCGTCCTTGAGCAGCTGCCGGCTGTAGTCGGACAGGCGCCCGGATTTCTGCAGCGCGATGTGGAGGCGGGCCTGGTCAGCCGGCATCGCGCCCTCCCACCCGGTCGAGAGCGAAGCGGTAGCCGAGATTGGCCTCCTGCCGAAGGAATCGGGCGACCCGGACGATCGTGGTCGTGCTCACGCCGGTAGCGTCGTGGATTTCGCGATAGGTGAGGTCGGTCGAGTCGAGCAGCCGGGCGACATGCCAGCGCTCGGCGAGCGTGCGGATCTCCGCCGGGGTGCACAGATCGGTCAGCAGGCGGCCCATCGCCTTCGGATCCTCCGGCGTCAGCAGCGCGGAGCACAGATCCGCCGCGAGCGCGCTGTGGTCTCGGGTGGGGACGATTCCCCGGA
>Ga0307279_10000044_pt1 | contig 12358 bp, 13 predicted proteins | sample ER_DNA_118_FD_194484 | JGI IMG/M metagenome (GOLD analysis project Ga0307279, IMG submission 194484) | Bulk soil microbial communities from the East River watershed near Crested Butte, Colorado, United States - ER_DNA_118 | ecosystem: Environmental > Terrestrial > Soil > Floodplain | place...
AAGAAGCCCCTCCACCGCGCTTCGCGCGGTCCCCCTCCCCTCGAAATCGAGGGGAGGATAGAAGGGGTCGGACCTCAGCGTGAATCTCCCGGCCTAACGCCCCTTCGGCTTGGTGAAGATGCCGACGAGGTCGCCCTTCGCCAGCACATGGCCCTTCATCGCCGCGAGCAGCCGCTCGCGGTCGGCGCCGGCGGGGAGGTCGAGCATCCGGTCCAGCGCGAAGAGCTGGAAGTGGTAATGGTGCGGCTTTCCGTCGGACGGGTGGGGGCCGAACCAGGCCGTCGCCCCGCGGCCGTTCGTCCCCTGGACGATCCCGGCGGGCAGGCCGCCGCGGGGAAGTCCGCGGCTCCCGGCGCCGATGTTCCAGGCCAGCCAGTGAACGAAGGGTCTCGCCGAGGCCGCGTCGGGATCCTCGACGATCAGCGCCAGGCTCTCGGTGCCGGCGGGCAGCGCCGACCAGCTCAGCGGCGGCGAAACTCCCTCGCCATAGGCGCTGAACGGCCTCGGTATCGGTCCCCCTGCGCCGATCGCGGGCGAGGAGACGGCGAGATGGGCGGAGGCCTGGGTTTCGGCCCGGTCGACGGCGAGAGCGGGATCGCGGGCGGCCGCCTGGCCCGAGCAGGCGGCGGCCAGGCAGCAGGCGAGCAGGAGACGGATGCGCATGCCGCTTCCTACCCCGCTTCGGCGAAACGGCCAAGCCGCGCCCCCGCGGGGACGGCGCACCGCGACCTTCGCCGCACCGGCCAGCCGTCCAATTGCCCAGAAGCCTCGCCGAACGGGGGGAAGCGTCTGAAAAACCTTGTAATATCGCTCCAATTACCTGTCGTCCCGTCCGAGAGCACTTGCACGACCAGGTTTGGGACTCGGCCCGTGCTTGACTCTCGATCAGGGTTGCGCTCCATTGACTTGGAAGCGGGCTTTTGAGTCCATGTCACGGGGGTGTCCGGTGCCTCACGTCTTCACAAACGTCATCAAGCCGACCCACATCTGCAACATCGCGTGCCGTTATTGCTACAACGAGGATACGCGCGCGCCGTTCATGACCGAGGCGACACTTGAGCGCGTGATCGAGGGGACTTTCGCGATCAGTCCCGGGAGCGGCCGCGCCGCCCGCCACGACTTCATCTGGCACGGCGGCGAGCCGCTCGTCGCGCGCATCCCTTTCTATCAGAAGGCGGTCGAGCTCCAGCGGCTCCACGCCGCCGGCCAGACCTACCACAATACGGTCCAGACCAACGGGCTGCTGATCGACGAGGCCTGGGTGGAGTTCTTCAAGGCCGAGCGGTTCCAGGTTTCGATCAGCATCGACGGGCCCAGGCACCTCAACGACATGACCCGCGTCGACAAGCGGGGGCGGGGGACGTTCGACCGCCTGCAGCGCAGCTTCGCGCTGCTGCGGGCCAACGACATCAAGTTCGGAGTCTGCGTCGTCCTGACGCGCGCGAACAAGGATCATGCCGAGGAGATATTCGACTTCCTGCAGTCCGAGCGGCTGCCCTTCAACGTCATCCCGCTGACCCTGTCGGGAAGCGCCCGGCCCAATTTCGGCGAGCTCGGCCTCGCGCCCGAGGAATATGCCGAACCCTGGATCCGCATGTTCGACCGGTGGTTCGATTCGAACCGCGAGGATTATGTCTATTGCTCGGACTTCGCGTTCAAGACGCAGGCGATCCTGATGGGCCGGCCGGCGGACTGCATCGGCCAGAAGGTCTGCTCGAACCACCATGTCTCGACCGACCCGGACGGCTATGTCTATCCCTGCGCGACCCTCTCCGGCAATCCGGAGTGGAGCTACGGCAACGTCAACGAGGCGCCGCTGGCCGAGCTGATCGACTCGCCGGTCGCACTCCGCGCGCGCCAGCGCGCGGTCGACCCGCAATGCGCGCAATGCCGGTGGCAGCACGTCTGCCACGGCGGCTGCATGCAGCGCGCCTACAAGTTCACCGGCGACCACAACCAGCGCGATTATTACTGCCCGAGCCTGTTCCGGATGTACGAGCATGTCGCGGCGCGGCTTCGCGAAGACGGGACGATGGACCTTAGCGCGCTTCCGCCGGCGCGGCCCGCGCCGGCCGCCCACGCCTGATCCACTGCAACGAGAAGGGGACGATCGATGGAACAGACCGGTCAGCCGGGAGGCCTTCGCCAGGAGGTCCAGGGGAAGGAGCGGGAGCTTCGCGCCGCGCTCGGCGATCTCCTCGATCGGTTCGGCGGAGGCCAGGTGTCGCTGCAGGTGGAGATGCCCGCCTCGGCCCGCTTCGAGGAGGACCCGCAATGGTCCGGCAATCTGTATAAATACTCTTTCTGACCGGTGGCGCGCCGCCTCTCCGGGGGCGGCCGATCAGAAGCCGGAAAGGAAGGCGGCGACGTTCGCGCCGAGCGCATCGACCGCATAGCCGCCCTCCATCAGGATGAGCGTCGGAAGGCCGCAGGAGGCGATCCGCCGGGCGATGGCGGCGTAGTCGCCGGTGCGCAATTGGAAGAAGCTGATCGGATCGCCCTCGTAGGTGTCGGCGCCGTAGGAACAGATCAGCAGGTCGGCCTCGAACGCCGAGATGCGGGCGAGCGCCGCCTCCAGCGCCCGGTCGAAGGCGGCAAGCGCGGTCCCGCGCGGCAAGGGGAGGTTGAGCGTCGCGCCGCTCCCGGCCCCGTCGCCGGTCTCGTCGGCATGGCCCCAGTAGAAGGGATAGTCGGTGCGCGGATCGGCGTGGATCGAGACGAACAGCACGTCGCCGCGCCGGTAGAAGATGTCCTGGGTTCCGTTGCCGTGATGATAATCGACGTCGAGGATCGCCACCTTCTTGCGGCCGGCGGCGACCGCGGCCTCGGCGGCGACGGCGGCGGCGTTGAGATAGCAATAGCCGCCCATATAGTCGGCGCCGCAATGGTGCCCGGGCGGCCGGCACAGGGCGAAGGCGGCGCGCTCCCCGCCGAGCACCGAGTCGAGCGCGGACAGGGCCGTCTGGCAGGACCAGTAGGCGGCCTGCCACGTACCCTCCGCGACCGGGGTGGAGGCGTCCATGCTGTAGCGGCCGAGGCGAGCGTCGATTCGGTCGAGGTCGAGCGGGCGGCGCGCGACCACCGGCCAGACGTAGCCGGCGGCGTCGCCTTCGCGACCCGCCGCCCGCCAGTCGCGCCAGGCGGATTTCAGGAAGTCCAGATAGGCCGGCGGATGGACCGGCAGAAGCGCCGCCTCGCCGTGATCGCGCGGCGCCTCGACGCTCGGCAGCGCCGCGAGGATCGCGTCGGCGCGCGCCGGGGTTTCGGCGAACGGCACGAAGGCGCCGTTGTGAAGCTCCTTCGCCGGTGCGTGGAGGCGCTGTCTCTCGTCCCAATAAGCCCGCATCGCCTCAGCCTTTCTCCTCCGCCAGCGCCTCGAGCGACGCCGCCCGGGAAAGGTCCTTTTCCCGTCCGAAGCGCCTGAACAGCCGCAAAAGCTCCGTGGCGGCGGGCACGAAGAGCTCGGCGTCGCCGACCCGCATCCGCTCCCGGGACCGCAACCGGAGCCGCGACCAGCCTCGGCCCGTCCTCAGGTGGAGCCCGCCCATCACCTCTAGCGGCAGCGAGCGCAGCGCGACGATTCCGAACACCTGCGAACGGAAGCGTCCGTCGGGAACCCCCGGCCGCGGGGCGACGCCGCAGCCGCGAAGCAGCTCCGCCGAATCGCGGACGCTCATCAGCAGGTCTATGTCGCGGACCGTCCCGGCCGAAGCGCCGTGCAGAGTCGCCGCCGCGCTGCCGATCACCCACCACCGGTCGCGGGCACGACCGGCCAAAGCGGCGACCTCGCCGAACGCCCTGTCGAGCTGCTCCCGCCCTTCCATCCGGACAGACTAGCGTCGGCGGCCGCCGCTGCAATTCCCCGAGGCCTGTGCCATAGCGACGCGATGGCGCTCTATCCGCTCGTCCGGCCGCTCGTCTTCGCGCTCGACGCCGAGCGGGCGCACCGGCTGACGATCGCGGCGCTTCGGCGGCTGCCGCCGGGGCGGCCGCCCGCCCCCGATCCGGTTCTGGCGGTGGAGGTGGCGGGCCTCGCCTTTCCCAGCCCGCTGGGGCTTGCCGCGGGGTTCGACAAGGACGGCGAGGTTTGGCGCCAGATGCTCGGCTTCGGCTTCGGCTTCGTCGAAATCGGCACGCTCACCCCGAGGCCGCAGGCCGGCAATCCCAGGCCCCGCCTGTTCCGCCTCCCCGAAGACCGGGCGGTGATCAACCGCCTCGGCTTCAACAATCGCGGCCAGGCCGCCGCCGCCGCGCGCCTCGGCGGGAGCCGGGCCGGGCTCGTCGGAGCGAACATCGGCGCCAACAAGGACAGCGCCGACCGGATCGCCGATTACCGGGAGGGCATCCGAGCCTTCGCCGGCGTCGCCGACTACCTTACCGTCAACATCTCCTCGCCCAACACGCCGGGGCTTCGGGACCTCCAGGCCGCGGCCGCGCTCGACGAGCTGCTCGCCGCGGTTGCGGAAGCCCGGGGCGGGCGGCAGCCGCCGGTGTTCCTCAAGGTCGCGCCCGATCTGGCTCCGGCCGAAATCGGCGACATCGCCGAAGCTGCGATCCGGCACGGCGTCGACGCCCTGATCGTCGCCAACACCACCCTCTCCCGGCCGGTGCTCAGCTCCCGCCACGCCGGCGAGGGCGGAGGCCTGTCCGGAAGGCCGCTCAAGGCCCTAGCGCTCGAGCGGCTCCGCGATTTCCGCCGCGCCACCGGCGGTGCCCTGCCGCTGATCGCCGCCGGCGGCGTCGAATCCGCCGTCGACGCGTTCGACAGGATCCGTGCCGGCGCCTCGCTCGTGCAGATATATTCGGCGCTCGTCTATGAAGGCCCCGGTCTGGTGCGGCGGATGGGCCGGGAACTGAAAGCCGTGCTGCAGAGCCATGGATTCTCGAACGTCGGCGAGGCCGTCGGGAGCGACGTCGCCTGACCCCCCGCCTGCGCCTCGCCCTTACGGAAGAGAGGGGAATTTGCCTTGCGCGCCCCTCCAACCCGACTAGTGTCGCGGCCCATGTCGAACCGGCCCCTGCCGCGCCTCGCGCCACTGCTCCTCGCCGCCCTCTGTCTCACCGCCGCGCCCGCCGAGGCGCGCCGGCCGGCCGCCGCGCCGGCCGATCCGGGCATGGTCTCGGCCGCCGATCCGCGCGCCGCCGCCGCCGGGGCGGAAATATTGCGCAGGGGCGGGAGCGCGACGGACGCGGCGATCGCGACGATGCTGGCGCTGAACGTCGTCGAGCCGCAGAGCGCGGGAATCGGCGGCGGCGCTTTCTTCGTCCGTTACGACGCGCGTACCGGCGCGACGAACACGATCGACGGTCGCGAGACGGCGCCGCGGGCGGCCGACCCGCGCTGGTTCTACCGGCCCGACGGGACTCCGTTGCCGCATGACGAGGCGGTGCCGGGCGGGCGCAGCGTCGGAGTGCCGGGAACCTTGCGGGCGATGGCGCTCGCCCACAAGAACGGCGGCCGCCTGCCCTGGGCCGCCTTGTTCCAGCCGGCCATCCGCCTGGCGCGCGCCGGCTGGACGCTCAGCCCCCGCTTCGCCACGCTGCTTCGAGGCTATGCCGGCTTCATCGATGCGGGCGCGGCCCGGGTCTTCCTGGATTCGCGCGGCGAGCCGCTCGCCGCCGGTTCGCACGTCCGCAACCCGGAGCAGGCGGCCCTGTTCGAACGCATCGCCCGAGCCGGCCCCGACGCCTTCTACACCGGCGCGCAGGGCCGCAAGATCGTTGCGACGGTGAACGGCGCGGCGCGCAATCCGTCGAAGATGACGCCCGCCGACCTTTCCGCCTACCGCGCCAAGGCGCGGCCGCCGGTCTGCGCGCCCTATCGCGCCTACCGGGTGTGCAGCATGGGGCCGCCTTCCTCGGGCGGAATCACCGTGCTGATGATCCTGAAGCAGCTTGAACGGTTCGACCTCGCCGCCCTGGGTTCGCGCTCGCCGGTCGCCTGGCACCTCTTCGCGGAATCCTCGCGCCTCGCGTTCGCCGACCGCGACCTGTACGTCGGCGACCCCGATTTCGTCCATGTGCCGGTCGCCGGCCTGATCGACCCCGCCTATCTCGCCGCCCGCTCGGAGCTGATCTCCGCGGAGCGGGCGATGACTCGAGCCGTCGCCGGGACGCCGCGCGGCGCGCCGGCCCGGCTTCGGGCTGCTCCGGGAGAGCGGGCCGGGACGACCGACCTCGTGGTCGCGGACCGGGCCGGCAACGTCGTCGAGGTGACGACGACGATCGAGAGCATCTTCGGCTCCGGCCTCTCGGTCGACGGAACGATGCTCAACAACGAGCTCACCGATTTCGACATCGTTCCGGAGAAGGAGGGGTGGCTCGCCGCCAACCGCGTCGAAGGCGGCAAGCGGCCGCGCAGCTCGATGGCGCCGACGATCGTCTACGGTCCGGACGGAAAGGTACGGCTGGCGCTCGGCGCCGCCGGCGGCCCGACGATCATCGCGCAGGTCGCCAAGGCGATCGTCGCCGTGATCGACTGGAAGATGTCCGCTCAGGACGCGATCGGTCTGGGCCTCCTCTTCTCGCCCGGGGATACCGCAATCGTCGAGAGAGGCACGGCGCTCGAGCCGCTGGCGCCTGCGCTGCGCGGGCTCGGCCACAAGGTCCAGGTCGCGCCGCTCGGCCTCAAGGCGAACGCCGTCGAGCGGGTCGCAGGGCGCTGGGTAGGCGCCGCCGATCCCCGAAGCGAGGGGGTCGCAATGAGCGAGACGGGCGAGGTCACGGCGATCGTCCGGAGCGTTCAGGAGCGGCCGCCCGAATGACCGGAACTCCCGCCGGAGAGAACGGGCCGATGCGGCCGTTCGAGCAGTTCCCGAACCTCGTCGCGATGTTCTTCACCCGCGCCGCGGAGAAGGGGGATTCCCCCTTCCTGTGGGCGAAGGTCGACAAGCAGTGGCGCTCGATCACCTGGCGGCAGGCGGCCGAGCAGGTGGCAAGCCTCGCCTCGGCGCTTCGCCGGATCGGCCTGCGCAGGGGCGACCTCGTCATGCTCGTTTCAGAGAACCGGCCGGAATGGTGCATCGCCGACCTCGCTATCATGGCGGCGGGCTGCGTCACCGTTCCGACCTACACGACCAACACCGAGCGGGACCACCAGCACATCCTCGACGACAGCGGCGCCCGCGCCGTCATCGTCTCGACTCAGAAGCTCGCCCGGGCGCTGCTCCCGGCGGCTCAGCGAACCTCGGGCTGCGAGCATGTCATCGCGATCGAGCCGCTGCCCGGCGGGCAGACGAGCAACGTCGAATATCACGACTGGACCGCCCTCATCGCGTCGCAGGCGCCGGACGTCGCCGCGGCCGCCGCCGCCGCCGATTTCCAGCGCCGCGACCTCGCCTGCGTCATCTACACTTCGGGTACCGGCGGGGCGCCGCGCGGCGTGATGCTCCACCACGGCGCCATCCTCCACAACGTCGAAGGCTGCGTGAACGTCATCGCGGAGGATTTCGGCATCGGCGACGAGGTGTTCCTGTCCTTCCTCCCGGCGAGCCACGCCTACGAGCATTCGGGCGGACTGTTCTTCCCGATCGGGGTGGGCGGCCAGATCTATTATTCGGAAGGAATCGAGAAGCTCGCCTCGAACATCGAGGAGACCCGGCCGACGATCATGGTGGTGGTGCCGCGCCTGTTCGAGGTGCTCCGCCAGAGGATCCTCAAGCAGATGGAGAAGCAGGGCAAGCTCACCCATTATCTCCTCAAGCGGGCGCTCGAGATCGGCGCCAAGGACCTGGAAGGCGGAGTGCCCCTGTGGGACCGGCCGATGGACTTCCTCCTCGGACGCACGCTCCGGCCCAAGGTCGGGGCGCGCTTCGGCGGCAGGATCAAGGCGATGGTCTCCGGCGGCGCTCCGCTCAACCCGGAGGTCGGCCTCTTCTTCCACGCCCTGGGCCTAACCTTCCTCCAGGGCTACGGACAGACCGAGGCCGCGCCGGTGATCAGCTGCAACCGGCCGAAGGCCGGCATCCGGCTCGACAGCGTCGGCCCGCCGCTCAAGAACACGGAGGTCCGAATCGCCGACGACGGCGAGATACTGGTGCGGGGCGAGCTCGTCATGACCGGCTATTGGCGCAATCCCTCGCTGACCGAGAAGACCGTCGTGGACGGCTGGCTGCATACCGGCGACGTCGGCCATATCGACCCGCACGGGCGGATCGTCATCACGGATCGCAAGAAGGACCTGATCATCCTCGACAAGGGCGACAATGTCGCTCCGCAGCGGGTCGAGGGGATGCTGACCCTGCAGCCGGAGATCGGACAGGCGATGGTGTCGGGCGACCGGCGGCCCTATCTGGTCGGGCTGATCGTGCCCGAAGGGGAATGGACGGCGGAATGGGCGAGGGCCAACGGCCGAGCGAACGATCCGGAGGCGCTGCGCGCCGATGCCGACTACCTAAGGGCCCTGTCCGCCGCGGTCGACCGGGTGAACGCCCAGCTTTCCGTCATCGAGAAGGTCCGCCGCTTCATCCTCGCCGACGGACCCTTCACGGTCGAGAACGAGCAGCTGACCCCGTCGATCAAGATCCGCCGCCATGTCCTCAAGCAGGTCTATGGCGAGCGGCTGGACTCGTTGTACAAGAAGTGACGGGAACTCCTCCCCGATCCGGGGAGGAGCGCCGAAGCTTACCCTCTCACCCGCCGGTAAGGCTGGAAGTCGCCCAGGCCGCAGCCGCCATAGTCCATGCCGCTGACCGGATCGAAGACGACGGCGATGTCGCCGCGGCAGAGCTGGGTGCTCGACGTCCGGGTCCGCAAGGCCCGGCCGATTCCGAGGTCGGGGCATCCGCCCGCGGGGCTGTTCACCCATAGCCGCTCGCGGCTGCGCCCTTCGAACACGATCGAGCCGCCGGCCGATCGGTTGCCCTGCAGGTCTTGCAGGCCGACGCAGGAGACGGGCGGACCCGACGGCTCATAGCCGGCCAGCCGGGCCGACAGCTGCGCCTCCCCGCCGTCGCGCCGAGCCTCGGCCGGCTCGTTCATCGCGCAGGCCGCCGCCAAGGGAAGACAGAAAAGAGGGAGAAATTTCTTCATGACAACCTCCGTTCGCGAACAACGTGCGGCGCGGCCACTCGGCCGCCTAACCGCGAAAATTATCCTTGTCGCGGCGCCGCTTGGCGAATTCCTCCACTGAACTGGCCCGCATGAAGGGGTTGGTTTCGAGCTCAAGGCCGATCGTCGTCGGCACCGTCGCCTCGCCCGCGGCCCGCGCCGCCTCGACCTCGGCGAGCCGCCGCGCGAGCGCCGCGTTCGACGGCTCCACGGTCGCGGCGAAGCGGGCGTTGGAGAGCGTATATTCGTGCGCGCAATAGACCCGGGTCTCCGGCGGGAAGCCCGCCAGGCGCCGGAGGTTCGAGTGCATCTGCTCCGCGGTCCCCTCGAACAACCGGCCGCAGCCCATGGCGAACAAGGTGTCGCCGACGAACAGCGCCGCCTCCCCGGCGAGATGGTAGGCGATGTGCCCCGCGGTGTGGGCGGGAACCTCGATCACCTCCGCCTCGAGGGGCCCCAGGGTCACCCGGTCGCCCTCGCGCACCTGCCGGTCGAGGGTCGGGATCCGCCCCGCCTCGGCCGCCGGGCCGGTGACGAGGGCGCCGGTCGCGGCCTTGATCGCGGCGTTGCCGCCGGTGTGGTCCGGGTGCCAGTGGGTGTTCCAGATCTGGCTTATCCGCCACCCCCGGGCCGCCGCCGAGTCCAGCGCCGGCCCGGCCTCGGCGGGATCGACGACCGCCGTTTCGCCGGAGCCGGGCTCGTGCACCAGCCAGATGTAATTGTCGCTCAAGGCGGGAAGGCGCAGGATCTCCATCGCCGGCCCTGCTACTCCAGCCGTTCCAGGCGCGCCAGCGCGTCGGCGGCCAGAGTTCGGACCAGCTGGGCGGCGGGGATCGGCCCGCCAAGGGGCCCCGCCTGTCCGGCCCACATCGGGCCGAAGCCATATTCGCCCCGCGCCTCCGCCGCCGCCCGCAGCGGCGCCAGGGCCGCCGAGGCGAGCGGGAAGGGCGGCGCCTCTTGCCGGATCGCGCCGAGCTCGCGCATCAGCCGCCCCTCGACGCCGCGCGCGAGGCCGCCGCTCATCAGGTTGGTGAAGCGGGTGGGGGCGGCGGCGAGCGCTCCGCGATGGACCGGCGAGATCCCGCTTTCCGGGCAATGGAGGAAGGCGGTGCCGAGCTGGACCGCGCTCGCTCCGAGGAGGAAGGCGGCGGCGATTCCGCGCCCGTCGCCGATTCCGCCGGCGGCGATCACCGGCACGGCGACCGCGTCCGCGATCCGCGGGATCAGGGCGAAGAGCGTCAGAGCCTCGGCCGGGTCGGCGCCGAGGAAGCGCCCGCTGTGGCCGCCGGCCTCCCACCCCTGAGCGATGATCGCATCGACGCCGCGCGCTTCCAGCCATCGCGCTTCAGCCGCGCTGGTGGCGTTGCCGATCACCACCGCGCCGGCGGTTCGCACCCGCGCGAGAAGCGCGTCTTCGGGAAGGCCGAAGTGGAAGCTCACCAGCTCCGGCCGAACGTCCTCGACCGCCTCGCACATCGCCGAATCGAACGGCCGCCGCGGCGGGCCGCCGGAACCCGGCGCGACTTCGAACTCCGCGAAATAAGGGGCGAGCAGGGCCCGCCATGCCGAATCGTCGCCGTGCGGCGGGGTTTGGTGGCAGAAGAAGTTCAGGTTGAGCGGCCCTTTCGCCCGAGCCCGGACTTCGGCCGCCTGCGACCGTAGCTCGCCCGGCCCGAGCATCGCGCAGGGAAGCGATCCGACCGCGCCGCCTTCGATCGCGGCCGCGCAGAGATCGACCCCCGCGGCTCCGGCCATCGGCGCCTGCACGATCGGATGCTCCGCCCCGGCGAGGGCGGTGAAGCGCGTATCGGGCCAGCGCGCTACCACGTCCCCGTGTTGGCCATCGACGCCCAAGGCTCCCGCGGCGGCAAGGGAGCGCCCGCCTGGAGCAGCTCGATCGAGATGTTGTCGGGGGTACGCACGAAGGCCATGTGGCCGTCGCGAGGCGGCCGGTTGATCGCGATTCCGGCTTCCATCAGCCGCCGGCAGCATTCGTAGATGTCCTCGACCCGGTAGGCGAGGTGGCCGAAATTGCGCCCTTCCGAATAGCCGCCCCCCTCGTCCCAATTGTGGGTGAGCTCGACCTGCGCTTCCTCGTCCCCCGGCGCGGCGAGGAAGATCAGGGTGAAGCGGCCTTTCTCATTGTCGATGCGCCGGACCTCGCGAAGGCCGAGCAGCTCGAAGAAGCGGACGGTCGCCTCCGGGTCGGCGACTCGGATCATCGTGTGGAGATATTTCATGGCCAAGCTCCGAAAGGGTCCGGCGCTCCTATAGAGCCGGTCCCGCCGCTCGATCCAGAGCTCAGCGCGGGGCCGCCGGGGGCGGCGTATCGGGATTGGCGGCAAGCGCGGCCCGCGCGGCCTGCGCCGCCTCGGAACCGGGCTGCGCCCGCGCCGCCCGGGCATAGAGCGCCTTCGCGCCCTCGACCTCGTCGGAGACGGCGGCGATGTTGGCGGCCTCGAGCAGGATCGAGGAATCGTCCGGGGCGAGGCTGACCGCCTTCGCGATGTCGGCCCGAGCGCGCTTGAGATCGCCCTGGCGGCGCGCGAGCGCGGCCGAAAGGTACCAGGCGAAGCCGTCGGCGGGGACCAATTCCAGCGCCTTGTCGAAGTCGAGCCGGGCGACGGCGGCGTCGCCCAGCGCGACGGCGGCTCGGCCGCGGTCGAGATGGACTTCGCCGGCGAGCTGCGGGGCGAGGAGGGCGGTGGCGAGGGCGGAGTCGAAATCCTGGATCGCCTTGGCGGGCTCGCCCGCCGCGAGCCATGCATTGCCGGCCTGCACCCGGAAGTCCGCGCGGCGCTTGTCGTGGCTGCGCTCGGCTTCGGCCGCCGCCTGGTCGAACGCCTCCGCCGCGGCCGCCCAGCGCTCCAGCCCGGCGAGCGCGAGGCCGAGGCAGAGGCGCGCATCGGCTCCCCCGCCCTTCGCCGCCCACGCCTCGGCGGCGGCGACGGCCGTTGCGGGAGCGGAGGCCGCTTCGGCCGTACAGGATTTCAGACTGGCCGGGGCCGCCGCGCCGGCAGCGAAAGCGAGGAGGATCGAAAGCATCGCCGCCCGGCTAGGCAGCCGTCGCTGCACGGCGGCTGAACGGGCGGGCGGTCAGCCCAGTTCGGCGACCGTGCGGAGCAGGAGCGCGATGTCCTCGTCGCGCGAGAGGCGATGGTCGCCGCCCTTGACGAGCGTAAGGCGCGCGTCGGTGGTCCGCAGCCGCTCGACGAGGCCGAGCGAGATGCGCCACGGCACGTCCTCGTCCTCGAGGCCGTGGAGGAGCCGGACCGGTGTGTCGACGGCGATTTCGGCGTCCAGCAGCTTG
>Ga0307279_10000045_pt1 | contig 12319 bp, 8 predicted proteins | sample ER_DNA_118_FD_194484 | JGI IMG/M metagenome (GOLD analysis project Ga0307279, IMG submission 194484) | Bulk soil microbial communities from the East River watershed near Crested Butte, Colorado, United States - ER_DNA_118 | ecosystem: Environmental > Terrestrial > Soil > Floodplain | place: USA...
GAAGCTCGACAGCGGAATCGCGGCGACGCCCGACTCCCGGACCGCCGCGATGCAGAACGCTTCGTCCGCCATGGCGACTCCGGAGGCGGCAAGGTCGACGCAGAGGAAGTAGGTTCCTTCCGCCGACAGCACCTCGAACCCGGCGTCGGCGAGGCCGCCGGCGAGGAAATCCCGCGCCTCGGCGAAGCGCCCGCGCATGTCGCGATAGTAGGAGCCGTCCATGCCGAGGCCCCAGGCCACCGCCGTCTGCAGGTTCGGCGGAGTCGCGAAGGCGATATATTGGTGCGCCATCCGGACCGGCCCGCCGAGCGCCGGGGGCGCGACGACCCAGCCCACCTTCCAGCCGGTCAGCGAGAAGATCTTCCCGGCCGAGCCGACCTTCACCGTCCGCTCCGCCATTCCGGGCAAGGCGGAAAGCGCAAGGTGGGCACGGCCGTCGAAGACGACATGCTCCCAGACCTCGTCGCTGAGCGCGACCGCGTCGTGCGCCGCGCAAGCTCCGGCGAGCAGCGCCAATTCCTCCCTCGTGAACAGCCGAGCCGACGGATTGTGCGGGTTGTTGAAGATGACCAGCCGGGTGCGCGGCGTGAATGCCTCAGCCAGCGCCTCGGCGGTAATCCGCCAGTCGGGGGGCGCAAGGCGGACGAAGCGCGGCACTCCGCCGGCGCGAAGCACCAGCGGCAGATAGGCGTCGTACAGCGGCTGGAAGAGCAGCACCTCGTCGCCGGGGCTGACCAGGGCGAGGATCGCGGCGGCGAGCGCCTCGGTCGCGCCGGAGGTGATCGTCACCCACTCCGGATCCACCTCAAGCCCCTGGTGGAGCCGGTAATGGTCCGCCACCGCGCGCCGCAGCTCGGGAAGTCCGGGCATCGGCGCATATTGGTTGGAGCCCGACAGCGCCTCCGCCGCCTTCGCGACCACCGTTTCGGGCCAGCCGAAGTCGGGGAAACCCTGGCCGAGGTTGATCGCGCCATGCTCGGCCGCGAGCGCCGACATTCGGGTGAAGATCGAGACCGGCAGGCTGGCGTAGAGCGGGTTCACAGCCGCTCCAGCAGCGCCATCGCCGCGGCCGGCGCACGGACCTTCGCCCCGGCGATCATGAAGATGTAGGTGTCGCGCGGCGCCGGAGCGGCGGGTTCGGCGACGGTAGGCAGGCCGGCCGGCGTTTGCCCGCGCGACCAGGCCCGGGCGATGTCCGCCCAGCGTTCGAGCTCCGGGGCGGAATAGCCGGCCGGCTCCTCCTCGCGGCTGCGCTGCAGACGGGCGTAGGCGAAGTCGCCCGACAGGTCGGCGAAGCAGGGATGGTCGTCGGAATCGGCGAAGACGATCGCCACTCCCGCCTCCCGCGCCATCGCGACGAAGGCCGCGTCCCGGAAGCTTTCGTGGCGCGGCTCGACGGCGTGGCGGATCGGCATTCCGGACACGGTACGCGGAAGCAAGGCGAGAAAGGCGCGGAAATCGTCCGGCTCGAAGCGCTTCGTCGTCATGAACTGCCAGAGGATCGGGCCGAGCTTGTCGCCCAATTCGGTCAAGCCCTGGCCGCAGAACCGCTCGACCGCCTCCCCGCCCTCCGCCAGGACCTTTCGATTCGAGCAGAAGCGCGAACCCTTGATGGCGAAGCGGAAGCCGTCCGGCACCGAGTCGCGCCACCGGGCGAACAGCTCCGGCTTCTGGAGCTTGTAGTAGGTCGCGTTGATCTCGATCGCGGTCAGGCGTCGCGACGCATGTTCGAGCTGCTTCGCCTTTGGAAGGCCCGGCGGGTAGAAGCTCTGCCGCCACGGCTCGAAATCCCAGCCGCCGATGCCGACCCGGATCGCGCCCGCGACGTCGGCGCCGCTCACCTCGTCCTCACCTAATAAGCCTTGGCGATCAGCACCGAGCCGGTCGCAGGCGCGCCGGTGACGATGCATCGGGCGCCGGGCGCCGTCTCGGGAACGAGGATCCGAACCGTCAGCCGGTTCGTCGCGAGGCGATCGAGGAAAGCCTGCAAGGCGGGGCCCTCCGGCGCGCTCCAGCCGACCTGCAGCCACTGGGTCGGCCGATCCTGGAGAAAGGCGTCAAGCTCGTCGATACCGCCGTCGAAGCGGGCGATATTGCCTTGCGTGAAGGTTCGGGCCGCCTCGAGCAGCGCCGACTGGACGGCGTCGCATTCGGCGAGGCAGCGCTCCGCCGCCTCTTCGCGGCCGAACGTGTTGCGGGCCAGGCGCCCCTCGTCGTCGCGCAGCCGGTCGCGTCGATAGCAGGTCACCTGGCCGCCGGCGGCCTCGCGCGGCCCAACCTCGAGGATGAGCGGGACGCCCTTGCGGATCCAGTTCCAGCGCTTGTTCACGGGCTTGTCCCCGCCCCGATCGACGAAGACCCGCAGCGGCTCCCTTTGCCAGGTCTGCGCCCGAAGCTCGGCGGCGAGGGCGTCGACATAATCGAACACCACGGCCTTCTCGTCGTCCGAGCGGACCAGCGGGACGATCACGATCTGGTGCGGAGCGACGGCGGGCGGCAGCTTGAGACCGTCGTCGTCCCCATGCGCCATGATCACCGCGCCGATCAGCCGGGTGGACGCGCCCCAGCTGGTGGTGTGGGCGAGCTGCCAATTGCCGGTCTCGTCCTGGAACTTGATGTTCTGGGCGGTCGAGAAATTGGTGCCGAGATAATGCGAGGTTCCGGCCTGAAGCGCCTTGCCGTCGCGCATCATCGCCTCGATCGCAAGCGTCTCGACGGCGCCCGGGAAGCGCTCGTGCGCCGGCTTCGCGCCGGTCATGACGTGAAGCGCGAGGACGTCGGTCGCGATCTCGCGATAGACTTCGAGCATCCGCTCGGTCTCCGCCATCGCCTCCTCGGCGTCGGCGTGGGCGGTGTGGCCCTCCTGCCAGAGGAACTCGGAGGTGCGCAGGAACATACGGGTGCGCATTTCCCAGCGCATGACGTTGGCCCACTGGTTGAGCAGCAGCGGCAGGTCCCGGTAACTTTTGATCCATTTGCTCATCGCCGAGCCGATGATCGTCTCGGAAGTCGGGCGGATGATCAGCGGCTCCTCGAGCTCCGAGGCGGGATCGGGCTGCAGCCGCCCGTCGATCGGCTTCACCCGGTGGTGGGTGACGACCGCCATCTCCTTGGCGAAGCCCTCGACATGCTCCGCCTCCGACTGGAAATGGCTGAGCGGGATGAGCAGAGGGAAATAATAATCCTCATGGCCGGTCTCGCGGATGCGCGCGCCGAGCGTCTGCCGGATCCGGTCCCAGATGCCCATGCCCCACGGCTTGATGATCATGCAGCCGCGGACGCCGGAATCCTCGGCGAGGTCGGCGCCGCGGACCGCGGCCTGGTACCAGGCGGAGAAATCGTCCTTCTGACGTACGCGCAATGCGAAATCGGACACTGAATGGGCCTTCCTGAATCTGCCGGCTCCGCCAGTGCCAGCGGCGCGGCGAGACGGCAAGCGCCAGCATCGGCCGGGGAGCAGAGGAGAAAAAGGCCGGAGCGCTTCGTGACGGGTGGACGGGGGGCGTCCGATACCTTATATACCGATCGTTATGGAAAGTGTCATGCCTCGGGTCTGCAAGGGCCGTCCCCGGGAATTCGATCCCGACGACGCGCTCGCCGCGGCGCTGACGGTGTTCTGGAGCAAGGGCTACGAAGGGGCGTCGCTGTCCGACCTGACCGAGGCCATGGGAATCACCCGCCCCAGCCTCTACGCCGCCTTCGGAAACAAGGAGGCGCTGTTCCGCAAGGCGCTCGACCTCTACGAGCGCGAGAAGCTCGCCTACGTGGGCGAGGCCATGGCCGAGCCGACCTCGCGCGGGGTCGCCGAGCGTCTGCTGCGCGGCGCGCTGGAGATGCAGACAAGCGAGTGCGAGCCGAGAGGCTGCCTCCGGGTGATCAGCTCGGTCGCCTGCGGCTCGGAAGCCGAGTCGATCCGAGTCGAAGTGATCGCCCGCCGCGCTTCCTCGCACCGCGCGCTGCTCGAGCGGCTTCAGCGGGCGAAGGCGGAGGGCGACCTTCCCGAAGGAGTCGAGGCGGAGGGGCTCGCCAATTATCTCGGCGCGATCATGCAGGGCATGGCGGTCCAGGCCGGCGCCGGCGCCAGCCGCGAACAGCTCGAGGCGCTGGTCGAGACCAGCCTCGCGATGTGGCCGGGACGCTAGCCAAAAATTTTTCTACCGGCCGGTACAAAACGGTTGACGCACCCGCTGCTGCTTTATATACCATGCAGTACAGAAAGGGTCGAACGACCGGCCTGGGGAAGGAAAGCACCATGGGACACGTCGATAGCGCGAGGCGCAGCGAAGGGCCGTAAAGCGCCCTCGACCATCCACATCACGAGACCGCCGAAGTGAGCCGCGCCCGTCGCGCCGGCCAAGGCCTGTACGCGTCTTTCGAAGAACCGAATCGATCAACGGCCGTGGAGCCGGGCGGGGGTGCGTCCGCCACACAGGAACAGGGAGACATCCGATGACCCAGATTTGCACGGCGACCACCGATGCCCATGCCGAGCCGACGTCCGTCGCCCTCTCGCCGATCGAATGGTCGATCGTCGCCGTCGCGCAGCGCTACAGCCTCGGCAGCCTTCAGGAGCCGGGCCGGATCGCCGCGGCTCTCACCGGACTGTTCGGCGGATCGAGCGGCCGCAAGGTGCCGGATCCCCGGCTCGAGGCGCTGCGCAGGATCGCGGTGCTCGCCTGGCATCGCGGCTGGCGGGTTCCGACCAGCGAGCTTCGCGCCTTCGTCGCCGCCGGCTTCTCGCTCGACCAGTACGAGCTCGTCCAGAACAGCATCGCCCGCGGCCGAGCCGCGCGCTCCCGGAGATTCGCAGTATGAACATGTTCCAGAAGCTCCGCCCGGAGAACGACGCCCCGGCCGAGCCTCGGGTTTCCGCCCTCGGCCGCCTCTCCTCCTGGCAGCGCGGCGCCGTCATCGTCGTCCCGCTGGCGATCCTCGGCGCCGCCGCCGTCTACGGCGGACGCGAGGCGCCGGCGATCGCCGCGCCGCCGCCGCCGACGGTCACGGTCGCCGCTCCGCTGGTGCGCGAGGTCGAGGAATGGGACGATTATGTCGGCCGCTTCGAGGCGAGCCGGACCGTCGAGGTTCGACCGCGCGTCTCCGGCGCCGTGATCGGAGTGCATTTCGCGGACGGCGCCTACGTGCGCCCGGGCCAGCTCCTCTTCACCATCGATCCCCGGCCGTTCGCCGCCGCGCTCGCCGAAGCGCGCGCCGCGGTCCAGGGCGCCCGCAGCGATCTCGCCTTGGCGCGCGCCGACCTCGGCCGCGCCCTTAGGCTGCTCGATGTCGACGGCGTCTCGCGAAGCGACGTCGATCGGCTAAGGGCCCGGGTGCAGGCCGCCACCGCAAGCCTCGCCGCCGCCGACGCGCGGGTGCGGGCACGCTCGCTCGACATGGAATTCACCCGGGTCCGCGCCCCGATCGGCGGCCGGATCTCCGATCACCGGGTCGACGCCGGCAACCTCGTCTCCGCCGGCGAAGGGCCGGCGGGAACCCTGCTGACGACGATCAACGCGATCGACCCCATCCACTTCACCTTCGACGCGTCGGAGGCGCTCTTCCTCAAGGCGCGCCGGGCGCGCGCGAGCGGGGGCGCCTCACCGCCGGTGCAGATCCGCCTCCAGGACGAGAGCGACTATCGCTGGACCGGCCGGCTCGACTTCGCCGACAACGGCCTCGACCCACGCTCGGGGACGATCCGGCTTCGCGCCGTGCTGCGCAATCCCGGGCAGTTCCTGACGCCGGGCATGTTCGGCAACATGCGGCTCGCCACCAGCGGTCGGACCGCCGCCCTGCTGGTTCCCGATGCCGCCGTCCAGACCGATCAGGCGCGCAAGGTCGTGATGGTCGTCGCGAAGGACGGCTCGGTCGCTCCGCGTCCGGTCGTGGTCGGCCCCGTCCTGGACGGCTTGCGGGTCGTCCGTTCCGGCCTCACGGCGCAGGACCGGGTCGTGATCAGCGGCGGCCAGGGAGCGGCGATGCCGGGGGTCAAGGTGCAGGTCAAAGTCGGCCGGATCGAACCGGTTCCGGCCGCCGTCGCGGCCGCGCCCGTCGCCGCACCCCTGAACGGCGAGGCGACGTTCGGGCGCTGATCCGAACGCCCGAAGCCACACCCGCACCGGCCGCCCACGGGCGGAGGAGACACCCCATGCGCCTGTCCCAATTCTTCATCACCCGCCCGATCTTCGCCGCGGTCATCGCGGTGATCATCACGGTGGTCGGCGGCCTCGCCTATTTCGGCCTGCCGGTGTCGCAATATCCCGATATCGTGCCGCCGACGGTGACCGTGACCGCCGTCTATCCGGGCGCCTCGGCCGAGACCGTCGCCGAGACGGTGGCCGCGCCGATCGAGCAGGAGGTGAACGGCGTCGACAACATGCTCTACCTCTCGTCGCAATCGACCGGCGACGGAGCGGTGACGATCACCGTCACCTTCAAACAGGGCACCGACCTCAACGCCGCCCAGGTGCTGGTGCAGAACCGCGTCGCCATCGCCGTTCCGCGCCTGCCCGCCGACGTCCAGCGGCTTGGAGTCGTCACCCGCAAGACGGCGCCCGACTTCCTGATGGTCGTCAACCTCATCTCGCCCGACAATTCGCTCGATCGCGGCTACATCTCCAATTACGCGCTGACCCAGGTGCGCGACCGCTTAAGCCGGATCGACGGGGTCGGCGACGTCCGCCTGTTCGGCGCCCGCGATTACGCCATGCGGATCTGGATCGACCCGGGGCGCGCCGCCGCTCTGGGCCTCACCGCCGGCGACATCGTCTCGGCGCTGCGCGCGCAGAACGTCCAGGTCGCCGCCGGAACGCTCGGCCAGCCGCCCTACGGCGGCGGCGGCGCCTATCAGGTCAACGTCGAGACGCAGGGCCGGCTCACCGACCCCGCGCAATTCGCCAACGTCATCGTCCGGACCGATCCGGACGGGCGGCAGGTGCGAGTCTCCGACATCGGCAGGGTCGAGCTCGGCGCCGCCGACTATAATTCCAACACCTATCTCTCCAACCAGCCGACCGTGATCCTCGGCGTCTTCCAGCGCCCCGGGTCGAACGCCCTCGCCGCCGCCGAGGCGGTCGAGGCGGAGATGAAGAGCCTTTCCCGGACCTTCCCCAAGGGCCTCGAATATCGAGTCATCTACAATCCCACCGAGTTCATCGCCCAGTCGATCGACGCGGTCGGCCACACCCTCCTCGAGGCGATATTGCTCGTCGTCCTGGTGATCATCGCCTTCCTTCAGAAGTGGCGCGCGGCGATCATCCCGGTCGTCGCCATCCCGGTCTCGCTGATCGGCACCTTCGCCGTGCTCGCGGCGGTCGGCTATTCGCTGAACAACCTCTCGCTGTTCGGGCTCGTGCTGGCGATCGGGATCGTGGTCGACGACGCGATCGTCGTCGTGGAGAATGTCGAGCGCAACCTCGACGAGGGGCTCAGTCCCCTGGAGGCAGCGAAGACGTCGATGAACGAGGTCTCCTCGGCCCTCGTCGCGATCGTCCTGGTGCTGTGCGCCGTCTTCCTTCCGACCCTGTTCCTCGGCGGCCTCTCCGGTGCCTTCTACCACCAGTTCGCGGTCACCATCTCCGCCGCGACGGTGATCTCCCTGCTCCTCTCGCTGACGCTCTCGCCGGCTCTCGCCGCGATCCTCCTCAAGGGCCGCGAGCACGAGAAGGTCGGCGGCCGCTTTCATCGCCTCGCCCTCGCCGCCGGAGACCGCTTCAACCGCGCCTTCGCCCGGCTAAGCCGGGGCTACGGCGCGCTGACCGCCCGGCTGATCGCGGCGCCGAGGCGGATGATGGCGGCCTATGCGCTGCTCATCGGAGCGACCCTCGGCCTGCTGTGGATGACTCCGAGCGGGTTCATCCCCGCGCAGGACCAGGGCTATTTCCTCACCGCCATCCAGCTTCCGCCCGGCTCCTCGCTCGAGCGGACCGACAAGGTGATGCGCGAGGTCGTCGCCCGGCTGCTGCCGATCAAGGGCGTCAAGGGCGCGGTGATGCTCGCCGGCTTCGACGGCGCGTCGCAGACGCTGGCCCCCAACGCCGCCGCCGCCTACATCCCGCTCCAGTCGTTCGACGAGCGCCGAAAGCTCGGAGTCAGCTTCGAGCAGATCATGGACGAGGCGCGCAAGCGCACCGGCGACATAAGCGAGGCCCAGCTGCTCGTCCTGCCGCCGCCGCTCATCCAGGGCATCGGATCGGCCGGCGGCTATCGGATCATGATCCAGGACAAGGGCCAGCACGGCTATCAGGGCCTCGCCGCCCAGGCCTATGCGATGATGGGCAAGGCGGCCCAGACGCCGGGGCTCAAACAGGTCTACACCCTGTTCAACACCTCGACGCCGCGAGTCTTCGCCGACATCGACCGGCGCAAGGCCGACATGCTCGGCGTTCCCGCGGAGCGGGTGAACGAGGCGCTCCAGGTCTATCTCGGCTCCGCCTTCGTCAACGACTTCAACCTGCTCGGCCGAACCTACCGGGTGACCGCCCAGGCCGACGCCCCCTATCGTGCGACCGAGGCGGACATCGCCAACCTGCAGACCCGTTCCAACAACGGCGCCATGGTGCCGCTCGGGTCGGTCGCCACCTTCAGCGACAAGACCGGGCCCTACCGGGTCGTGCGCTACAACCTCTTCCCGGCGGTGGAGCTGGACGGGGACACGGCGCCGGGCTTCTCCTCCGGCCACTCGCTGACCACGGTCGAGAAGCTCGCCGCCGAGACTCTGCCGGCGGGCTACGACACCGAATGGACCGGTATCGCCTATCAGCAGAAGGAGGCGGGAAGCACCGCGGGCATCGTGTTCGGGCTCGCCGTCCTCTTCGTCTTCCTGGTCCTGGCGGCGCAATATGAGAGCCTGACCCTGCCGCTCGCCATCATCCTGATCCTGCCGATGTGCATCTTCGCGGCGATGATCGGGGTGAATTTGCGCGGCATGGACAACAACGTCCTCACCCAGATCGGGCTCATCGTCCTCATCGCGCTCGCCGCCAAGAACGCCATCCTGGTGGTCGAGTTCGCCCGGCAGGCGGAGGACGAGGAAGGACTGTCCCCCGCCGCCGCGGCGGTCAGGGCCGCGCAGATGCGGCTTCGGCCGATCCTGATGACCAGCTTCGCCTTCATCTTCGGCACCGTGCCGCTGCTGATCGCGACCGGCGCCGGAGCGGAGCTTCGCCAGGCGCTGGGAACGGCGGTGTTCTTCGGGATGATCGGGGTGACCGGCTTCGGCCTTCTCTTCACGCCGACCTTCTACGTCGTCTGCCGGTCACTCGCGATCCGGCTCGGTCGGCGTTCCGCCCGGCCCGGCCGAGCCGCCGACCCGCTCCTTCAACCCGCCGAATAGGATGAGCCGCCATGGCCTTTCGTAACCTCCTCGCCGCCGCATCCGCGCTCGCCCTCGCCGCCTGCGCCGTCGGCCCGGACTATGTCGCCGCTCCGCCGCCGCCGCCCGCCGCCGCCGGGCCCTTCCTGTCGGCGACCGGACCGGCGTTCGGCACCGGCGAGGCGGTGGCCGGCGACTGGTGGCGCCTCTACGACGATCCGGTCCTCGACCGCCTCGTCGCCGACGCCTTGGCGGCGAACACCGACATCCGGGTCGCCGTCGCCCGCTTGGCGCGGGCGCGCGCCTCGCTGCGCGAAGTGCGCGGCGATCGCGAGCCGCAGCTAGGCGTGGGGGCGAGCGGGCAATATGGCCGTCCCGGCGTCCAGGGCGGAGCCGGCGGCGGCAAGGAAGGGCTCCAACTCGGCGTCGGCCTCGACGTCGCCTACGAAGTCGACCTGTTCGGTCGCGTCGGCCGCAATATCGAAGCGGCGCGCGGCGACGTCGCCGCGGCGGCGGCCGACGCGGACTCGGTCAGGGTAGCGATCGCCGCCGAGACCGCCCGCGCCTATGCCGACGCCGCCTCGGCCGCCCGGCAGATCGCCGTCGCCCGCCGGATCGTCGCTCTGCTCGACCAGTCCGCCCAAGTCACCGAGCGCCGCCACCAGGTCGGGCTCGGCACCGGCCTCGACACCGCCCGGATCGCGGCGCTTCGCAACCAGCGCCAGGCCGAAGTCCCACTGTTCGAGGCGCAGCGCCAGTCGGCGCTGTTCCGCCTCGCAACCCTCACCGGCCGGGCGCCTCGCGACCTTCCCGCCGATGCCGGCGTCCGCGCCGTCCCGCTTCGCCTCGACCGTCCGATCCCGGTCGGCGACGGCGCCGCCCTGCTTGCCCGCCGCCCCGACGTTCGCGCCGCCGAGCGCCGCCTCGCCGCCGCGACCGCCCGGATCGGAGTCGCCACCGCCGATCTCTATCCGCGGATCACCCTCGGCGGATCGATCGGCGCCGCCGGGACCGGCCTCGGCAACCTGTTCGGCGGCAATCCGCTTTCCTGGCTGCTCGGCCCGCTGATCAACTGGACGGCCAACCGAACCGCGGCCCGCGCCCGGGTCGCCGGCGCCGAAGCCGACGCCCAGGCGGCGCTAGCGACGTTCGACGGCACGATCCTCACCGCCCTGGAGGAGAGCGAGACCGCCCTTTCCAACTACGCGCGCAGCCTCGAGCGCCGAACCGCCCTCCAGGCGGCGAGCGACGAGGCCGAGAAAGCCACGCGCATCACCCGCGCCCGCCAGCGCGAGGGCCAGATCGATTCGCTCGAACTGCTCGACGCCGAACGCACGTCCGCCGACGCCTCGGCCGCCCTCGCCCTCGCCGACGCCCGGATCGCCCAGGCCCAGGTCGACGTCTTCCGCGCCCTCGGCGGCGGCTGGCAGGCCGCTCCGCCGGTGGCGGCGGCGGCGCCGGCGAGATGAGCGCCCCTGCTCGCGCCGCCCGTCAAAACGGCCGCAAGCCGCCGGCGGCGTGAGCAATCGCGAAACGGGTCGGAGCGCCGAGGTCGTCAATAACTCACCTATTTGACCGCTCAACGCTTGGCCGCGTCACCGGCGCGCTTCTTCGGCCACTCGGGAGACCGAATAGTCCTCGTACGGCTCGGCCAGGTTCCCGTCGAGGAAACGCGTCTCGACCACCCTAAGGTTCTCCTTCTTCGCGGCTTCGCCCCGCCCATGGACCACCAGCTTGCGGATCGTGTCGGGATGCGCACGGTCGAGCGTGAACTCACCCGCCACGACGCTGGCATCGATGCGGTGGAATCCGCCTGCAATCAGTTTCGATTGGGCCCGAGCCGCCTCGACCTGTGCCTGGAACATCAGCTGGAGGATCCCGGCACTCCACCCCGCCGCGCCTGCTTTCCGCTTGGCGGCGATGCTGAACGGCGTCGACGTCGTGCCGATGCTGAGCACGTCGATATCGGCGGGGGTCCGCCCGAGAAAGGCGATCGCCTCGGCCACGCCGACCATGGCCGGGCAGTTCGCCCATACGCCGCCGTCCACGTAATCCGCACCCATCTGGCTCGGGAAGGTCGCCGCTTCGAAGAAGGTCGGAGCCGCGGACGTGGCGAGGGCAACGTCAACCGCCGCGGCGTCGCTTATAGCAAAATCGAGATCGGGATGGTGGCAGGTCTTCATGATGTAGATCCGGCCCTTGATCGCGTCATAGGTCGGGATTGCCAGCCGGCACCGAGAATCGCCAAAGCGCCGGTTGCCGAGAATTTCAACCAGAGCTTGGCGCAGAACGGCATGTGAGTGCTTCGGACCGAATAATTGCCGGAACCAGCCCAGGCGGCTCGTGATGCCGGTGCTCGGGAAGATGGTTGGGCCCGCTTCGATGTAGAAATTCATCAATTCGGTCGCGCTGAAGCCCAGTCCCAGGCCGATCGCGAGTATCCCGCCCGTCGAGGTGCCGGTGATGAGATCGAAATGATCGACGGCACGCCTGCCGGTCCGCTCCTCGAGCAACGCCAGAGCCGCGGCGGTGAATGCGCCCTTGATCCCCCCGCCGTCGAGGCTGAGTATCCTGAACTTGCGGTCGACCGCAGGTCTTTCCGTTTCGGCCGTCGTCCGCATCGTCGTTCAGCCCCGTACTCGCCAATATCGCAAATCCCGCAATCGCTAACCCGCTGTAGCAGATCGCTGATAGGACGAGCTAGTGCATGTCCACCCGCTCACCTGGAACAGATAGAAAGAAAGGGCCCACGAATCCTATTCTTTTCATTGGAAATTTTGTGCCACCCAACGCGCCGGTCCTTGACGGTGCGCAAGTATTCTTCCGAACGTCGATCCTCTACAAGGGGCGCGACTCGGCCATCAAGGCGGTGGCTGGGCGAATGCTGGACAATCCCAAAGGATGATTAAAAGATACAGCTTCATCAAGCGATGACGGCACTTCCGATCATGAGCAAGATATTCATAAGCTACAGCCGCAATGATATGGAACTTGCGGAACGAGTGGTTT
>Ga0307279_10000046_pt1 | contig 12264 bp, 9 predicted proteins | sample ER_DNA_118_FD_194484 | JGI IMG/M metagenome (GOLD analysis project Ga0307279, IMG submission 194484) | Bulk soil microbial communities from the East River watershed near Crested Butte, Colorado, United States - ER_DNA_118 | ecosystem: Environmental > Terrestrial > Soil > Floodplain | place: USA...
GTAGGTCAGGACGCGGGGCGGGTCGGCCAGGTCAACTTCCGATTATAGTCGATGAACGCGGCTATTCGCGCCCGCGCGGCTGCGGCTTGAGCGGGAGATCGAGGCAGGGGCCTCGACTCGGACGGGTCGGACCTCAGGTCGTAGGCGTGCAGGCCGCCGAATTCGTTCAGGACGATCTTGCTCCTCCCGTCGCTGAAGCCGGCCGAGCGCCCGCCGTAGAGGGAGCGGAAGTAGACCCGGGGCGGCCGTCCGGGGGCGAACAGACTATGGCCCTGCCAGCCCGCCGGGGACGCTAGCCCCACCAGGTCGAGCAGGGTCGGGGCGACGTCGACCATGCTGCCCAGCACCGGATTCACCGTTCCGCGCGGGGCATGAGGCGGGGCGACGACCAGCATCGTGTGCACCTGCTCCTCGTAGACCGACGTGGCGTGCGCCCGCATGCCGTGCTCGCCGAATGCCTCGCCATGGTCTCCGAGCACGACGACGGTGGTGCTCTCTCGCACCCCCGCCGAGTCTAGTGCGGCCATCAGGCGACCGATCCCGGCGTCGATGCGGCGCAGCGCGAGGCCATGGGCTTCGCGGCTGATTTCCGTCTCGGGGCGGTTCGAACCCGTGAAATATGGAATATGGGCGCCGCTCAACCACACCCACAGGAAGAAGGGCCGCCGCCGCTCCTCCGCCAGCCAGCGCATCGCCTCCCGAACGGTGCAATCGTCGCCGGCATGGCCATATCGCGGGATCAGGCTTCGCTCGGCCGGAGTGCAGGGCAGGCTTCGGCTGTCCTCGACGCGTGCGAAGCCCCGCCCGCGCAGGAAGTCTTCGACTCCGAGGAAATCCAGCCGACCGCTCATCATGTGCGCCGCCACATAGCCGTTGCGCGCCAGTTCGCCCGAGAGCGTGGGGAAGTCCGCGCTGGTTCGCATGCTGAAGAATTGCGAAGGATAGAGCGCGTTCATTATCGCCTGTTGCGCCATCGCCGAGAGCGGTACGTTGGCGTAGAAGTTCGGGAAGGCAATTCCCGCTCGGTAGAGCGCGGCCAGGTTCGGATAGGCATCCGCATGGGCCAGGACGGCGTCGCGCCCCCATTGGGAGGCGGTGGCCGTGTCCACCGTGATCAGGAGAAGGTTCGAACCGCGCGGACGTCCCAGGTGCGGCGGCTGGGCGGGGAGGAGCGCCCAGTCGCCGTTGCCGATCCTCGTGCGCAGCGGATCGTCCCCGCGCAGCGCCCGGACGTCGCGGCTCGGACGCAGCGAGCGCGAGACGAAGGCGAGCACCGGATTCACGGAGAAGGCGGGGATGACTCGCGCTATTTCCGGCTGTGCCGCCATCTGCGCGGAAACGGCGGCGCCCGCTGCCGTCAGAACCGCCAGCGACGTCACCGCCGGCCAGCCGCGCCGGGCCGCCCAAGCTGCGAGCACCGCAACCGGCAAGGTCCCGGCCAGCAGCACGTGCTGCACGTCGGCGAGAAACGGGATTGCGGCAGGGAGGATCGTTCCGAGGTCGGAGGCGGTGATCCGCGCGAGGAAGCCGAATTCGAAGAAGCTGCCGGTCGCCGCCATCATCCACGCATTGGCGAAAGCCGTCAGCGCGAGCGCGAGGTAAAGGACGAGGAAGACTGAATCGACGCGCCTTCGTCCGCGCCTGCGCGCGCCGGCGATCCGGCGCAGGAGCAGGTGGGCGAGGAACAGCGCCAGGCCCAGCAGAAGATCGTTCAGGCAGGCGGCGGCGGCGGTTCGCCACCTTAGGATTTCGAAACGCGGTGCCACGCCGACCCAGAGGAATACCGCTCCGGCGCCCGCGCTCGCCGCGGCGGACCAGGACGCGTTCGGGGGCGGATCGGTTCGGGGGCGGCCGAGGCGCTGGATCGGACGCAAGGCGGTGGCACTCCGTGAGGATGCGTTGGCGAAGCTTGCCGAAGCGGGATGCCGCGAAGTCGACGGCGCCGCAAGACCCCGCGCGGCCGGCACGAGACTGCTTGCGCCGCCCGGGGAGGCCCGCTACACGGCCGCCCAGTGGGCGTGTAGCTCAGTGGTAGAGCACTGTGTTGACATCGCAGGGGTCGCAAGTTCAATCCTTGCCACGCCCACCATTAAAGCCCCGGAAGTCTGCGGATTTTTGGGGCTTTTTAGTGCCTGGCCAATGCCGGTTCCGGGCGCCCGCACGACCAGTTCCGGCTCATTTCGACCGGCTCTTCTTCCCTGTTCCCGACGCGATGCCGCACGCCTCCGCGATCGGGCTCGTCGGGAAGGATCGTGGCGCCGTCATATTCCGCTTCGCGCAGGCGCCGGTCATTCAAAAGCCCCGGAAGTCGTTGTCGGACTTCCGGGGCTTTTGGCGATCGGTGAGCCGTCCGCCGCCGCTTGCGCGGAGCGCGCCTCGAGATCAGGCCTTGCGGCGACGGCGGGCCGGCTGCGGCGCGGGCGCCGCTTCGGCCGGGGCTGCGCCGGCCTTGTCGGCGCGCGGCTTGCGACCGAGGCCGATCTCCTTGGCCAGCGAACGGCGCTGCTCCGAATATTTCGGAGCGACCATCGGATAGGTGTCGGGCAGGCCGTAATCCTGCCGATACTGAGTGGGCGTCATGCCGTGCGCGGTCTGGAGATGCCGCTTGAGCGTCTTCTGCTGACGGCCGCATTCCATGCAAACGAGATATTCCGGCTTGATCGACGCGCGAACAGAAACGACAGGCGTTTTGCCTTGCGGTTCAGCGTCCGGGGTCGGCGCGCCGGCCGCCGCAAGCGCTTCGAATACGCGCTGCACTAAGACCGGGACATCACTCAAAGCCACGGTGTTGTTCGAAACGTGTGCAGAGACAATGTCCGCAGTGAGGGAAATAAGCTGTTCCTGTTCCATCGGTTGCTCCCAATACTCCACGGATTGCTCTGTCCCCTTGTTGCGCCATTAGCTAAACTAGGAGCAGCTTGGAAGCAGTATCTTCGCACGCAGCGAAGAGGAAAATGTGCAGCTTAAGTTAAATTGGGGCGCCGACTTTGCGGCCGCTTGTTCGCGGATGACCGCCGCCCGGAGTGCGAGCGGGCGTGCAATACGGTGGCGAGCGGTTCCGCCGAATGCCGCAACTCGCCGCGACCGCGGCTGTTCGAGGGCCTGCCCGAGCGCAAGGAGGGAGCGGCCAGCCGCGAGCAGGCGCGGCTGGCCGCTCGCTTTCCTACCAGATGCGCACTCGGTCCGCCGGCGCGATGTACTGCGCGTCGCCGGGCTTGATGTTCCAGGCGGCGTACCAGGCATCGACGTTGCGCAGCGGGTTCACCGCGCGGATCTGACCCGGGGAGTGGGGGTCGCTGACCAGTTGCTGGCGCAGCGCCTCGTTGCGGAACAGGGTCCGCCACACCTGGCCCCAGCCGAGGAAGAAGCGCTGGTCGCCGGTATAGCCGTCGATCACCTTCGCCTTCCTGCCGCGCAGGGACTGGTGATAGGCATCGAGCGAGATCAGCACGCCGCCGAGATCGCCGATATTCTCGCCCATCGACGCCTTGCCGTTGATGTGGACGCCATCCAGGCCTTCGAACCGATAGGCCTCGTACTGGGCGCCGAGCTTCGAGGCCTGTACCTCGAACTTCGCCGCGTCCTCGGCGGTCCACCAGTCGCGCAAGACGCCGTTGCCGTCGGACTTCCTTCCCTGGTCGTCGAAACCGTGGCTGATCTCGTGGCCGATGACTCCGCCGATGCCGCCGTAATTGACCGCGTCGTCGGCCTTCGGGTCGAAGAAGGGCGGCTGCAGGATGGCGGCCGGGAAGACGATCTCGTTCTTGACGCTGTTATAGTAAGCGTTGACCGTCTGCGGGGTCATTCCCCACTCCGCCTTGTCGACGGCGTTGCCAAGCCGATTGCGGCGATATTCCCACTCGAAGCGGTCGGCGCGCTCGACGTTGCCGACGAGGTCGCCGGGGACGATGTTCAGGGCCGAATAGTCGCGCCACTTGTCCGGATAGCCGATCTTGACCGTGAAATGGGCGAGCTTGGCAAGCGCCTCCTGCTTCGTCGCCGGGCCCATCCAGGCGAGGTTGCGGATCCGGCCGCCCAGGGCGGTACGCAGGTTCGCGACCAGCTGATCCATCTTCGCCTTCGATTCCGGCGGGAAGTAGAGCGCGACATAGTCGCGTCCGATCGCCTCGCCGAGCGCGTCCTCCGCCAGGGCGATGCCGCGCTTCCAGCGCTCGCGCTGCTGCGGCTGGCCGTTCATGAAGTGATTGCGGAACTCGAAATGCGCGTCGACGAAGCGCTTCGAGAGGAAAGGAGCGACCTGGTCGGCGGTGCGGAAGGCCTCCCACGCCTTGAGCGTGTCCATGTCGGTTTCCGCGAAGACCTGGGCGATCTTCGGGAAGGCGGTGTTCTGCGCGACGATGGCGCGCTCCGCCTTGGCGATCCCGGCCGATTCCCAGAAGGTCTTCCACGGGAAGCCCGGCGCCTGCGCCTGAAGCTCGGCGAGCGTCATGAGGTTGTAGGTTTTGTCGCGGTCGCGGCTCTGGGCGCGGGTCCAGTGCGCCTGCGCGACCCGGGTCTCCATGGCGACGACGTCGGCGGCCGCACGCGCCGAATTGGGCCAGCCCGACATCTCGAGCAGCTGCGCGACGTACTGCTGGTAGCGGGCGACCTGGTCCTTGAACTTGGCGTCCAGGTAAAGCTCGCGGTCGCCGAGGCCGAGGCCCGACTGGCGCAGGTATAGCGAGTAGATGTCCGGTTGCTTGGCATCGTCGCTGACGCCCGGGCCGAAGAAGCTGCCGCCGAAGCCGCCGAACGACCGGCCCATGAGCCGGGCCATGTCCTCCTTGGTGGCGGCCGCCTTGATCGGCGCGAGCCGGGCGACGAGGGGCGCCGCGTCGAGCTTCTCGGCGGCCGCCTCGTCCATGAAGCCGCGGTAGAGGGCGGCGACCTTGGCGCGGTCGGGGCTGGCGGTATCCTCGACGCCATAGCCTTCGACCAGCCTGCGCAGGCGCGCCTCCGAAAGGTCGCGAAGCACCGCGAAGGCGCCGTAGGAGGAGCGGTCGGCGGGAATCGTGGTATTCTTCACCCAGGTGCCGTTGACGAAGCGGAACCAGTCGTCGCCCGGCTTCACCGTCCGGTCCATGCCGGTCATGTCGAAGCCCCATTTGCCGTAGCGGATCGCCGCGGCCGGATCGATCTCGTCGCCCGCGGCGCCAGGTGCGACCAGCGACTGAACGAGGCAGAGATCGTCCATGCAGGCGTGCTCGTCATGGGCCGCGGCGGGGGCGGCGGCGAGCGCGACGAAAGAAACGGCGAAGGCGAGGCTCTTCTTCACAGGTAATTCTCCAAGATTTTGATTTCGCAGCGCTTCTCTGCCCGGAAGCGGCGTTCCCGCCGACTTAGTCGCGATCGATTACAAATGCAATCGGTCCCATCCCAGCTCGCCTGGGCCAGGCGGCGGGATCCGGGCGGTGAAGCTCATGCGCCGCCGAGCCGCCTGCGGCAGCGCGCCTGCTGTTCCGGCCCGGCGTCGAGGCGCCGGGCTTGCTGCACTTCGAAGCGCCTCTTCCCCTCAGGCCGGTAGCGTAGGACCCGCTCGACGCCGCCGTCGGCGACGCGGTAGGCCAGCTCCACCGTCGAGTCTCCGATCCGCCCGCTCTCGCGCCGGATCAGCTTCATGCCGTTTCGCAGTCCGGCGCCGTAGGCCGGTCCTTGCGGGTCCACCCCGGTCACCACCCGGCCCGCCGACGCGGTCGCGTCCGCATCGTAGCCGCGGGTGAACTCCTTGCGCTCCTCGACGGTGATTACCGCGCAGTCGCCGAACGCGTCCTTCGGGAGAAGGAAGGGCTCCCCCAAGGCGACGTAGCGCCGAAGCTCGGCGGCGAGATCGAGCCCCGCGACGCGCTTCAGGACATAGGGGAAGAGCGTCGCGGCCGGGCCGCCGCCGCGACGGGCGACCCGCGCCTGTTCGCGAAGCACGTCGTCGAGGTTGAGGCGCTGGCGCGTGGCGGCCCGGATTCGCCCGTCGAGGACCAGCGCCAGGAGGTGGCCCCGGTCGTAGCTGATCCGCTCATAGGGCTCGTCCCGCCAGAACTTCTCGACGATTTCGGCACCGGTGGCCGCGCGGGCTGGGGACGTCGCGTAGCGTAGCAGCACGGCGTTCTTGTCGGCGAAATAATCGTCGAGGCTCCACAGGCCGCTGCCGAGCAGCACGCGGCTTGCGAGATAATCGTCGAACCCCTCGCTCAGCCAATAGCCCGCCGCCTCATTCTCCTTGGGGAAGCCGCCGAGGGCGCGCGGGACCCAGCCATGCATATATTCGTGGGCGAGGAAGCGGGCCGCCTGGGTGAGCTCGAACCCGCTCGTCGACAGGATCGAAAAGGCGTCGCCGCCCCGGCCTGTGCCGGTGTAGGAGACTCCCGGATAATCGCCCAGCGGCGCCATCGCGACGAGGAAGGGCCGCGGGCTGTCGCGCCAGAAACGATGCTCGGCGGCGATGATCCGGGCGATCGTGGCGGCAAGGGCTTCGGGCTCGAACTGCCAAGCGCCGCGGATCGCCAGGCGGAGCGGCGCGCCGCCGAGATCGCGCGTGACGAGCTTGAGGTCCGGAGCGGCGATGCCGACGCTTTCGGACATCTCGTCGAGCGTTCCGGAGCGGGCGGCGAGGCCGTCAAGATCGGAGGCGGCGCGCCAGCCGGCGGGCAGCGCGCTCCAGCGGAAGCGGACCCGAGCGCCGTCGCGGAACAGCGGGCGCGCGAACACTCCCTCGCCGTGGAAGAAGATCCAATCCGGCTGAACGATCGGCCGTGCCTTCCCGCCCGCCGGGTCCGGCACGCCTCCCTCGACGCGGTAATGGAGGACGAGAGATGCGCCGGGAGCGTGGCGGACCGAGCGCCTCGCCCCCTCGCCCGAGACGACGCCGCCCTCCGCGCCCAAGGCCGAAACATGGCGCCACAATTCCTTCTCGCCCGCCCATTCGGAGGGGAGGGCGAAGTCGGTTACGCCGTCCGCGTCGCCACGCAGCCGAATCTCCACGACGAGCGTCCGACCCGGGCCGGGGCCGACCGAATATAGGATCTCGGCCGCAGGGGGCGCCTTGGCGCCGAGCAGGAGCAGGGCGGCGCCCGCGGTCCAGGATTTCATCGTCCGCGCCATTGGCAGCCCTCCTCGCGCCGGCAGTATAACCCTCCTTCGCGGGCCTCTACAGCGCGAACTCTCCCCGCGCGGGTTGGCGCAGGTGGATCAGCCGCGGCGGAAACCCATCTTGCCCGTGGCGGTGCCCGCGGAGCCGGCTCAGGCGAGGCGGGCCGGCATGAGCCTGACCGGCATCGCGAGATCGAACATCTCCCACGCATGCTCCCGCAGGACGTCGTTCGATTCGCGCGCCTCGCGGCCGGGTTCGAGCGACCAGGTGATGTGGTAGGTGCTCGAGTCGGGACGGTCGGTGGTGCCGCCGAGCCGGACGACCATCGCCTCCACTCCGCGTCCGTCATGGACGCGGCCGACGATCTCGGCTTCGCATTCGTCCGGGAGAGCGGCTTCGTCGGACGCTCGACACAAGGTGACATGGTCGGCGACCGGCTCGGCGAAGCGCGGCGGGAATTGCTGAAGAAGCTCCTTCCTCTGCTCTCGGTCGAGCTTCCAGCCGATGATCGACTCGCCGTCGCCGGCGGCTTCGAAAGCCTCTTGCGCCGAAGGTGCCATGGCCGGTTCAACCGCGGCCCTGGGGAGCGGGTTCCGGCGCCGCGCGTTGAGCGGCGAAGAGGAGAAGACGATGGGCAGAGAGCAGGACCTTGCGGAAGGCGACCTTCCTTCAGGAGACGAGGCGATCGAGCGCGAAGCGCAGAAGAGCCGCGAGAAGCTCGACGAGGTGCCCGAGCACGGCACCGATCCGCTGAACGAAGGGCCGTAGCGGGAAGTCGGCGACCCAGGCGGCGCTCGAGCCCCGCACCTCCTCAAAGCGATCGGCTCGCCCGCGGGGAGCGGGACAAGGAAGTCAGGTAGCGCTCCAGCGCCGCCTGCTCCGCCGCGGCAAGGCTCAGGCCGAGCTTGGTGCGGCGCCACAATATGTCCTCGGCGGTGCCGGCGAATTCGCGCTCGACCAGCCAGCGGACCTCGCGTTCGTAAAGCCCGGCGCCGAAATCGCGGCCGAGGTCGGCGAGCCGTGAGGCGTCGCCGAGCAAGTCCTTGAGGCGGGTGCCGTAGGCTTTGGCGAGCCGGTCGACGAGCGGGCTCGGCAGCCAGGCGCGGAGCTCGCCGAGCCAGTCGAGGAAGGCGGGGTAGAGGTCGCCGCCCGGAAGCATCCGCCAGGCGGTCGACCGGCGCCCCTCCACCCCGAGCCTGTCGAGCGCCGTCTCGGCCAGGGCCCGCGCGGTCGTGATCTTGCCGCCGAACACGGAGAGGAGCCTTGGGCCGGGGTGCGGGCTCATCTCGAGTTGGTAGTCGCGCGTCACGGCCTTGGCGTCGGCGGCACCGTCGTCGTGAAGCGCCCTTACGCCGGCGTAGCGCCAGGCGACGTCCGCCGGCCGCGTCTCTCGTTCGAAATAGAGGTTCGCTGCGGCGCAAAGGTAGCGCACTTCCTCGGCGCTCGGCTCGGGGTCGGCCGGTCCCTCCACCGGCACGTCGGTGGTGCCGACCAGGGTCAGCTCGCCGAAGGGGAGGGCGAAGACGACCCGACCGTCCGGCTGCGGGAGGATGTAGGCGTGCTCGCCGTCCCAGAGCCTCGGGACCGCGATGTGGCTGCCCTTGACCAGTCTCGCCCGGCTCTCGCTGGTCTCGCCGAGGCGTCCCAGCATCTCGCCGACCCACGGGCCGGCGGCGTTGACGATCGCGGACGCTTCCACGACGCGGCCGTCGGAGAGGTCGGCGCGCCACACCTCCCCTTGGCGCCGGGCCCGGACAAGCTCGGTGCGGGTGGCGATCTCCGCGCCCTGCTCTGCAGCGTCGAGCGCGTTCAGCACCACCAGCCGCGAATCGTCCGCCCACGCGTCCCAGTAGGAGAGGAGGCGCGGCCTTCCCGCCAGCGGCGCGCGAAGCGCCGCCGCGTTGCGCCCCACCCCGCGGGAGCGCGGCAGGCCGCCGCGCAACGCCATCAGGTCGTAGAGTAGGAGCCCGGCGCGAACCATCCAGCGCGGCCGGATCGCGCCGGCGCCCTCCGGCAAGACGAAGCGCAGCGGCCGGACCACGTGAGGCGCCGTGCGAAGCAGGATCGCCCGTTCCTTCAGCGCCTCCCGCACCAGGCGGAACTCACGATATTCGAGATAGCGCAGGCCACCGTGGATCAGCTTCGACGAAGCCGAGCTGGTATGGGCGGCGAGGTCGTCCCGCTCGACCAGAAGCACCTTCGCGCCCCGGATTGCGGCATCCCGCGCGATTGCCGCGCCGTTGATCCCGCCGCCGACGATCAGGAGGTCGAACCGGTCCATTGTCGCCTTGCAGGCTAGCGCCGCGCGGCGGCATAGTCGAACTGCAAAAGGAGAGACCATGGGCGATCGGCTGCTCGTCATCGACGAAGGGACGACGAGCACTCGGGCGATGCTGTTCGACCCCGCCGGCGGTCGCCTGGCGGTCGACCAGCGCGAGCTCACCCAATCCTATCCCGCGCACGGCCGCGTCGAGCACGACGCGGAGGAGATATGGGAGCGCAGCCTCGCCTGCGCCCGGTCGGTCCTCGCCGCCGAGCCCGGCGGGGCGGCGGCGCTGGGCCTCACGAACCAGCGCGAGACCGTCGTCTTCTGGAGCCGGCGGACGGGGCGGGCGCTCTCTCCGGCCATCGTCTGGCAGGACCGGCGCACCGCCGCCAGGTGCGAGCGGATGCGCGAGGCCGGGCACGAGCCTCTCGTCCAGGCGCGGAGCGGCCTCCTCCTCGACCCTTATTTCAGCGCCTCGAAGATCGCATGGGCGCTCGATCACTGGCCGCAGCTTCGCGAGGCGGGCGACGATCTGTGCGCCGGCACGGTCGAGTCCTGGCTCGTCTTCCGCCTGACCGGCGGCCTCCACGTCAGCGACTCCACAAACGCGTCGCGCACCGGACTGATGGACATCGCCCGCGGCCGCTGGGATGACGAGCTGCTCGCCCTGTGGAGCATAGACCGCCGTATCCTGCCGGAGATCGTCGACTGCGCCGGTCGTTTCGGCGAGACCCGGGTGGACCTTGTCGGCGCATCCATTCCGATCTGCGGCATGGCGGGGGATCAGCAGGCCGCGGCCATCGGCCAGGCCTGCTTCGCGGACGGCGATACAAAGGCGACCTACGGCACCGGCGCGTTCGTCCTCACCCACACCGGCGCGGCCCCGAGGTCCAGCCGGCACCGCCTCCTCTCGACTGTCGCATGGCAGCTGGACGGCGTCCGCGCCTATGCGCTCGAAGGCTCGATCTTCACCGCCGGAAGCCTGGTCAAATGGCTGCGCGACTCGCTCGGCCTGATCGGGTCGGCAGCGGAGACGGAAGCGCTCGCTCGCCAGGTGCCGGACAATGGCGGAGTCTTCTTCGTCCCCGCCCTTTCCGGCCTCGGGGCCCCGCACTGGCGTCCGGAGGCGAGGGGGGCGATCGTCGGCCTCGGCTTCGACACCGGCCGGGCCCAGCTCGCCCGAGCCGCGCTGGAGGCGATGGCGCACCAGACGCACGACCTGATGACCGCCTTCGCCGCCGACGGCGCCGCCTGGTCGAGCCTGCGCGTCGATGGCGGAATGGCGGCGAACGACTGGCTCGCCCAGGACCTTGCCGACATGCTCGGCCTCCCGGTCGAGCGCCCCGATCATGTCGAGACGACGGCGCTCGGCGCAGCGATGCTGGCCGGGATCGGCGGCGGCCTGTTCGGATCTCTCGAAGAGGCGGCGGGACTGCGCGGCGCGGTTCGGGTCTTCGCGCCGGGGGAAGGGGCCGCGACCCGCCCTCGCCGCCTCGCCGGCTGGCGCGACGCGCTGGGCCGCGTGCTGGTTTCCCCGGCGGCGCTTGCCGCGGGCGGCCCTGCCTCTTAGACTTCGCCTTTCAGCGGCGCTTGCCGCGCGAGGAGAACAGGGATGAACAAACTCGCTGCCGCCGCGCTCGCCGCGGCCCTGGTCGCGGCGCCCGCCGCCGCCAAGAACAAGAACAGCGCGCTGTCCGCGCCGTCCGGATCGATCATATTCTATTCCGGCGTCGGCTACAGCGGAGAGGAGAGCGAGGTCGATCGCAAGCGCACCTCGATGGACCTCGGCTTCGCGGTGCGGAGCATCGCCCTCCACGAAGGCGAGAAGTGGCGCGTGTGCGCCAAGCCGCGCCTCAAGGAGCCTTGCGTGACGATCTCCGCCAGCGCTCCGGACGTAGCGGCGCTCGGCATCGACGGCGGCATCGCCTCGCTGGAGCCGGTGAAGGAATGACGGCCCGCCACTGACGGACTGTTAAGCCTTGGCGGCTAGTCTCGGCCGCCATGGCTCAGCGCATTCACCTCATCGCCGCGGCGCGTCCCAATTTCATGAAGGTCGCGCCGCTCTGGCACGTCCTCGCCGCGGCGCCGGATTTCGAGCCGGTGCTGGTCCACACCGGCCAGCATTACGACCCCAATATGTCGGACGCGTTCTTCGCAGACCTGCGCCTTCCGGAGCCGGATCATCATCTCGGCGTCGGTTCCGGAAGCCATGCGGAGCAGACCGGCGGGGTGATGATCGCCTACGAGAAGATCGCTTTGGGCAGCCGGCCCGACTGGATAATCACGGTGGGCGACGTCAATTCGACCGCCGCCTGCGCGATGGTGGGGGCGAAGCTCGGCATCCCCACCGTCCACCTTGAAGCGGGCCTGCGGAGTCGCGACCGATCCATGCCCGAGGAGGTGAACCGCCTCGTCACCGACGCGATCTGCGACGTCCTGTGGACCCCGTCGCCCGACGCCGACGAGAATCTCCGCTCGGAGGGGGTGGCCGAGGCCCGAGTCACCCGCGTCGGCAACATCATGATCGACAGCTTCGAGCTGGTCCGCCCGGCGATCGAGGCGGCGGGGGTGCCCGAAACGCTTAAGCTGGAACGCGGGGGTTACGGCGTGGTGACCCTGCACCGCCCGTCGAACGTCGACGATCCGGCCCAGCTCATCCGCCTCGTCGACGCCCTGCTCGAGGCTCAGCGGCGGCTGCCGCTCGTCTTCCCGGTCCATCCCCGGACCGCGGCGAAGCTGCGCGGGGCGCTGCTCGACAGTCGCCTCGCCCGCGCCGGGGTCAAGCTGCTCGAGCCGCTCTCCTACGTGCGCTTCATGAGCCTCGTCACCGGGGCCGCCGCGGCGATCACCGATTCCGGCGGTATCCAGGAGGAGACGACCTATCTCGGCATCCCCTGCCTGACCCTTCGCGAGA
>Ga0307279_10000047_pt1 | contig 12229 bp, 14 predicted proteins | sample ER_DNA_118_FD_194484 | JGI IMG/M metagenome (GOLD analysis project Ga0307279, IMG submission 194484) | Bulk soil microbial communities from the East River watershed near Crested Butte, Colorado, United States - ER_DNA_118 | ecosystem: Environmental > Terrestrial > Soil > Floodplain | place...
ACGAGCCGGCGATGGCGAGGGGCCGCGGCTATTTCCAAATCGGCAATTACGAGCCTAGCCCTGACAATCGCCTGGTCGCTTACGCCGAGGACGTGGTCGGCCGCCGCCAGTATGTCATGCGGATCAAGCCGACCGGAACCGGCGCCCCGCTCGCCGACGAGGTGCCGAACGTCGAGCCGGACTTCGTCTGGGCGGACGACAACCGCACCCTCTTCTACGTCGAGAAGGATCCGGTGACCCTGCTGTCGAAGCGGGTCAAGGCGCACGTGCTCGGCACGTCCGCGGCCGCCGACCGCCTCGTCTACGAGGAGAAGGACGAGACCTTCTACATGGGGCTGATGCGGACCAGCGACGACCGCTTCGTCTGCATCGTCCTCCAGAGCACGGTCAGCAACGAGCAGCGCTGCACGCCCGCGGCGAGCCCGGGCGTGTTCACGGTGCTGGCCCCGCGCCAGCGCGAGTTCCGCTACGACGCCGACCATATCGGCAGGCAGTGGGTGATCCGCACCAACTGGGACGCGCCCAATTACCGGCTGATGCGGGTGGCGGATTCGGCGGTCGGCGGCGCGCGCGCGAAGTGGGGCAACCTCGTCGCGCACCGCTCCGACGTGTTCATCGACGACTTCAAGCCGATGAACGGCTTCATCGCCATCGCCGAGCGGTCCGGCGGCAACAAAAGGCTGCGGCTGCTCACCGGCGGAGCGAGCCGCTTCGTCGCGTCGGACGAGCCGGCCTATGCCATGGCCCTCGACGCGAACCGCGAGCCCGCCAGCGACTGGCTGCGCTACCGCTACGATTCCCTGACCACGCCGACCCGGATCTTCGAGGTCAACGCCCGAACCGGCGAGCGCCGTCTGCTCAAGCAGACGCCCGCTCCGGGCTACGACCCCGCCAATTACGTCACCGAGCGGCTGTGGGCGACGGCGCGGGACGGGACGAAGGTGCCGGTGTCGCTCGTCTACCGCAAGGGCTTCAGCAAGGACGGCAAGGCGTCGATGCTGCAATATGCCTATGGCAGCTACGGCGCGTCCACCGATCCGGCCTGGTCGCCGACGATCGCAAGCCTGCTCGACCGCGGCATGGTCTACGCCATCGCCCATATCCGCGGCGGCCAGGAGATGGGCCGTGGGTGGTACGACCAGGGCCACCTGCTCAACAAGAAGAACAGCTTCACCGACTTCATCGACGTCACCCGCTACCTGGTCGCCCAGGGCTATGCTGCAAAGGATCGGGTGGCGGCGCAGGGCGGAAGCGCCGGCGGCCTTCTGATGGGAGGAGTGGCCAACATGGCGCCCGAGGATTACCGGGTGATGATCGCGCAGGTGCCGTTCGTCGACGTGGTGACCACCATGCTCGATCCGTCCATCCCCCTCACCACCAACGAATATGACGAATGGGGCAATCCGTCGGACCGCCAGTATTACGACTATATCCTGTCCTACTCACCCTATGACAACGTCGCAGCGAGGGCCTATCCCGCGATGTTCGTGAGCACCGGCCTTTGGGACAGTCAGGTTCAATATTACGAGCCGGCGAAATGGGTGGCGAAGCTCCGGGCTGCCAAGACCGACTCGAACCCCTTGTTGTTCCGGATCAACATGGAGGCGGGCCATGGCGGCAAGTCGGGCCGCTTCCGCCGCTACCGTGATATCGCCGAATACTATTCTTTCATGCTGAACCAGCTCGGGGTGGAGCGGTAGCTGGCCCCGTCCGCGCAGTCCCAGCGACACGGGAGGCTCACGGCAGCTAAAATGCCCGAACTCCACGCGTCCCGGTCCGACTTTTACTCGGATATCGATGCGCTCCTCCAGAATCGGAACGAGCGCAGCCAAGGATTTGAGTAGGGCAATCTTCGTTTTTCCTCGTCCCGTCAGCAGGGTTCCGAAGACGACTTCGCGGCATTTGGCGGCCTGCAACTGATCGTCCGAAGAACGCCACGGCTCGTCGCTTCTTCGACGCAAAACTGCGAACGGCCGTCTGCGGCGCGTAAGTCACTGCTTGCATTTGTGAAATCCTCTGTCAGCATCCCGCCCACGGTCGACCTGACCGAAATGAAGGGGACAATAAGATGCGACTGAGGAAGTGGGGCCTCGCGGCCCTGACGCTCGTTTGCGGCGCCGTGATGGGCACCGGCGCGAGCGCGCAGGGTCCGGTCGAGAGGAGCGGAAACACCTATCACCACGCCGCCTGCGGGCACGGCAACCCGGCGGGCACCGCGCGCTGCTTCGCGCACGTGGTCACCAATTCGAAGGGCGAGGAACTCGCCGGCCCGGTGACGCCGAACGCGGTTCCGTCCGGCTACGGCCCGGCCGACCTTCGCTCGGCTTATGCCATCACCGGCGACGGGACGACGACGATCGCGATCGTCGACGCCTACGGCTATACCAACGCCGAGGCCGACCTGGCCGTCTACCGCGCTCAATACGGGCTGCCGGCCTGCACGACCGCCAACGGTTGCTTCAAGAAGGTGAACCAGAGCGGCCAGACGACCAACCTCCCGAAGGATGACACCGGCTGGGCGCAGGAACAGGCGCTCGACCTCGACATGGCGAGCGCGATGTGCCCGGGCTGCAAGCTTCTGCTCGTCCAGGCGACCAGCGCCACCCTCGCCAACCTCGCCGCAGCGGTGAACACCGCCGCCGCGACTCCGGGCGTGACCGTCATCTCTAACAGCTACGGCGGCAGCGAGACCGGCTCGACTTCCTACGAATCGGCCTACAACCACCCGGGCAAGGCGATCACCGTCTCGACCGGCGACTCGGGTTACGGCGTGTCCTTCCCGGCCTCGTCGCCCAACGTGATCGCGGTCGGCGGCACCAGGCTGGTGCGCGCGTCCAACACCCGCGGCTGGAGCGAGACGGCCTGGACCTCGGGCGGCAGCGGCTGCAGCACGGTCTACGCCAAGCCGAGCTTCCAGACCGACTCGCTCTGCGCGAAGCGGATGGAAGCCGACGTCTCGGCGGTTGGCGATCCCAACACCGGAGTCGCGGTCTACGGTCCGACCACCCGCAGGGCCTCCGGCTGGATGGTGTTCGGCGGGACCAGCGTCTCGGCGCCGCTGATCGGCGGGATCTACGGAGTCACCGGCCACACGCCGACCGGCGCCGCGACCATCTACGCCAACAAGAGCCTGCTCAACGACGTGACGAGCGGCACCAACGGCAGCTGCGGCGGCACCTACTTCTGCACCGCGGGCGCCAATTACGACGGCCCGACCGGCAACGGCACGCCGAACGGCCCCGGCGCTTTCTAACAAGGCGCAGGATCTGAAAAGGACGGGTCGCGAGAAATCGCGGCCCGTCTTTTTGTGCGCGGCTGCTGCCCAGTCCGCCGGCACGGGGAGTTCCCCCATGCGCCAGCGGGCTTGCCGCCGCGGCCCAAGGAGCCCGAGTCGGCGACTGCCAGTCGCCAATGGGCGTTCGGAGCCGTCGTCGTTGCGGCAAGGGGCGATTGAAGCTCCCGCAAAACCCGAGCGGACGCAGACCGTAGCTGCTCGTTCTGCCGCCGGCTTCACCGGCGGTGGCTTACTTTCCGCACGCCCGGGTTTTCGTTTCCGGGGAGCCGATCGGCATCACCTCCCCGTCCGCAGGTCGCCGTCGCAATGTTTGACGGGCGCCGAGCAGGGGGATGGCCGAGCGTTCCCGAGGTCTCAGGCCGGTCCCGCCGCCCCGCCGCCGCCCGCCGCGAAGGCGATGCGCAGGATCGAGAAGATCGCAAGCGCACCGGCGGCGATCGCGGCGAAGTTGAGGATCAGCAGGACGAAGAAGCGGTTGCCCTCGTCGTGGACGTAATCCTCGATCGCCACCTTCAGCCCGTCGCGCAGGTGGAGGAAGGTGGTGTAGACGAGGAGCAGCATCGGCACCGCCGCCCACGGATCGCCGAGCCACTCGCGCACCGTTCCGTAGTTGAGCGAGCCGAGCCGGAGCAGCGAGGCGCCGAACCAGAGGTAGAGGAGGAAGAGGCCGATCGAGGTCATCCGCTCCATCCACCAGTGATGGCCGCCCTCGCGCGCCGAGCCGAGGCCGCGCACCTGGGCGATGGCGCTTTCCATGCGAGTCGTCATAGCTTCCCCCACAATATGACCGCCCACAGGACCGCGGTCAGCACGGCCGAGCCGACGAGGGTCATGTTCGCCCAGAATTTGTTGGTGTTGAGCTCGAACCCCGCGCCCATGTCGAGGACGAGGTGGCGAAGGCCGGAGAGCAGGTGCTGGAAAAAGGCCCAGCTAAGGCCGACGGCGACGAGGATGCCGAACCACGAAGTCGCCCAGCCGGTGAAGCTGCGATAGGCGTCCGGTCCCGCGGCCGCGGCGGCCAGCCACCAGACGAGGGCCGCGGCGCCGATCGTGGCGAGCCCGCCGCCGGTTACCCGGTGGAGGATGGAGACCAGCATGTGCGGGCCCCATTTGTAGACGCTAAGGTGCGGAGAGAGCGGGCGGTCTGGATTGCGCGACATGGACGGCCTTTCGTTCGCCGCGCTTTTACGGGCTGGGCGGCCGGTTGCAAGGGGCGCGACCCAGGGAAGGTGGGGACAGTCACTAGTGACTGTCCCCGGTCGCCGTTCAGGGGCGGGTTGTGTCGCGGCGGGCGTCGACGTGGATGTCGTTGTCCTTGCGCTTCAGGCCGGCGAGGCCGGCGAGGCCGAGCAGTCCGAGCAGACCCCACGGGAAGTCCTTATCCTCCTTGTGGGTGGTCGTGGTCGTCATTTCGGTGCCGGTCGCGGCGTTATAGTCGGTGGCCGTCGAATTCTGCGCCGGCGCCGCTGCGGGCACGAAGGCGAAGGCCGCGGCAAGGGCGAAGGCGGCGTGCTTGGTCGAGAGCGTCTTCATAATATCCTCCTGTTGGTGTGAGAGCCGGCGGCGGCGTTGCGGCCGCCGGTAGTCGCTGAGGCGGCGGGGACGACGCATTGCCGCCCCCGCCGCAAGGCTGGGTCAGCGGTTGCCGCCCTCGCCGCCGCCGGAGCCGAAGCCGCCGAACGCGGATCGGTCGTCACCGGTCGAGCGGGTCTCGGTCGAAGCCGTGCCGTACGAGCGGTCGGCGCCCTCCTGGACGTCGACCTCGGTGCGGCGGACGGTGTCGCTGATCTGCTCGGTCCGCTCCTCGGCGGTCTTGGTGAGGACGACTTCCTCGCGGACCTGCGCGACCTTCTGGACGACGGCTTCCTCGGCCTTCTCGACCATTTCGACGGTGCGCTCCTGGAGGAGGTCGCCGGTCCCGGCCGCTCCGGACGTCGTCGACGCGCCGGCGGTTCCGGCCTCGACCGGACGGCGCTCCACCTGAACATGCTCCTCGCGGAGCGTCACCTGCTCCTGTACCGGAACCTCTCGAACGTAGGTGCGCACCCGGGCGCCGCCGCGCTCGACCTCGCGCTTGCCGACTCGAAGCTCCTCCTCGACGATCGGGATGCGTTCCTCCTCGACGGTTCCGGAACGGGCGCCCGCCGACGGCTGCGATCCGGCTTCGAAGCCGCCCGTGGCCGCCTGCCGCCCGGCACCGCCGCCGATGCCGCTGTCGCCGGAATAAGGCGTCCAACCTTCCTTCCGCCACGATTCCTGGCGCTCGTCGAGGTCGACGCTTGACGTCTCCTCGAGCAGTCGGACGATCTTGTCCGAATTCTCGTCGCCATCGACTTCCGCGCAGAGCAACGCGCCGCCGCGGCGAATTCCCTCGCCGTAAGCGTGACGGTCGTCGCTGGAGAGATGGTATTCGCCCAATCCACCCGAATCCTGGCCGCCGGAGCCCTGGGATTGCTGGTCGATCACCTTCGCGCTCTTCACGTCGACGGCGGAGGCGAGCCGCTGGCGCGCGGCCTCGGCTTCGGCTTTGGTATCGTACAAGGCGGTTACGGTCCGGGACATACTCTACTCTCCTTCACAGATTCCCCGCTCCAGTCGTGGGAGGGCGACGGGCGCCCCTCCGATCTTGTAATTGGGTCAGCGCACGGCGGCGTCGGCGGGGCGCTCCAACCCCTCGACCTCGGCCTCCGTCCGGCGCAGCGTTTCGTCGACTAGCTCCGTCCGCCGCTCGACGGACTTGCGGACGACCAGCTCCTCGCGGACCACCGTGCCCCGTGAGACGACGGGCTCCTGATGCATGGCGTTGACCTCGACGATCCGGCCGATCAGCAGTCCCTGCGCCGCCAGATCGGAGTCGCCCGCGCGGGCATGCGCCGCGGCCGGCGCCCGCTCCGCCGGAGCGTCCGCAGCTTCGGCGGCGATCCGCACGCTCGCGCCGCCCCTGACCCTGATCGGATCGCCGATCCGCAGGCCTTCCCGAGCGCCGTGGACCGGGTCGGTCATAGCGGGCGCCAGCGGGCGTGGTTGAGCGGCATCTCCGGGGCGTCGATCCCGTCGCGCTCGATCTCGGCTCGCTCCGAGCGGACCGTGACCGGTATCTCTTCCGTGACGTGCTCGGTACGGCGGACGATGTGGATCTCCTCCACCAGGATCAGCCGCTTCTCGACCACCACCTCCTCCTCGACGACCGGGATGATGGTGGTGTCGCCCTCCAGCCTGACCCCGGGCAGCTCGCTGACCGGCTCGTTCCTGGCGATCCGGCGGATCTCCACGTCGTCGCGCGACAGCTCGGCGCGCAGCCGCTCCTCGCGCTCCTCGACCCCGATCCGGACCCGGACGCGCCCGGTCTCGACTTCCTTCTTGGAAACCTCGAGCCGCTCCTCGACGAGCGGAATCGACGCGACTTCCTCCGGCTCGGCCATAAGCCTGATCGCCTCCGCTTGTCTTCGAGGACCCCGTCTTGCGGGACGCGCACCAAACCGCTTACCGAGCCATGCGTTCCCGGAAATTTCCGAATTGCGTTAGTATGTTCCACCTGGTCCGCCGGCCGAAACGGGCGCCGCGCGGACGGCATGGCTAACGCGATCTTAACCGTTCGAGCCCACAAACGCGGGGAAATCCAGCGTGAAGAGGTCGTGGTCATGAGCGGTTCGGCGCAGACGGTGAGGATCGAGGAGCGGATCGGCCGCTTCGACGGAGACGGCCGGCTCGCGGCCGACTGCCGGGAGATCGCCTCGCTCGTCGCCAACGACGGCGTTCGGGTGGCGAAGCGATTCTGGCTGCATTTCGGGGCGGCCCCCGAGGTCGACACCCGCTTCGAGGGCAAGGCGCTCGACGAGCTGGTGCTCAAGATCCTCCCCTACATGGCCGCCAAGTGGAACGACATGGCAGGTCAGAAGTGGGCGGACATGGTCGCCGGCTTCGTCGACGAGGCGACCGCCGCCGGAGTGAGCCTCACCACCCTCCTCGCGTCGATCAGCGCGGCCGCGGAGGAAGCCCACCAGATATTGCGCGAGAAGCTCGGGCCGGAGCCGGGCCGGCTCGCCTGCCTCTCGGCCTGCCTGACCCGCGCCACGCTGCTCGAGGCGGACGTCTTCGCGGCCCATTTCGACCTCCTGCGCGCCCGCGGCGAGCGGCAGCGCCGCTCGGCACGGGGCGAGCAGTTCAACGAGGAGATCGTGACGGCGGCCGAGCGCACCGCGTCCGACAGCCGGATGCTTCGAGCCCAGGCCTCCGACGCCTCGGCGGCGGCGCGGGGGATGCTCGGCAAGACGTCGGAAGTCGCCGCGGCCGCCGAGCAGTCGGCGCTTGCGATGCGGGAGGCGGCGCAGACCGCCGCCGGCCTGATCCGGGCGATCGAGGAGGCGCGCGGCGAAGTCGAGACGGCGGCGGGCGTCGCGGTCCGCGCCGGCGACCAGGCGTCGCGGGCGGTCGAGGTCAGCCGGGCGCTTTCCGGCCACGTCCAGGCGATCGAATCGATCCTCGGCCTGATTCGCGACATCGCCGGTCAGACCAACCTCCTCGCCTTGAACGCGACGATCGAGGCGGCCCGGGCCGGCGACGCCGGGCGCGGATTCGCCGTCGTCGCCCAGGAAGTGAAGTCGCTCGCCAGCCAGACGGCGCGGGCGACCGACGACATCACCGCCAAGATCGCCGCCATCCAGCAGGCGACGAGGCAGACGGTCGACGCCAACGGCTCGATCCTTCGCACCGTCGAGGAGGTTCAGACCTCGGCCGACCGAATCCGCGAGGCGATGGAGACTCAGGCGCAGACGGTGACGATGATCACCGCGGCCGTCGACGAGACCGCGCTCGCCGCCGATTCGATGTCCTCGACCATCGCCGCGATTCGCCAGGACACGGAAGGCGTCGCGTCCGAAATAGACGGCCTCACCCGCAACTTCGGGCTGGTCGACGAACAGATGACCCGCTTCAAGCAGACCGCCGGAGAATTCGTGAAGACCTTCGCGGCCTGACGTCCCGTTTGTCCCACCCGCTTTCCGTAGGGGAAGGCAAAAGGATTGTGCCTCGCTTCGTCCTCGGCGATAAACCGGGCCGAGATGGACCGGAGTCGCATCGCCAAGCTCACGGAGCAACAGCGTACCTCGCTGCGCTACGTCTATGCGCACCTGACCTCTAAGCAGATCGCGCCGCTGATGGGGATCGAGCCGGGCTCGGTCGACCAGCACATCAAGGCGGCGATGAAGGTCCTCGACGTCCCCGACCGCCGCTCCGCCGCCCGGATGCTCGCCGAGCACGAGGCGCTGGGGGACACCCAACCGTTGGTATACCAACCGCTGGACATTGCGCCGCCGCTCGATCCGGCGACATTGGGGCCACCGATCGAGAGCGGGCCACAGCGAATTTCTGGGTGGCCGGGCGAGGCGATGAGGGAGGAGCAACGCAGCTTCCGAATCACCTCACCGGCAGGGGCTCCCACGCTGCCGCTCCCGATCGGTACAACAAGGCCAAGCGACCTCAACTGGATCGCCAGGCTGGCGTGGATCGTGGGAATAGCCATCGGAGTGGCGCTGGCATTCGGCGCTCTGGTCTCCGGGGTGGAAGCGCTGGTCAGGCTCACGAGGGGCTAGGTTCTACAACCGAAACGAAACAGAGGCCGCGGCGCATGCGCGTCGCGGGTCGGGAGAACTTATGCTCAACAAACGTCGTGCGGCCGCCATGAAGGTGGTCGAGAGCCTCTACGCGGCCGAAGACGCCATCGACATCGCCCTCGCCAAAGCGGCGGAGCTCAACAGCACGCTCATGACCGCGCGGGCGGAAGCCGAGGTTTCGGCGCTGATGGGTCACGATGCCTTCGAAGTCGCCGCCTCCGCCTTCGCCTCCCTGGCCCGCGCCCGCTGCGACATCGTCGAAGCCCACAAGCGGCTGAGCGAGACGAAGGTCCAGATGGGGATGCGTGCGGTCGCTGTTGGTGACGGTGTTCCGAAACCTGCAGTGGCTGGGAACGTAGACGTCCCCCACCTTCACGCAGTCGCTTAGACGTGATCGCTCGGTCCCCGCTTGACTGCACGGTGGCCGCATGGTGCGGACATTTATGGCCGAAAGCATCGCGTACTTCTCACTCCTCTTCGGATGCTGGGCTTACGCGTTGCTTCGGGGCGGAGCGCCGGAGAAGGTTGGGAACTCGATCATGCTCGTGGGGTCCGTCCTCACGGTGCTCGCCGTCTCCGGCCCCGCAACACGCTTCGCCTCTGTCGAAGTGGGAATCTTCGCCGTCGATGCTGCGACACTTGTCGCATTTCTCATTCTCGCCCTGCGAGCAGAGAGAATTTGGCCGCTATGGGTGACCGCGCTACAAGGGATTGGCACAGCCGGGCACGCACTTCGTCTCGCCGATCCAAGTCTGATCCGCTGGGGATATGCGTTCGCCCTGGCGTTCTGGAGCTATCCGATGTTGCTCCTGCTCGTGCTGGGCACCTGGAGCCACCAGCGGCGGCTAGCACGGTTCGGTGTCGACAGATCCTGGTCGAGCTCCTCGGACCGCTGGGACCGGCGGCCGCCGGGTGGGCCGACGGTCTAGTCAAGGAATTCGGCTCGCTCGCCGCCGCGCTCGCCGCCGCGCCGGCGGCGCAGGCGCGGGTGCTGGGCGAAGGCTCGGCGGCGGTCCGCTACCTCGGCATCGTCCGCGAGGCGATGCTGCACGCCTTGCGCTCGCGGGCGCTGGGCGGGCCGGTTCTCACCGATTCGGACAGTTTGTTCGACTACCTCTCGCTCGACATGGCGCACCTCCCGACCGAGCGGCTTCGGATCCTCTTCCTCAATTCGGGCAACCGCCTGCTCGCCGACGAAGTCGTCGCCGAGGGCTCGGTGAGCGAGACTCCGCTCTACCCGCGCGAAATCCTGCGCCGCGCTCTCGAGGTCGGCGCCACCGCCCTCATCCTCGTTCACAACCACCCCTCGGGCGATCCGCGGCCGAGCCGGGGCGACATGGAGGCGACTCGGCGGGTCGCGACCGCCGCCGGCGCGCTCGACATCTACATCCACGACCACGTCATCGTCGCCCGCTCCGGCTGGACCAGCTTCCGGGCGCTCGGCCTGATCCAGAGCCCCGGATGGGGGAAATGACGGAGCCGAAAACTACCCTCTCGCCATTTCCTCCAAAACGGATAGAATGGCCGCGGGGAAAAAAACGTGGTCCAAAGATACGTGGTCGAGGACGCCGAAACGAACAGGCTCGAAGCCGCCCTGGCGATCGTTCGCCAGGCGTCGGCGCGGCTGAGCGCGCTCAGCGAGCAATATGCCGCCGAGGAAATCGGCCTTCGCGCCGTGGCTGAGCGGCTCTACGCCGAACGCCGCCGCCGCGACGCGCAGTTTCCGCCCGGCCTTTTCGGCGAGCCCGCCTGGGACCTGCTCCTCGCCCTGTTCATCGCGCACGAGGAGGGTCGCGACCTTACCGTCGCCGAGGGGTTCGAAGCGGCGCGGGTTCCTGCCGGCGAAGGTCCGCCGCTCGTCCGCCGGCTCGAAGCGGCCGGACTCGTCCAGCGCCGGACTCGCAACGACCGCCGGCGGCCCGGGCTCGCGCTCACGCAGGCGGGCGCGGACCGCCTGGCGGATTATCTCGCGGACGTGGTCTAGGCCCCGATCGGCGGGAACCGCTGTTCCCCGCCTTGCCCGGGAACGGTTCGGGTTGGTCGAGACGGGCAGCACCCGCTCCTGAACGCTTCCGACACCGATGGGCCTTCCACTCCCCGCTCGCCGCGCCTATCGGCCCGGCATGGCAGAGCTGAACATATTGGTGACTGGAACCAGCCGGGGCATCGGCAAGGCGATCGTCGAGGCGCTTGGAGCGCATCGGGTGGTCGGGCATTCGTCGGCCGGCGGCGAGGGGCGGATTGCCGCCGACCTGTCACGCCCCGGCGCGGCGGAGGCGCTGTGGGGGGAGGCGCTGGAGCGGCTCGGCGGCCGGATCGACGTGCTCGTCAACAACGCCGGGGTGTTCGCGGCTAACCCGGTCGACGCTCCGGCCGGGGCCTGGGTGGACGAGTGGGAGCGGACCATGCGGATCAACCTCACCGCCTCGGCCGAGCTGTGCCGCCTCGCGGTGCGGCATTTCCGGGAAAGCGGCGGCGGGGCCACCCCGCAAAGTGATACTGCGCGGGGACCCCGCGGCGGCCGGATCGTCAACATCGCCAGCCGGGCCGCCTATCGCGGCGATTCCCCGCAGCATTGGCATTATGCGGCGTCGAAGGCCGGCATGGTGGGGATGACCAAGTCGATCGCCCGCGGCTATGCCGGCGACAATATCCTCGCCTTCGCAGTGTGCCCGGGCTTTACCGCGTCGGAAATGATCGAGGATTATATGTCGAGCCGGGGCGGGCAGCAGATCCTGGCCGACATCCCGCTGGGGCGGGTGGCGACCGCGGCCGAGGTGGCGGAGACGGTGCGCTGGCTCGCCGCCGACGCGCCGCCTTCCGCGACCGGCGCGGTGATCGACGTCAACGGGGCGAGCTTTGTCCGCTAGGGCCTCGGCGGCCCTCTTCCTCGTCCTGGCCGCCGCGGCGTCGGCCAGCCCGCCGCGCCCGGAGCCGGCGCGAACCGGCGGTGCGGCGCTCGCCGCCGCCTGCGCGGGGCGGGACGGGTGGAGCGACCCGGCGCCGCCGGCGCGGATCGCCGGCAACACCTTCTATGTCGGCACGTGCGGGATCACGGCGGTCCTGATCGCCTCGCCCAAGGGGCACATATTGATCGACGGCGCGACCGCCCAGGCCGCGCCGGGAATCGCGGCGAACATCCGAAAGCTCGGCTTCGATCCGGCGCAGGTCCGCCTGCTCCTTTCCTCCCACGAGCATTCCGATCATGCCGGAGGCCTCGCCATCCTGAAGCGGCTGACCGGCGCCCGGCTCGCGGCCCGCGCCGAGGCTCGGCCGGCGCTTGAAAGCGGCCGGACGGACCCGGCCGATCCGCAGGCCGGAA
>Ga0307279_10000048_pt1 | contig 12199 bp, 11 predicted proteins | sample ER_DNA_118_FD_194484 | JGI IMG/M metagenome (GOLD analysis project Ga0307279, IMG submission 194484) | Bulk soil microbial communities from the East River watershed near Crested Butte, Colorado, United States - ER_DNA_118 | ecosystem: Environmental > Terrestrial > Soil > Floodplain | place...
CGGGAAGATATTGAAGGGCGAGCTGAAGAGGCTGTTCGACCTCTAGCTCCTCCCCGGAACGGGGAGGGGGACCGCGGCCGAAGGCCGCGGTGGAGGGGCCCCGGCGCCGCAGCGGATCATATGCGGGCCCCCTCCACCATGCTTCGCATGGTCCCCCTCCCCGTTCCGGGGAGGAGTGGATCAGTCCGCCCCCCAGCCCTCCAGGACCTCGACGAAACGGGTCAGCCAGGCGTTGGTCTGGTGGCCGTCGACGACGCGGTGGTCGATGGTGAGGGAGACGTAGGCCAGAGGCCGGATCTGGATGGTGTCGACGCCGTCCACTTCGCGAACCACCACTCGCTTCTCCAGCTTCCCGACCCCGAGGATCGCCGACTGGGGCTGGTTGATGATGATCGGGCTGGCGAAGAGCGAGCCCGAGACTCCGTGGTTGGAGATGGTGAAGGTCCCGCCGGAAACGTCCTTTCCGGTGAGCTGCTCACGGCGCGCCTTTTCGATGAGCTCGTCCAGGCCGGCCGCGATGCCCTTGAGGTTCAGGGTCTGCACCTTGCGCAGCACCGGCACGATCAGTCCCTTCTCGCCGAGCGCGGTGCCGACGCCGATGTTGATGTCGTCGAACAGCTCCAGCCGGTCGTCGTGCCAGCGGCTGTTGATCGCCGGCGCGACCTTCATCGCCTCGGCCGCGGCGGAGACGATGTAGGCGGTGTAGGTGAGCTTGGCGCCCTTCTTCGCGAAAGCCTCCTTGTGACGCTCGCGGTGCCGAATGATCGCCGAGAAATCCGCCTCGAACATGGCGGTGACGTGGGGTGCCTGGGTCACCGAGTTCAGCATGTTCTCGGCGATCTTGAGTCGCATGCGATCGTGCGGGATCGAGTGCGAGCGGATTTCCCCCGTCACCCCGGCGAAGGCCGGGGCCTCGGCGGGACTCGAGGAGGTCCCGGCCTCCGCCGGGAGGACGGATTGAGGCTGGGCGGTAGTCCTGGGCCCCTGCTGGACGGTGGTGGCGGCTTCGACGGCGCGGTCGACGTCGGCTCGGGTGATCCGCCCGTCGCGCCCGGTGCCGTGGATCATGGCGGGGTCGATATCGTGCTGGAGGAGGGCGCGCTTCACGGCGGGGGACAAACGAAGCTCCGAATTCCGAACCCCGTTCGTGTCGAGCGAAGTCGAGACACCACGTCGAGCGGAGCCGAGACCCTGATCCTTGCCCTCGGCTTCGCTCGGGAGGGCCCCTCGACTTCGCTCGGGACGATCGGGCTCCTGTTCATGACCCACCACTTCCGCCACCGCCGCGATGCGGCCCAGCAGCGCGCCCGGCACCGCGTCGGCCCCGGTATCCAGCAATATCTCGCGCAGCACCCCCGCCGCCGGCGCGGGCACCTCCATCGCGACCTTGTCGGTCTCGAGCTCGACGAGCGGGTCGTTGACCTCGACCCGGTCGCCGACCTGCTTCAGCCAGGCGCGGACGACGGCCTGGGTGCCCTCCTGCTCGAGCGGAACGACGACGTCGATCATCAGAACCCCACCAATTCTTCGATCTTGGCGCGGATCCGCTCGACGCTCGGCACCGCCCAGTTGAGCAGCACCGGATTATGCGGGCTCGGGATGTCGGGCATCGTCACCCGGGCGACCGGCGCGTCGAGGTCGAGGAAGGCTTCGTCGGCGACGACTGCGGCGATCTCGGCGCCGAAGCCTCCGGTCTTCAGATCCTCGTGGACGATCAGGCAGCGGCGGGTTCGGCGGACGCTGTCCAGGACCGTCTCGCGGTCCCAGGGGACGAGCGTGCGCAGGTCGATGACGTCGGCCGAGACCTCCTTCGCCGCCTCCTCGCAGCGCGGCACCATCGCGCCCCAGGTGACGATGGTGATGTCGTCGCCCTCTCGCACCTTCCTCGCCCGGCCGAACGGAAGGACGTAGTCGTCGCCCGGATAAGGCCGCCTCGCCCAGGCGTCGTCGAGCATCGCGCGATGCTCGAAGAAGATCACCGGGTCGTTGCCGCGAAGGCCGGAGCGGAGCAGCCCGACCGCGTCCTCGGCGTTGGACGGGACGGCGACCAGCCAGCCGGGGTTGTGGACGAACTGAACCTCGTTGGTCTGGCTGTGCCACGGGTCGCCGCACTTGAAGAAGCCACCCGGGATTCGAAGCACCATCGGCGCGGCGAAACGGTTGGCGGTGCGCCAGCGCATGGTGCCGCAATCGTTGATCTGCTCGGTCGCCGGCTCCGCATATTTGCGGAACTGGATCTCGGGTACGGGCATCAGTCCGGCGATCGCCATTCCGACCGCGCGGCCGATTATGCCCTCTTCGTTGAGGCTGGTGTCGAACACCCGCGACTCGCCATATTTCTCCTGCAGGCCGAGCGTGACCGCGTGGACTCCGCCCTTGGGACCGATATCCTCGCCGAACAGGAGCACGCGCTCATTGACGGAAAGCTCATGGTCGAGAGTCCGCCGGATCGCCGTCACCATATTGATCCGCTGGCCCTCGGGCTTGGGGTCCTCATGGCCGCGAGGCACTCGGTAGCCGTGGGTCCACTGGCCGCCGAACGCCTGCATCTCGCCCTCGTAGAAGACGTTGTCCATCACCCGCTCGGGTTGCGACACGCCGCGCGCCTCGGCGGCGGCGCGGGCCGTCTCGACCGCCGCCTGCGCCTCGGCCTCGATCGCCTCCCACTCCGCCTCGTCCATCACCGCTCCGACGAGGTGCGCCTTGAGCTTGGGAAGCGGATCGCGGGTCCATTCCTCGCGGACCGTCTCTTCGCTCTTATAGGCCTGGGTGTCCTGGAAGCTGTGCCCCTGGAGACGCGGAACCTGGAGATGGAGGAGCGCCGGACCCTTGCGCGCCCGGACGTGGGCGACGGCACGTGAAACCAGCTCCGCCGCCTCCGCCGGATCGGTTCCGTCGCCGGCGAAGATGGCGAGGCCGGTGAAGCTTGCGAGGTTCTTCGAGATGTTCGAGCCGGGGGTCTGGTAGCTGCAGGGCACCGAGATTCCGAACTGATTGTCCTCGACGTAGAAGAGCATCGGCAGCTTCTGCGTCGTCGCGATGGTGAGCGACGCCCAAAAGCCGCCGGTGGCGCAGGAGGCGTCGCCGCCGAGCACGACCGCGATCGCCCCGTCGTAGGCGCGGTCGCCGAGGACATTGCGGTAATATTCGATCGCCTGCGCCCAGCCGGCGGTGGGCGTGTACTGCGCCCCTACGCCGCCGGACATGGGCAGAGCCGGGGCGCCGTTAGGGTTGGGGTAGTTGAACACGACACCGATGTCGCGGCCGTCGGAATAGCCCCCTTCCCGTCCCATTCCGGACGCGAGCGCGTCCTCTACCGGAACTCCCAGCGAGAGGAGCAAGGGGCGAGAGCGGTAATAGCCGCAGGTAGCGTCGCGGCGATGCGTCAGGCGGCTGCCGAGCAGGACCTGCGCCATGTCGTGGCCGCGCGCGCTGAACTGGTAGAGGACCTTGCGCTCGGGCACGAGGCGCTCCTCCTCCAGCTTGTCCATCGCGCGGCTGACCTGGACGAGATAGGCGACGCGCTTCCAGTCGAACTCCGGGTCGGGGGCCGCGGCGGGTGCCGCGGCTTCGGCGAAAGCCTGCTCAGCCATCCATCTTCTCCACCACCGCCGATGCGAACAGGTCGACATTGTCGTCGGAGAGGCCGACCACGTTGAAGCGGCCGCTGTTGGCCATGTAGATGCCCTTCTCCTCGCGAAGCTCGAGCACCTGGCTTTCCTTCAAGGGGAGGATGGAGAACATGCCGTTCTGCCCGTCGATATAGGCAAGACGCTCGTCATAGGCGGCGAGGCGGGCGCGAAGGGTTCGGATCCGGGCGCACATCTCCTTCAATTCGGCGTTCCAGTCGGCACGAAGCTCCGGGGTGTCGAGCACGATCCGGGCGATCGCCGCGCCGTGGTCCGGCGGCATCGACCACATGGTGCGGGCGAGGGTGAGCAGGTTGCCGTGCACGATGTCGGCGGTGCGCGTGCTCGGCGCCTTGACGAAAAGGTTTCCGGTCCGCTCGCGATACACGCCGAAATTCTTGTCGCAGCTCTGCGCGACCAGCGCCTGCTCCGCCGCCTCTACGACCAGGCGGGTTCCGGTCGCGTCCGGCTCGAGACCGTTGCCGAGGCCCTGATAGGCGAGATCGACATAGGGGATGAGCCCGCGCTCCGCCACGAGTTCGGCGACGTCTCGCCACTGGTCGGGCGAGAGGTCGGCGCCGGTCGGATTGTGGCAACAGCCGTGGAGCAGCAGGAGGTCGCCCGCTTCCGCGCGGCCGAGCGCGTCCATCATCCGGTCGAACAGCACGATCCGGGCCTCGGCGTCGTAATAAGGATAAGGCACCATCTCGACGCCTGCGCATTCGATCAGCGGGCCGTGATTGGGCCAGGTCGGCTGGCCGACGTGGATCCTCGCCTTCGGATTGGCGCGCGAGACGAGGTCGGCGCCGAGCCGAAGTGCGCCGCAGCCCCCCGGGGTCTGGAGCCCGACGATCCGCTCGTCCTTCGCAAGCGCCTCGCCGAAGACGATCGGGCGAATGAGCGCGGTAAACCGGGCGTCGCCCGCGGAGCCGAGATAGGCCTTGGTCTCCTGCGTCTCCCAGAGGATCTTCTCGGCCGCCTTGACGGCGCGGAGGATCGGAGTCCCGCCCGCGGCGTCGCGATAGACGCCTACCCCGACGTCGATCTTGTCCTGGCGCGGATCGGCGTCGCAGAGTGCGATCAGCTGGAGGAGGGAGTCCGATTTCTGCTCTTCCAGGCGGTCGAACAGCCTCGGCTCGTCGCCTTTACCGGCACGGTTCGCCATCGTCCCTCCTGTCGCGCGCACAAACCTATAACGCGGATCGTCCGTGTATCGCGCCATTTTTCAACGATCGTATCTAAATCACGGCGTTTGGCGCTGGAAATGAAACAGATGTTTCACTAGCATCCAGAATATGGATCAGAATGATCGCCTCGACGCCGTCGACCGGCGAATCGTCCGCGAGCTTCAGCGCGACGCGAGCCTTAGCCACGCCGCCCTCGCCGAGCGGGTCGGAGCGTCGGCCGCCTCGGTGTGGCGGCGGGTCCGCGGGCTCGAGAAGGACGGGGTGCTCGGCAAGGCAGTGCGGCTCGCCAATCCGGAGGCGCTGGGACGCGCCGTCAACGTCCTTTGCCAGGTGCGGATGACGAAGCAGACGATGGAAGCGCGCTCCGATTTCGAGGTGTTCATCCGCTCGCGCGAGGAGATCGTCGAATGCTACGCCATGTCGGGCGAGTGGGACTATCTGCTGCGCATCGCGGTCAGCGACGTCGCCGACTACGACCGCTTCATCATGCGGGGCGTCCTCGCGCATACGTCGGTCGCCAGCGCCGCCAGCAACTTCGCCCTTCGGCAGGTGAAATACACGACCGAAATACCGGTTTAAGCCGTGGCCGCCATGCCGGTGACGCTTCGGCCTTGACTGGGTCGGCGGAAAGCATGCCCCCTTGAACGGCGACCCCGGCCACCCTATTCTTGCGCTTGCGGGCCGGGCCCCTCTGGCGGTCGTCTTCTTGGGCGATCGTGATGTCGGACCGCATCGGGTTAGCTCGATGCGTCCAGACGGGTCATCTTCCCCTCTCCATCGCAGCCGGCCCGATCGATGAATATCGATTGGAGAGTGGCAGTGAACAACATCCTATACAGACTGACTTCCATCCACCGGCGGCTCGACGACGAGATTCGGCGCGAGCTTTCCCGGCGCCTGCCGGACGGCTTCCGGCTGCTGCGGCTGAAGAAGCTGAAGCTCGCCGTGAAGGACCGGCTCCACGGGCACCTGCTCCAGGCGCGGAGGGGCTAAGCGATGGACCGGCCCTTCCCCCTCCCGCACACCGCCGGTCAGGCCCGCGTCGCCCTCGACGCCGGCCTTCGGCGGCACATGCTGTCCATCTACAACCATATGGGCATCGGCCTGGTGCTGACCGGCCTGGTCGCCTTCCTCGTGTCGAGCACGCCCGCGCTCTACCAGCCGATCTTCGGAACCCCGCTTAAATGGGTGGCGATGCTCGCACCGCTCGGCTTCGTCTTCTTCCTGTCCTTCCGGATCGAGCGGATGAGCGTGGGATCCGCGCGGCTCGCCTTCTTCGCCTTCGCGGCGGTGATGGGCGTGTCGATGGCCAGCCTGTTCCTGGTCTTCACCGGAGCCAGCATCGCCCGCACCTTCCTGATCGCGGCGGGCATGTTCCTCAGCGTCAGCCTGTGGGGCTATACGACCAAGGCGGACCTGGCGAGATTCGGCACCTTCCTGATGATGGGCCTGGTCGGCCTGATCATCGCCGGGCTGGTCAACCTGTTCCTGGGGTCGAGCGTCCTCCAGCTGGCCGTCTCAGCGATCGGCGTCCTGGTCTTCACCGGCCTCACCGCCTGGGACACGCAGCGGCTGAAGTCGGAATATGTCCACTTCGCCGGCACCGAGCACGCCGAGAAGCTGGGGATCATGGGGGCGCTGTCGCTCTACCTGAACCTCGTCAACCTCTTCCAGATGCTGCTGGCCTTCGCCGGCAATCGGGAGAGCTGACATGGACCGCAGCATGAGCGGGGGCATGGTCTGCCCGATGGACCGAACGCCCCTCACCATGGCGGAGCGGCAGGGGATCGAGATCGACTATTGCCCCACCTGCCGGGGCGTGTGGCTGGACCGAGGCGAACTCGACAAGATCATCGAGCGCAGCGCCGGCGAGCTCGCCGCGCCGGTGCACGCCGCGCCCGCGCCTCCGCGCACGGGAAGTCCGTGGGACGACCGGGACCGCTCCGGCGGCGACCTTCGCTCACACGGCCATCGAAAGCGCCGCAAGTCGTTCCTCGAGGAACTGTTCGACTGACTCACCGGCCCGCCGCCGGTCCTCGCGCCGGCGGCGGAACCCCTTCCCACAGTTGCGGATTGAACCGGAAACGAATCGAATCCGGAGCAAAAGGATGGCCGCGCGCGCCTATTGGAAGGGACAGATCAGGCTCGCCCTCGTCTCAATCCCCGTCGAAATCTTCTCCGCGACCAAGAGCGGCGCGCAGATCGCCTTCAACCAGATCCACGAGCCGACCGGCAAGCGGATCAAATATGAGAAGGTGGTGCCGGGGATCGGAGCGGTCGACCCGGAGGAGATCGTCCGGGGCTATCAATATGAGAAGGGCTCCTACGTAGTCGTCGACGACGAGGAGCTGGACGCGGTGAAGCTGGAATCGAAGAAGACGCTCGAGCTCACCCAGTTCGTCGATTACGACGAAGTGGACGTCCTCTATTTCGAAAAGCCCTATTTCGTCGTGCCGGCGGACGACCTTGCCGAGGAGGCGTTCATCGTGCTCCGCGAAGCGCTTCGCCGGACGCGCAAGATGGGCATCGGCCAGCTCGCCCTGCGCGGCCGGGAATATCTGGTAAGCGTCAAACCCTGCGGCCGGGGAATCGTGCTGGAGACCCTGCGCTATGCCGACGAGGTCAACAAGGCGCGCGACTATTTCCGCGACATTTCGGAAGGCAAGCCGGACGAGGAGCTGCTCGACCTCGCCCAGACCCTGATCGACAAGAAGACCGCCGAATTCGACGCCTCGAAGTTCCACGACCGCTACATCGAGGCGCTCCACGACCTGATCGAGCGCAAGAAGAAGGGCGCCACGATCCAGCCCGAGGCGGAAGATGCGCCGGCGCGGGGCGGCAACGTCATCGACCTGATGGCCGCCCTCAAACGTTCGATCGAGCGGCCGGGCGAGAAGACCGGCAAGGAAGCGGCCGGCGGCGGCGCGGCGAAGAAGCCCGCGGCGGCGAAGAAGGCAGCACCGAAGAAGGCGCCCGCCAAGGCGGCGCCGGCGAGGAAAAGGGCCTAGGAGAACATGACCAGGAACCGTTCGCCCCGAGCGAAGTCGAGGGGCCCCGCCGAGCGAAGCCGAGGCTCTGTTTCTCGGCTTCGCTCGAAGGGGTGTCTCGACTTCGCTCGACACGAACGGGGTTGATATGCCGAGCCGTTCCTCCTCCCGCACCGCCTCTCCCGGCGATCCCCTCGCCCGCTACAACGAGAAGCGGGACTTCTCGAAAACGGCGGAGCCCGCCGGGACGTACGACCAGCTCAGCTGGGGCGAGGGCAACGGCTTCATGGTCCAGAAGCACGACGCGCGGCGGCTGCATTTCGACTTCCGGCTGGAACTCGACGGCACGCTGAAGAGCTGGGCCGTCCCCAACGGACCCAGCCTCAACCCGGCCGACAAACGCCTCGCCGTCCGCACCGAGGACCATCCCTTGTCCTACGCGACGTTCGAAGGGACCATTCCGAAGGGCGAATATGGCGGCGGGACGGTCATGCTATGGGACCGCGGCATCTGGATCCCCGCGCCCGGCAAGGACCCGCGCAAGACGATCGAGGAAGGCCATCTCCACTTCACCCTTGAGGGCGAGCGGATGAAGGGCGAATGGGTGATGTTCCGCCTTAAGGGCCGGCCGGGCGAGCGCGCCGAGAACTGGATGCTCAAGAAGGTGACCGACGAGCAGGCCGGCGCCTCGATGGGGCTCACCGAAACCTATCTGACGAGCATCAAGACCGGCCGGACGATGCAGGAGATCGCCGCCGGAAAGAAGGCGAAGGAACTGAAAACATGGACCGCGGGGCTCAAGTCGTCGTCCCGGCGAAGGCCGGGACCTCCCGCCGGAAAGAGCGTCGCACCTCCTCCGGCACGAGACCCCGACCTTAGCCGGGGTGACCGCAAAATGCCCGCCTTCCGCGAGCCGCAGAAGGCGACCCTCGTCGATCATGTCCCGCCGGGCTCGGCCTGGATCCACGAGATGAAATATGACGGCTATCGCTGCCTGCTGGCGATCGGCGGCGGAGAGGCCAAGGTCTATACGCGCTCCGGCCTCGACTGGTCGGACAAGTTCCCCGAGATCGTCGCCGCCGCGCGGGAGCTGGAGGTCGGCTCAGCCCTTCTCGACGGCGAGATCGTCGCGCTCGACGCCGACGGCCGATCGAGCTTCTCCGCGCTCCAGCAGGCGATCAGCGACGGCGGCCGGGGCCTCACCCTGTTTCTGTTCGACGCGCTGGAAATAGACGGCGAGGACGTCGCGAAGCTGCCCAATATCGAGCGCAAGGGACGGCTTGCGACGCTCCTCGGGCCCGGCAAGCCCCCTGCCCTGCTCTATGCCGACCACATCGTCGGCAAGGGCGAGGAGCTGCTGCGCGCGATGTGCGACGCGGGGCAGGAAGGTATCATCTCCAAGAAGGCGGAGTCGCCCTATCGCGGAACGCGCACCAAATGCTGGCTCAAGGTGAAATGCATCCAGCGACAGGAGTTCGTGATCGTCGGCTGGACGCCCAGCGACAAGAAGGGCCGAGGCTTCCGCTCGCTGCTGCTCGGCGTCCACGAGAAGGACGGCCTTCGCTACGTCGGCAAGGTGGGCACGGGCTTTTCGATGACCGTGATGCGCGACCTTCTGGGGCGGATGGAGACGATCGAGGTCGAGAAGGCGCCGACCGCCGTTCCGCGTCCCGACGCCCGCGGAGCGCGTTGGGTGAAGCCGCAGCTGGTGGGCGAGGTCGCCTTCACCGAATTCACCTCCGAAGGCGTGGTGCGCCACCCGAGCTTCCTCGGCCTGCGCGCCGACAAGAAGGCGAAGGAAGTGGTGCGCGAGCTGCCCCAGCGGGTCGAGCGCGCGGCGCCCGCGCCCGCCTCGGACGACGTCAGGATCAGCAATCCGGACCGGGTGCTGTGGCCCGATGCCGGAGTCACCAAGCAGGAGCTGGTCGACTATTATCGTGCGGTCGGGCCGATAATGCTGCCCTGGACGTCGCGGCGGCCGCTGAGCCTGGTGCGCTGCCCGCAGGGCCGGGCGAAGAAATGCTTCTTCCAGAAGCACAATACGGCGACGTTCGGGCCGCACGTCCTCCAGGTCGAGATCGAGGAGAAGAAGGGCGAGGTCGTCGACTATGTCTACGTCGAGGATGTCGCGGGGATAGTCGCCTGCGTGCAGATGGGAACGATCGAACTCCACGGCTGGGGCTCGCCCGTCGCCGACATCGAGAAGCCCGACCGGCTGGTCTTCGACATCGACCCGGACGAGGGCCTCGGCTTCGACCAGGTGAAGCGCACCGCCCGCGACCTCCATAAATATCTTGCCGACATGGGCTTGCAGAGCTTCCCGATGGTGACTGGCGGCAAGGGGCTCCACGTCGTCGTTCCGCTGGTTCCCGAGGCGGAGTGGCCGCAGGTCAAGGACTTCGCCCAGCGCTTCGCGGTCGCGCTCGCGACCGCCGAGCCGGACCGCTTCACCGCCAACCTCGCCAAGGTGCACAGGAAAGGGCGCATCTTCCTCGACTATCTGCGCAACCAGCGCGGCGCGACGGCGATCATGCCTTTCTCTGCCCGCGCCCGCGAAGGCGCCACCGTCGCCGCGCCGATCGCCTGGGACGAGCTCGACGAGCTCCAGAGCGGCGGCCGGTTCACCGTCCGGGACGGCGACGAGCTGGTCGAGCGCGCCTCCTCGCGCGCGCTCCAGGGCTGGGGCGAGGCGAACCAGACGCTTCCGGACCTGTGATGCCCGATCGGATCGACATCAACGCGGCGACCAAGGAGGAACTCGACGAGATCGAGGGCCTCAAGGGGCACGGCCACGAAATCGTCCGCTACCGCGAGGAGCGCGGCGGCTTCCAGGACCTGCGGCAGCTCGACGAGGTGCCGGGGCTGACGGGCAAGGTGGACGACGATACTCGGGCGAGGCTGCGGGTGTGATCGTCGCCCCGGCGAAGCCCGGGGCCCGAGGGGGTGAAGGAGGGCCGTGTTCTTCACCCACCGAGACCCCGGCCTTCGCCGGGGCGACGGGAGTCAAGCCGTGCCGAAATCCGCCGTCAGAAGCCTCGGGTCGATTCCCGCGCTCTTGAAGGCGGCCTCCCAGCGGGAATTGACGTCGCATTCGTAGAGAAGCGCGTCGTTCCCGGGAGTCGAGAACCAGCCGTTGCCGCACAATTCCTGCTCGAGCTGGCCGGCCCCCCAGCCGGCATAGCCCAGAGCCGCGATCCAGCGGCTTGGCCCGCGTCCCTCGGCGATCGCGCGAAGGATGTCGAGAGTGGCGCTCAGCACCCAGCGATCGCCGACATGGACGCTCTCCTGACCGCCCCAGTCGGGCGAGTGGAGGACAAAGCCGCGCTGCGGCTCGACCGGCCCGCCGAGATGGATCGCGACGTCCGGAGCCACGCCGGGCGCTATGTCGAGCTGCTTGAGGAGGTCGTGGAAGGTGATTCGCGGCACGATCCGCCCGAGGCCGATTCCAAGCGCTCCGTTCTCGTCGTGAACGCACATGGCGATTACCGCCCGCTCGAAGCGAGGGTCGCCGATCCCCGGCATGGCGAGGAGCAGCTGGCCGCTCAGGAACTTGGGTTCTTCCATGCCCCGGCTATAAGTAAGCGGAGGCGACGCCGCCAGAGCGGTCGCCCCGCCGCCGCCTCAGGTGGTCGCCGGCAAATAGGCGTCCAGCCGCGCCCCCGCGCTCTCGAACTGCGGGCGGAGACTGTCGTTGAGCCGCCGGTAATGGAACCAAGGCACCGACGGCCAGAGGTGGTGGCCGAGGTGGAGGTTCTGGCCGAGCAGCACCCGGTGGGCGAGCGGCAGGTAGACCCGCGCCTTGCCGTAGCGGTCGCTCTTGTCGAACGGGACGTGGGGAAGCCACTGAAAGAAGACGTTGAGCAGCACCAGCCCGATCATCATCGGAAGCCAGTAGAGGAAGAAGGCGATCTTGCCGAAACCGAGCGCGATCGCCACCCAGAAGGCGAGCTGAAGCGCCGTCACGGTGACCGCGTGGATGCGCATCTCGTGCGGCTTCAGGCGGGCCTGACGGATCGTGTAGGCGGCCGCGGGGACGAGCCGGACGATCGGCAGCGGCAGGAGGAGGAGCGTACGAAGGGCCACGACCCGCCCGACGCTCTTCCACAAGGGCCCGTGGCACAGATTGTAGTCGGGATCGTCGTCCGTATTGGTGTGCTGGTGGTGGAGGAGGTGGATTCGGCGCAGGGCCGGATAGCTCGTCATCATGTTCAATGCGCCCCACCAGCCGAGCAGCTGGTGGACCCAGGCGAAGCGCGTCGCCCGCACGACGTTGCCGTGGATGCTCTCGTGCACCAGCGTGTAATAAGCGAAGTGGATGTAGCCGAGCGGCAGGATGACCAGCCAGAGCGGCACATAGCCCATGATCGCGGCGGCGATCAGCGCCCCCTGCGCCAGC
>Ga0307279_10000049_pt1 | contig 12198 bp, 13 predicted proteins | sample ER_DNA_118_FD_194484 | JGI IMG/M metagenome (GOLD analysis project Ga0307279, IMG submission 194484) | Bulk soil microbial communities from the East River watershed near Crested Butte, Colorado, United States - ER_DNA_118 | ecosystem: Environmental > Terrestrial > Soil > Floodplain | place...
TGAAGAACGCGGCGCCTCTCACCCGCCGGGGCCCCAGCCTGCGCTGGGGCGACGGCATTCAACTGTCCCAAATCGGTACTCGCCTCCGCTCGAACCGGTGCGGCTTGGGTGGTAAAGGCGCGTTGAGCGGGCGGCGGCATGGCGTCGCCGTGCCAAGGAGGAGAGGCCGGTATGCGCGCGTTGTTGGTCGAAGAACTGGGTCAGGTTTCCGGAGCGGGCCGGTACGGATGCGCGCCGCGCTGGTGCGCACCGGTGTGCAACCCCTGCGCCCCCGCCCCGAGCCCGGTTTGCTACAGCTCCAGCAGCTCGAGCAGCAGCTACAGCTACAGCTCCAGCAGCAGCTCCAGCAGCAGCTCGAGCTTCAGCTTCAGCTTCAGCAGCTCCAGTTCGAGCAGCTCCAGCTCGAGCTCAAGCAGCTCGGGTTCCTCCTCCTACCGCTGACCCGCCCGAGCGCCCGCGGTCTTTCGTCGGATCGGCGCGGCGTCGCCGTCGCTTCCGGCGAAAGGCGCGACGCTTCGCGCGCTTTTGCCCTTCCGCCAGCCCCCGGTCCGCGCCAACAATGCGGCATTGATCGGGGGGAGGCGCGGATGAGACGAAGGCTTCGGGACCAATGGGCGGAGTCGACGGGGGCTGGGATCGAGGAGCGGCTCGACGACGTCTCGGCCGATCTTCCCTACGAGCTTCAGTCGAAGATGTTCGACCAGCTCGCCGGGCTCGCCGTCGCCGGGGCCGGGCTGACCGTCACCCTGATCGGAAGCCTGCTCCGGGAGGCGCCGCCGGTCGTGTGGCTGGCGGTCGTCGAGTTCGCCGCGGCGGCCTTCGTCGCGATCACCGGCAACAACCAGCTCATCGACGGACTGTTCAGGAAGAAGCCCGCGCTTCGGCGGGGGAGGGTGATGACTCTCGCGTCGCTGGGCCTGATCGGCATGGCGATCGGCTCGCTCAGCATGAGCGTCTATCATGAGGGTCGGCCGCACCGCCACGGGGACGCCAGTGCCGGCACCGCGCCGGCCGCGGACGAGGGGCGATAGCGCCACGGCTTGCGCCGCTTTGCCAAGGAGGAGGGAATCGTGCCGCAGTCGAAGCAATGCCCGAAATGCGGGGGATCGATGGCCGAGGGGTTCGTGCTCGACAAGGCCCACGGCAGCGTCGGCGTGTCGCGCTTGGTCGAAGGGGCGCCGGAGACCAGCGTCTGGACCGGGCTGAAGCTGGGCGGCCGCCCGCAAATGGCGATTTCCACCCTGCGCTGCGGCCGCTGCGGCTTCCTCGAAAGCTACGCGACGGGAGAAACCGACCGGAGCCAGGCGGCGCAGAAGCGGGCGGCGTCGACAATCGTCGCCGTCGTCACCGCGGTCGCGTTGCTGTTGGCCCTCGTCGCAGCCTTGCTCGCGAAAGCGCACGGCTGAGCGGAACGGCTCGAACGGACCGGTCCTGGGGAGGGTACGAAGGCGGCTGTCGCGGCGTCGCGGAAGCGGCTAGACGCGGCCGATGAGCGCCCACGAGAGCAATCGGACCCTGATCATCGCCCTGGTGGCGAACCTCGGCATCGCCGTCTCCAAGTTCGTCGCGGCGGCGATGACGGGCTCGTCCGCGATGCTGACCGAGGGCGTGCACAGCGTCGTGGATTCCTCGAACCAGCTGCTCCTCATGTGGGGGCGGCGGCAGGCGCGCAAGCCCGCCGACGCGCGCCACCCGTTCGGCTACGGGCGCGAGCTCTACTTCTGGAGCTTCGTCGTCGCCGTTCTGGTCTTCGCGCTCGGCGCCGGAGTGTCGGTCTACGAAGGGGTGGTCCACATCCTCGAGCCCGAGGAGGCGGTGTCGCCGATCATCGGCTACGTCGTCCTCCTGGTCGCGTTCCTGCTCGAGGGCGGCTCGACGATGGCCGCGTTCAAGGAATTTCGCGAGGCGAAGGGCAGCCTTGGCTGGATCGAGGCGATCCGTCGCTCGAAGGACCCTCCCACCTTCATCGTCCTGCTGGAGAACGGGGCGGCGATGGCCGGGATCCTGGTCGCGGCGGTCGGGCTGGCGCTCAGCCAGGCGACCGGAAGCCCCTTCTGGGACGGGGCGGCTTCGGTCGTGATCGGACTGCTCCTCGGCTTCACCGCCTGGGTGCTGGCGGCGGAATCGAAGGCGCTTCTGATCGGCGAGGCGGCCGATCCGGAGCTGGTCGAGGGGCTAAGGGCGATGGCGGCGGGACGGGGGGGAATAACCGGTGTCGGCCACGTCCTCACCGTCCATTCCGCCCCCGACCAGATAACCGCCCTTGTAGCCGTCGATTTCGACGACGCGATCACCGCCGCGGAAGTCGAGCGGATCGTCGGGGACATCGAACGGGAGGCGCGCCAGCGCTGGCCGGCCGTCCGCCGGCTGTTCATCCGGCCGGAGCAGGGGGCCGCCGAGCGGCACCGCCTGTGGCTGCAAAAAAGCGCCCTTCCGCAGGGGACGCAAAGCTAGGCTGTCCCGCGGCGAGAAGGTACGTGTCCCCCGCTGGCTTTGACTGACGAAGGTGAACCGATGAGACAGACGCTCCTCCCGCTGGCCGCACTGGCGCTCGCCGCCGCCTCGCCTGCCGGCGCCGCCAATTCCGTCGTCGTGACCGCGGCGCGCATGGTCGACGTGCTCGGCGGCAAGGTGATCGAGGAGCCGTTGGTGGTGATCACCGACGGCCGAATCGTCTCCGTCGTCGGGCGGGGAGGCGCGCGGCCCCTCATCCCCGAAGGCGCGAAGCGGATCGACCTTCCGGGCAAGACGATCCTGCCCGGTCTCATCGACATGCACGTCCACCTTACGTCACTCGCCGAGATCGGCGGCTATCGCGGGCTCCAATATACCGACAGCTTCTGGTCGGCGGTCGGTGCGGCCAATGCCGCCAGGACCCTGCGCGCTGGCTTCACGACGGTTCGCAACGTGGGTTCCGACGGCTTTCAGGACGTCGGGCTGCGCGAGGCGGTGGACGGCGGCTGGCTCGACGGGCCGCGGATCGTCACGGCCGGCTACGCGATCGGCGCCACCGGCGGCCATTGCGACAACAATGCCCTTCCGCCCTCGCTCGACCGCAAGGAGCCGTCGGTGGTGAACAGCCCGGAGGAGGCTCGCGCCAAGGTGCGCTGGCTGCACAAATATGGCGCGCAGGTGATCAAGATCTGCGCGACCGGCGGGGTCTTCTCATTGGGCGACACGGTCGGCGGGCAGCAACTGAGCCTCGAGGAGATGAAGGCGATCGCGGACGAGGCGCATATGCTCGGCTTGAGGGTCGCCGCCCACGCCCATGGCGACGAGGGCATCCGCACCGCCATCCTCGCCGGGATCGACACGATCGAGCATTGCAGCCTCGCCAGTGACGAGACGATCCGGCTCGCGGTGCAGCACAAGACCTGGTTCGACATGGACATCTACAACGACGACTACATCCTTGCGACCGGAACGGCGAACGGCACCGAACAGGAGAGTCTCGACAAGGAGAAGATGATCGGCCTGAAGCAGCGCCAGACGTTCCAGCGGGCGGTGCGGGCGGGTGTGCCGATGCTGTTCGGCACCGACGCCGGGGTCTATCCGCACGGCGACAACGCCCGCCAGTTCGCCAAGATGGTCGAGTGGGGAATGACTCCGATGCAGGCGATCCAGGCGGCGACCCGAAATGCGGCGCAGGCGCTGGGCCGGGAGGGCGAGGTCGGCGCCATCGCGCCGGGCCGCTACGGCGACATCGTCGCGGTCGACGGGGACCCGCTGCGCGACGTCAGGACGCTCGAGCACCCGGCGGCGGTGATCAAGGGCGGCAAGCTGGTGAAGGGCGAGTAGCCATCCCCCTGGCGGGATTTGCTATCGCAACCGCAACCGCCTGGCTGTAGGATCGGCCTTGGGGTGGAGGTTGCATGGGCGTTCACCAGATTCCGCGCGTAACCGCCGGCCATCATGTCGGCCGGTATCTCCGCGACGGCTATGCCATCGTCCGGGGCGTCTTCACGGCCCGCGAGGTCGAGGACGTCGCCGCCGCGATCGACCGGGTCAGGGAGGAGGGCGAGCGGCACGGCCGAAGCTTCCGCCACGGCAACCTTTTCTACAACGTCGCCGCCGGCGCGGACGGGTCGCCGACGGTGCGGATGGTGCAATGGCCTTCCTACCACGAGCCGGTGCTGAACGCCGTCCGACTCGATCCCCGGGTCGCCGCCTTGCTCCAGCCGTTGGTGGGTTGCGACCTGAAGCAGATCATCAACCAGATCCACTGGAAGGCGCCGGGCTCGGCGGGAGACTTCGCCTGGCACCAGGATTGCCGTTTCCGCCAACCTGGCTGGGCCTACCGAAACCTCGCCCGCGCCTATGTCCAGACCGGGCTCGCGATCGATCCGCACACGCCCCAATCCGGCTGCATGCGCTTCATCCCGGGCAGCCATCGGCGCGGCGATCTCGAGATGGAGGGATCAGCGGAGGTGCTGGGCAATCCGTTGACCGACGCCGCCCTGAACGCGGTCGGCCTGGCCGCGGGCGAGGCCGTCGACGTTCTCCTCGAGCCGGGCGACCTGGCCCTGTGGAGTCCGTATCTGGTGCACGGTTCCGGGACCAACCGCTGCGCCCACCGGCGCCGCCTCTATATCAACGGCTATGTCCGGGCAGAGGATTGCGATCGCGGCGAGTGGGCATTCCGCGGCGGCCGGCCGGTGCCGTTCGGGCCGGAGCCGGCCCTCGTCCACTACGAGGCGTTGAGGGAGCGGGGCGAGCCGCACTACGTCTGAAGTGGAGCGTCGATCGCGGTCATCGCCTTTTCCCTTTATCCATCCGCCCTCCCAGCCTCTATGGCCGGCCAATGGCCTCAATCGACCGAACCAGCATCGCCGAGCGTTTCGCCCGCTCCGTCAACATGGACGCGGACGAACTGGAGGCGTGGCTCGAGACGGCCGAAAGCCGGCGTGTCGGCCAGAAGCGGGAGGGCGGCGAGTCCGTCGGCCATGCGTCCGGACGGCGGACCCTTGCCATCCTGCGGACGCGGGAACCGGACCGCACGGACGAGGATTACCTCCACATGCGCAAGGTCGCGGGCTTCGTCGCGCGGCACCGGGCGCAGGAGCCCGCCAACCCGATCACCTCGCGCTGGCGGTACAGCCTGATGAACTGGGGCTGCGACCCCCTGAAGGATCTTTGAGGAGCGAGAGCGATGAAGGGCTATTGCGAGAATATCGAGCGGCTGACGGTCGAGAACGACGATTTCCGCCGGGTCCTCTACACCGGCAAGAACCTGCAGCTCGTGCTGATGACCCTGCCGCCGGGGTGCGACATCGGCGAGGAGGTGCACGAGGACCGAGACCAGTTCTTCCGGATCGAGGAGGGCCGGGGCATCGTCTATATCGACGGAGCGGCCAACCGCGTGGAGGACGATTTCGCGGTCATCGTTCCGGCCGGCGCCCGGCACAACGTCGTCAACGACGGCGAAGAGCCGCTGCGCCTCTACACCATCTACGGCCCGCCGGAGCACAAGGACGGCGTCGTCCACAAGGACAAGGAACAGGCCGAGCGCGACCACGACAATGACGAGTGGACCGGCGAGACGAGCGAGTAAGCGCGCCTCGCTAGCCTCCCTAGGGCGCCGCCTGCTCTTCCGCGGCGGCGCTTCCGGGCTCGCCAGGCCGGGGACCGAGGAACGGCCGCTCGACGAGCCGATAGGACAGGTCGGCCGCGATCAGCGACAGGATCACGCTCAGCGACGGCCAGTATCGCAGGCCCTCGGCATGAAGCGCCTGGGCGATCGGATAATGCCATAGGAAGAGGCTGTAGGAGCGTACCCCCACCCAGACGATCGGGCGAGTCGACAGCAGCCTTGAGAGCGGCCCCGAAGCGTCTTCCGCCGCGGCGGCGATCAGCCAAGCCGAGGCGAGGGCGGCGAGAGTGAAGCCGCCGAGCCCGAGGAAGCGGCCGTGATTGTCCAGGGTCAGCACCATGGCGAGGAGGGCGAGAGCGGCGACCGGCCAGAGCCTCCTCACCCGCGCCGGCACCGCCGCGGCGCCGGCGGCGGCGAGGAGGCAGCCGGCGAGAAGCGCCTGCGCGCGCGTGTCGAAGCCGAAAATAGGTTCTCGGCCAGGGCGCTCCCTGGGCCGTCAGGAAGAAGGCCCAGGCCGCGGACAGGACGATTCCGGCGGCCGGCACGGCAAGTCCGACCCCGGCGCCCCTGCGCCGGGAGAGCAGGATGAACGCCAGGGGCCAGAGGAGGTAGAATTGCTCCTCGACCGACAGCGACCAGGCGTGGACGAACCCGCTGGTCCGGAACGTCTCGTACCCGCCGAGCGCCAGGAGCCAGTTCAGGCTGCTGGTTGCGACCGCGAGGACCGCCGTCCCTTCCGAGCCGAAGTCCCGCCCGGACGCGAGCGACAGCGCCGCGGTTCCCGCCATGAAGGCGACGAGCGCCGGCAGGATGCGCCGCGCCCGTCTCACGTAGAAGTCGCGGATCGAGACGGCGCCGGTCCGCCGCAGCTCCGAGCCGAGCGAGCGGGTGATGACGAAGCCGCTGATGACGAAGAAGAGATCCACGCCGAGAGAGCCGCCCGGGGCGATCCCATGCTCGACGTGGAACAGGATCACCGCTGCGATCGCGATCGCCCGAAGCCCGTCCAGCGCGGGGAATCGCCTGGAACCCGGGTCGGCGGCCGGGAGAGTGCGGGTCGGTGGAAGCGTCGGCGCTCGGGCCGGATCAGGCACGCAGTGCGTCCGACTCGTCGCTCCCCAGCCACTCGCGCTCCCGGAACCACTTGGTCAGGACGTATTTGACGCCGGTTTCGACGACCATCCCCTCGTGATGCGAATAGGGATTGGACAGGCCCTGCCGATCGTTGTTGTTCCAGGTGAGAAGGGCGCCCGGCTCCGGTTCGACCTTCACCTGGGCGCGCGGGAAATGGGTGCAGCCCCCCGAGCTCGGCTTGTTGAGGAAGATCATCGCGGTCCAGGTGCGCTGGCCGCCTTCGCGCGCCACCGCTTCCGAATAAGGCTGGCCGCCGGCGAAATAATCGTTGTGCATCCTGAACTGCTGCCCGGCGGTGTAGCGCTGGCCCTGCACCGTCTCGCTGTGGGAGAGTGGGAGGCCGAGCAACCCCGCAATCCGGCGCTCGACCTCGGCGACCAGCGGCTCCGTCGCCTGAAGCTTGCAGGTGTAGCTGGTCCGGATGCGGTTGTTGCCGTGGTCGCTTAGCAATGTGGACGGCTTCACCCCAAGGTCGACGAGCTCCATCAGCTGGGCGCATTCCTCGCCGGCAAGGAAGCCGCGAACCACGAACATGTCGAGCTTCAGCGCGGGGACGGGGGCCGCTTCGGGCAGCGAAGCCAGCCTGGCCGCAACCTGTCGGCCGACCGCGGCGAGGCGCTGCGGGTCCGATCCGGGTAGGCTTGGGAACCGCCGGTATTGCGGCGCTGCGGCGGCCGCCGCCGCCGCGACCAGAGCGGCGAATTCGGTCGGCTTCGGCGTCGCCGGCGGGGGCGGAGCGGGAGGCGGGGCCGGCGAAGCGGGTTCGGCCCGCTCCGGCTCCGGCTCCGGTGTCGGCGAAGGCGGCGTTTTCCCGGCCAGCTTATGGAGAAAACGCGCAAAGGACGGCATGCCCGATGCTTAGCCAGCCGCCTTCCCCCCGACAAGCTCCCGGGCGCGCGGCCAGCCCCCGGGGGGTCGATTCTCAAGCTTGGAAATCTCGCCCGTTGACCCCTATGCCTCGCGCGGCTATAGGCCGCCTCGCCTGCGGAGCCTTCGCGCTCCTGGAGCGGGCAAGAGCTTGAACATTGCTGTTGCGTCGTGAGGGCCAGGGTGCCGAGAGGTTGCCCCGGTGTTTCGCGTTTTTTGCGCGTCAGTAAAGTAACTTAAGGAAGTGAAGGGCTTCATGCCGACGATCAACCAGCTGATCCGCAAGGGTCGCGAGCCGCAGAAGGCCAAGTCCAAGGTCCCTGCGATGGAGCAGAACCCGCAGAAGCGCGGCGTGTGCACCCGGGTCTATACGACGACCCCGAAGAAGCCGAACTCGGCGCTGCGCAAGGTGGCCAAGGTCCGCCTGACCAACCAGCGCGAAGTGATCAGCTACATCCCCGGCGAGGGCCACAACCTCCAGGAGCACTCGGTCGTGCTGATCCGCGGCGGCCGCGTCCGCGACCTTCCCGGTGTGCGCTACCACGTCCTGCGCGGCGTGCTCGACACCCAGGGGGTCAAGGATCGCCGGCAGTCGCGCTCCAAGTACGGCGCCAAGCGGCCCAAGTAACGGATCGGAATAACAAGCCGTCATCCCGGCGAAGGCCGGGATCTCGCTGGTTGAAGGCCGTGAGCGCCTTTACGACCTGAGGCCCCGGCCTTCGCCGGGGTGACGAGAACCCAGGAAGTAAGCCCCGGACAGGTTCCGGAACCGGCTGAAGAGAGAAGGAAGAAGCCATGTCCCGTCGTCGTCGTCCCGAGAAGCGCGAGATCCTCCCCGATCCGAAGTTCGGGGACATCACCCTCTCCAAATTCATGAATTCGGTCATGCTGGACGGCAAGAAGTCGGTCGCCGAAGGGATCGTCTACGGGGCGCTCGATACCGTCGAGACCCGCGCCAAGCGCGACCCCATCGGGGTGTTCCACGATGCGCTGAACAACGTGAAGCCCGGCATCGAGGTCAGGAGCCGCCGGGTCGGCGGCGCGACCTACCAGGTCCCCGTCGAGGTTCGTCCCGAGCGGGCCCAGGCGCTGGCGATCCGCTGGCTGATCGGCGCGGCGCGCAGCCGCTCCGAGAACACCATGTCGGCGCGCCTTTCGGGCGAGCTGATGGACGCCGCGAACAACCGCGGCAACGCGGTCAAGAAGCGCGAGGACACGCACCGCATGGCCGAGGCCAACCGGGCTTTCTCGCACTACCGCTGGTAAATTTAATCCCTATATCGTCGGTGTCAGGGCGTGCCCTGACTCCCGACATCGGAGTTTAGAACAATGGCCCGCAGCCACCCGCTCGAGCGTTATCGCAATATCGGCATCATGGCGCATATCGACGCCGGCAAGACGACGACGACCGAGCGTATCCTCTATTACACCGGCAAGTCCTACAAGATCGGCGAGGTCCACGAGGGCACCGCGACGATGGACTGGATGGAGCAGGAGCAGGAGCGCGGGATCACGATCACGTCGGCCGCGACGACCTGCTTCTGGAACGACCACCGGATCAACATCATCGACACCCCTGGCCACGTCGACTTCACCATCGAGGTCGAGCGCTCGCTGCGAGTCCTCGACGGCGCCGTCGCGTGCTTCGACGGAGTCGCGGGCGTCGAGCCGCAGTCGGAGACCGTCTGGCGCCAGGCCGAGAAGTACAAGGTCCCGCGGATGTGCTTCGTCAACAAGCTCGACCGGACCGGGGCGAACTTCGACATGTGCGTCGGCATGATCAAGGACCGCCTCGGCGCCCGCCCGGCCGTCCTCTATCTTCCGATCGGAATCGAGAGCGGCTTCAAGGGCCTCGTCGACCTGGTCGAGAACCGCGCGATCATCTGGCTCGAGGAGAGCCTCGGCGCGAAGTTCGAATATCAGGAAATCCCCGACGACCTGAAGGACGCCGCCGAGGCAGCCCGCATGGAGCTGATCGAGATGGCCGTCGAGCAGGACGACGACGTCATGGAAGCCTATCTGGGCGGCGAGGAGCCGGACACGGCGACCCTCAAGAAGCTGATCCGCAAGGGAACCCTGAACTTCTCGTTCGTGCCGGTGCTGTGCGGCTCCGCGTTCAAGAACAAGGGCGTCCAGCCCCTGCTCGACGGAGTCGTCGACTATCTTCCGAGCCCGCTCGACATCCCGCCGGTCGACGGCCTGAAGCTCGACGGCGAGACCGTCGAGACCCGTCCGGCCAGCGACGAGGCGCCGTTCTCGGCGCTCGCCTTCAAGATCATGAACGACCCGTTCGTCGGGACGCTGACCTTCGCGCGCATCTATTCGGGCAAGCTCGAGACCGCGTCGCAGGTCATGAACTCGGTCAAGGACAAGAAGGAGAAGGTCGGGCGCATGCTGCTGATGCACGCCAACGACCGCGAGGACATCCAGGTGGCCTATGCTGGCGACATCGTCGCTCTGGCGGGCCTCAAGGACACCACCACCGGCGACACGCTCTGCGCCCAGAACGCGCCGATCATCCTCGAGCGGATGGAGTTTCCGGATCCCGTCATCGAGGTCGCGGTGGAGCCCAAGACCAAGGCGGACCAGGAGAAGATGGGCGTCGCGCTCAATCGCCTCGCCCGCGAGGATCCGTCCTTCCGCGTCTCCTCGGACAACGAGAGCGGCCAGACCATCATCAAGGGGATGGGCGAGCTCCACCTCGAGATCCTGGTCGACCGCATGAAGCGCGAGTTCAAGGTCGAGGCGAACGTCGGCGCGCCGCAGGTGGCGTACCGCGAGTATCTCGCCAAGCCGGTCGAGCTTACCTACACCCACAAGAAGCAGTCGGGCGGCTCCGGCCAGTTCGGCGAGGTGAAGGTGAAGGTCGTCCCCGGCGAGCGCGGCTCGGGCTTCCAGTTCGTCGACGAGATCAAGGGCGGCAACATCCCGCGCGAGTACATCCCGTCGGTCGAGAAGGGGATGCGCGAGACGGCCGAGACCGGCAGCCTCATCGGCTTCCCGATCATCGACTTCGCGGTGCACCTGATCGACGGCAAGTATCACGACGTCGATTCGTCGGCGCTCGCCTTCGAGATCTGCGCCCGCGGAGCGATGCGCGAGGCGGCCCAGAAGGCCGGGATCAAGCTGCTCGAGCCGATCATGAAGGTCGAGGTGGTGACCCCCGAGGATTATCTCGGCGACGTCATCGGCGACATCAACAGCCGCCGCGGCCAGATCCAGGGCACCGACACGCGCGGCAACGCCCAGGCGGTCGAGGCGATGGTGCCGCTCGCGAACATGTTCGGCTACGTGAACGAGCTTCGGTCCTTCACCCAGGGCCGCGCGCAGTACACGATGCAGTTCTCGCATTATGACGAAGTGCCCGCCAACGTCGCCGACGAGGTCAAGGCGAAGCTGGCCTAAGCGCAAATTTGTGGTTATGGGCGCGTCCGCAGACCGGGCGCGCCTCGGATGAAAAATCTGAAAAGAAGGTAGGAAGACAATGGCGAAAGCTAAGTTCGAGCGGACGAAACCGCACTGCAACATCGGCACCATCGGTCACGTCGACCATGGCAAGACGTCGCTGACGGCGGCGATCACCAAGGTGCTCGCCGAGACCGGCGGCGCGACCTACACGAGCTACGCCAACATCGACAAGGCTCCGGAAGAGCGCGAGCGCGGCATCACCATCTCGACCGCCCACGTCGAGTATGAGACCGAAGGCCGCCACTACGCCCACGTCGATTGCCCGGGCCACGCCGACTACGTGAAGAACATGATCACGGGCGCCGCGCAGATGGACGGCGGAATCCTGGTCGTGTCGGCCGCCGACGGCCCGATGCCGCAGACCCGCGAGCACATCCTGCTCGCCCGTCAGGTCGGCGTTCCTGCGCTCGTCGTCTACATGAACAAGGTCGATCAGGTCGACGACGAGGAGCTCCTCGAGCTCGTCGAGCTCGAGATTCGCGAGCTTCTCTCGTCCTACGATTTCCCGGGCGACGACATTCCGATCATCAAGGGGTCGGCTCTGGCCGCCCTCGAGGATTCGGACCGGACGATCGGCCACGACTCGATCCTCGAGCTGATGAAGGCCGTCGACAGCTACATTCCGCAGCCGGAGCGTCCGCTCGACCGTCCGTTCCTGATGCCGATCGAGGACGTCTTCTCGATCTCGGGCCGCGGCACGGTCGTCACCGGCCGCGTCGAGACCGGCGTCGTCAAGGTCGGCGAAGAAGTCGAGATCGTCGGCATCAAGGACACCCGCAAGACCGTCGTCACCGGCGTCGAGATGTTCCGCAAGCTGCTCGACCAGGGTCAGGCCGGCGACAATATCGGCGCTCTGATCCGCGGCGTCGGCCGTGAGGAAGTCGAGCGCGGGCAGGTTCTCTGCAAGCCGGGCTCGATCCGTCCGCACACCGACTTCCAGGCCGAGGTCTACGTGCTCTCGAAGGACGAGGGCGGCCGTCACACGCCGTTCTTCGCCAACTACCGTCCGCAGTTCTACTTCCGCACGACGGACGTGACCGGCGAGGTCGTTCTCCCCGAGGGCACCGAGATGGTGATGCCGGGCGACAACGTGCAGCTGGGCGTCAAGCTCATCGCTCCGATCGCGATGGACCAGGGCC
>Ga0307279_10000050_pt1 | contig 12170 bp, 7 predicted proteins | sample ER_DNA_118_FD_194484 | JGI IMG/M metagenome (GOLD analysis project Ga0307279, IMG submission 194484) | Bulk soil microbial communities from the East River watershed near Crested Butte, Colorado, United States - ER_DNA_118 | ecosystem: Environmental > Terrestrial > Soil > Floodplain | place: USA...
CTGACCGCCCCGTCGGTCTCGGCATAGCCGTTGAAGAACAGGCTCTCGTCGGCGAGCAGGGTGCCGGCATAGACGGTGAGCCGCCCGCCGGCGGCGATGTTCGCGTCGACCGTGGTGATCGAGTAGCTGACATGCTCGGTGCCGCCCGCGGCGGTGCCGCTTAGCAGGTTGAACGTCTCGACCCCCGACAGCGTGTTGGCCCCCAGGGTAAGGTTGTAATTGCCGAGCAATGCGACGGTGTCGGTTCCCGCCCCGCCGACGATCGTGTCCGCGGCGGTGAAGCTGTCGCCGAAGAAGATATAGTCGTTGCCGGCATTGCCGAAGACGGTGTCGTTGCCGCCCGAACGAAGGTCGAGAACGTCGTTGCCGCCCCCCATCGTCATCACATTGTCCAGCGCGTTGCCCGCGACCATCTGGCCGGCGGCCGAGGTGCCGATCAGCTTTTCGACGTTGGCGGCGAGCGCGTAGATCGCCGACTGATTGCCGAGCGCCGTCCGCACGGTGTCGGTGCCTTCGCCGCCAAGCTCCGTCACGGTGTCGCCGATGTCGTCGACCTCGTACGTATCGTCGCCGCTTCCGCCGCGCAGCGCGTCCGCTCCGGCGCCGCCGACGAGCAGGTCGGCCCCCGCTCCGCCGTCGAGCGTGTCGGCGCCGGCGCCGCCGGTGAGGCTGTCCGCGCCGGCGCCGCCGAGCAGGACGTAACGACCGTTCGTCTCCGCGGCGGCGGTGAAGGTGAGCGTCTCCGCCGCGCCGAGCCCGCGGGCGTCGATGGTCAGCGTCTCGCCGGCGGCGACGTTGGCGTCTACCGAATTCAGACGATAGCTGTAGCTCCCCGTGCCGGAGGCACCGAAACGCGTGTCGCTCGCCGACATGAGGACGATCGTCTCGATCGAGGTGAAGGCGAGGGCATTGAAGGTTCCGGCGTAGGCGCCTTGAAGGTAGACGACATCGTTTCCGCTGCCCCCGTTCGCACGGTCGCCGCTGCTGAAACCGAGGCCGAAGACGAAGCTGTCGTCGCCGCCGTTCCCGGTCGCGAGGTCGCTGCCGCCGGCCTCGAGCCGGAAGACGTCGTTGCCGGCCCCGCCGGCGATCTGGTTCGACAGGCCGTTGCCGGTGAGCGTCTGACCCGCGCCGGAGAGCCCGGTCAGGTTTTCCACGTTGGCGCCGAGCGCATAGGCGGCGAGGGCGGTGCGCACCTCGTCCGTCCCGCCCGACGACGCCTCGGTAACAATGTCGCCGGAATCGTCGACATAGTAGATGTCGTTGCCGGTTCCGCCGGTCATTGCATCGGCGCCGGCACCGCCGTCGAGCAGGTCGTTGCCGGCGTCGCCGAGCAGGACGTCGTTGCCGCCGAGCCCGTAAAGGAAATCGTTGCCGGTGAAGCCGGCGACGCCGTTGTCGAGGCCGTTGCCGGTGAGGGTCTGCCCGGTCTCCGCCGTGCCGATCAGATATTCGACATTGTCGGGCAAGGCGAAGGCGGCGAAATCGGTGTCGATCGTATCCTGGCCTTCGCCCTCGACCTCGACGACGACGTCCGCGGCGTCGCCGGCGCCTTCAACTATGTAGGTGTCGTCGCCGGCGCCGCCGATCAGCGTATCGGTTCCGGAATCGCCGGTGATCAGGTCGCGCCCGCCATTTCCGTGGATGACGTCGTCTCCGCCGCCGCCGATCAGCAGGTCGTCGCCGCCGCCGCCGCTCACATCGTCCGCTCCGGCTCCGCCGGTGACGGCGAAGCGCTCGATTCCGGTGAAGTCCACCCGGTGGTCCGCGTCGGTCGCGAAATAGCCGCTGTAGCCGCCCGCGCCGTCGGGGGTCATCGACCAGGCGAGCGGCGCCGTGCCGGCGAGCAGCTCGAAACTGACGTCGAGAATGTCGCTGCCGGCCCCGCCGGCGACGACATCGCGATCCGGGCCGGCGCTGGCGAGGTAGGAGAGGATGTCGTTGCCGTCGCCGCCGTCGAGCTGATCGTTGCCGGATTGGCCGTCGAGCCGGTCGTTGCCCGCCCCGCCGGCGATGACGTCGCCAAGGGCGCCGCCGTCCAGAACGTCGTTGCCGGCGCCGCCGGTGACGTGAAGCGACGCGTCGGCTTCGTCGGTGGAGAAAGTGAGGCTGTCCACGGCGGCGAGGCCGCTGGCGTCCACCTCGAACGTTGTTCCGGCGGCCGCGACGGAGTCCTCGAGGGTCACGATGTAGGCGGCCGCGAGGCCCGCGTTCCAGGACCGGCTCGGGTCGCCGCTGGCGAGCAGCTGGAGCTTCTCGATGCCGGTCGCGTCGATCACCGTGCCGGACTCGGCGCTCGCGCCGATGGTCACGTTCTGGGTGCCATGGCCCTGCAGCTGAAGGACGTCGGTGCCGGCGCCGCCGAGCACCTCGTGCCGCGTGGCGAGGCTGGTGAGGGCGACGAAGACGGTGTCGTCCCCGTCGCCGCCCGCCGCATAATCGCCGCCGCCGAAGCCGATCAGGACCGTGTCGTTGCCGGCGCCGCCGTCGAAGCCGTCATTGCCGCTGCCGCCGGTGAAGGTCTCGTCCGCCGCGGTGCCGTGGGTGACGGTGAAGTTGGTCTCATAGCCGTCGAAATTATAGGCCGTCAGCGACCACACGCTGGTGTTCTTGAAGGTGATCCACGGAACGGGGGAGCTTCCCGGGTTCTTGAACACGAGCAGGACCGCGTCGGAACCGGACTGCGCGAGCGTCAGGATACCGGCCGCGAACGGGCTGACCGAGGCATCGTAGAGGCCGAAATCCGACGCCAGCCAGCCGTCGAAATCTATCCGGTCGCCGCCGTCGCCGGCCTGGAAGTCGGTGATCGTCAGCGGGCCCTGGCTGGCGACGGTGGGGCTGGAAGCGAAGCTCGGGAAGAAGAAGCCGTTGTCGAAGACGATCGTGTCCTGGCCGGCGCCGAGCGTCAGGGTGACCAAAGCGTTCAGGGCGAAAAAATCGACCTCGTCGTTCCCGTCCCCGGCGAGGACCGTGAAGACGCCGTCATACGCCTGGATTTGGAGCAGGTCGTTGCCCGTGCCGCCGTCCAGCAGCACCGCGCCGCCCCCGCTGCCGCGATAGGCGTAGAGTGTGTCGTCGCCTTCCCCGCCGTAGAGGGCGTCGTTGCCGTCATAGGTTTCGGAAAGAAAGTCGTTGCCGAGGCCTCCGTGCACGATATCGTCGCCCGATTGGCCGTAGAGACTGTCATTGTCGTCTCCGCCGTCGATGACGTCGTTGCCGAAGCCGCCCCAGATGATGTCGCGGCCGCCGCCGCCGCTCAGCGTGTCCGCGCCGAGAAGTCCGTAGAGGATGTCGTCGCCGCCGAGGCCGTCGATCGAATCGGCCCCGCCGTCGCCGATCAGCCGGTCGGCCACCTCGGTCCCCGACAGTGCGACTCCCGCGACGGCGGTTCCGGCGGGATTGAAGCCGCCGAGGCTCGCGGAGGTGAAGTCCGCGACCGCCCGGTTTTGGAAAGTGACGATCGTCACGAACGAATTGGCTCCCCCGTCACGGTCGTACTGGAGGAGGACGTCGCCGCCGCTCTGAAGGAGGCGCGCATAGCCGGCGGCGAACGGATCCGCGCCGGCCGAAAGGCCCGTCGCGTTGTTCCTCGCGAACGTCGTCCATTCCAACCGGTCGCCGGCGCCTGGCGCGAAATCGGCGACGACCACCGAGGCGGTGCTGGTCGCGCTCCTGATCCAGCCGCTCATGTCGATCAGGTCGGCCCCGTCGCCAAGGGTGACGGCAAGGGTCCCGACGAGGGCGTTGACGTTGAACGTATCGTTGCCGGTCCCGCCATCGGCGAAAACGGCGTCGCTGTTGCGGGTATTGATCGTGAAGCGGTCGTCGCCCTCCCCGCCGAACAGGCTCGAGCTGCCGCCGGTGTGCTGGCTGTCGCGCTGCACGGTGAGCACGTCGTTGCCCTCGTCCCCGTAGAGCGCGTCGACTCCGCTGTCCTTGTCGACGAGGGAGTCGTTGCCCGCGCCGCCGTGAAGCAGGTCGTCGCCGAAGCCGCCGTTGAGGGTGTCGCCGCCGGCGCCGCCGTCGATGACGTCATTGCCGGCGCCGCCGCGGATCGTGTCGTTGCCGTCGCCGCCGGCCAGGGAGTCGGCGCCGTAGCCGCCGAAGATATGGTCGGGGCCGGCGCCGCCGTCGATCGCATCGTCGCCGGAGCCGCCGGCGATGATGTTGCCCTCGTCGGTGCCGACCATCGTGCGGGCGGCCGAGACCGTCCCCGTCGGTGAGACGCCGGCGAAATTCTCCGCCGTGAAGCTGCCCACGCTGACGTTCTTGAAGATGATCGCGCGACTGCCCTTGTAGCTAAGGATCGCGTCGGCGCCGGACTGGGTCAGGGTCAGCAGCCCGGCGGTGAACGGGTTGGCCACGCCGTCCCAGGTCGTCGCGGAGGTGCGCAGCGCGTCGAACAGGTCGACCACGTCGCCATCGGCGCCGGTCTGGAAGTCGGTGACGGTCACGCCGACGATCGAGATACCGGAATAGGTGTAGAGATCCGAGAGCAGAAGCAGGTCGCGACCGGCGCCCAGCGTCACCGTCGCGGCATTGTCCCACGACGACACCTCCACATAATCGTCCCCGTCGCCGCCATCGATGGCCGCGGTGGCGCCGGCGCCCACGTCGATGAAGAAATGGTCGTGTCCGGCGCCCCCATAGGCCGCGATCGAGCCGCTTCCCTGGTAGCGGGTGATGAAGAGATAGTCGTCGCCGTCGTCGCCGTAGAGCGTGTCGGAGCCGGTGTTCTCGGTGCTTTCGAGATAGTCGGCGCCGGCGCCGCCGTGGACGATATCGTCGCCGGCTCCGCCGTAGAGATCGTCGTTGCCGCCGCCGCCGTCGATCGTGTCGTCGCCGGATTCGCCGTAGAGGAGGTCGCGATCGTCGCCGCCGACGACCGAATCGTTGCCGCGGCCAGCATGGATCAAGTCGGTGCCGCCGTTGCCCGAGATGCTGTCGTCGCCGCTCGTGCCGGTAAGCGTCTCGGCCGCGCCGGTGCCGTTGATAACCGTCATTTTTCCCCGCTCCGCCCGCCGCCGCTCGCGCGGAACTCGGCTCTCTCGAGATGCCCAGATTCCTTAGCAGCACAAAAATCAAACGAACACAAGCAGTTGAGCAGGGAAGCGAGGCACGCGCTTGCAGCCGGGCGGGAGTTGCGCCATTCCCCGCTTCCCAAGAAGGGGAGCCTTGACCGATGCGCCGCGTCTCCGCCCTACTCGCCGCCGCCTGCCTCTCCGCCTGCGCCGCGACGCCGGCGGCCCGGCCCGGGACGGAGCCGAGCGCCCGCTACACCTTCTGGCGGCCGGCCCCGGTCGTCGACGCGCCCGAGCCCGCGAAGGTCGTCGCCGCGGCGCCGGCCGACGCCTGGCGGCCGATCGACCCCGAGAACCTCCTCGTCCTCGACTTGAAGGACGGCGGCCGGGTCCTGATCGAGCTGGCGCCCGACTTCGCCCCGGTCCACATCGCCAACATCCGCGCCTTCGCCCGCGGCGGCTGGTGGAACGATTCGACCGTCTACCGGGTGCAGGACAATTATGTCGTCCAGTGGGGCAATGGCGACGCCAAGGTGCCGCTTCCGCCCGGCGTGGTGAAGCTTCCGCCGGCCGAGTACGATCGGCCGCTCGCCGGGCTCACCGTCCGGCCGCTCGGCTTTCCCGACAGCTACGCGCCGATGGTTGGGCACGCGCTCGGCTGGCCGGTCGGCTACGATCCGGAAAGCGGCCGGGCCTGGCTGACCCATTGCTACGGCTATGTCGGGGTCGGCCGCGATCTCGCTCCCGACACCGGCACCGGCGGGGAGCTCTACGCGGTGATCGGCCACGCGCCGCGGCCGCTCGACCTCAACATCGCGCTCGCCGGGCGGGTGATCGACGGAATGCCGCTTCTCTCCGCGCGGCCGCGCGGAACCGGCAACCTCGGCTTCTACGAGGACCCCAAGCAGCCGATCCCCATCGCCCGAGTCCGCCTCGCCGCAGACCTGCCCGCCGCCGAGCGCCCGCGCTTCGAGGTGATGCGGACCGACTCCCAGAGCTTCAGCGACTATGTCACCGGCCGGGCCAATCGCGGGGGCGAGTTCTTCCGGCGCCCCGCCGGCGGAGTCGACCTCTGCAACGTCCCCGTTCCGGTGAGGAAGGCCCCCTGAATTGGGGACAGGCACCGAATTCGCAATTCGGTGCCTGTCCCCAATTTCTCCCGACATGGAAAACGCCGGCCCTACCTGTTGAAAGGGCCGGCGTCCGGGGCGCCGAGGGGGGAGCGCCGCAAAACTCGTCGGTCGGGAGGGCTAGGCCGCGTAGGCCTGTTCGCCGAAGACAGGACGGCGGATCGTCCTGACGATCGCCCCGCCGGCGATCATCGGCGCGTTCTCGAGCGGCAGGGCGGTGGTGCAGAAGGCGCATTCCGCCATCGACCGGCCGATGTACCAATGAGTCCGCCCGCAGCCCGGGCAATAGTTGGTGTCGTGCTCGCGATACACGATGTGATAGCCGCGCTGGTCCGCCTGGGGGATGATGCAACCGCCACGCGCTTCAAGGATACTCGTCGCCATACTTGGCTCCTCTTCCACTCACTTGAAGGCCCAACGCGCGCCGACTTCGAGTGGTTTCATGGCTTTACGATGAACGGGAGCGCGGCTAGGCTCCTTCCCCCTCGCCAGGGCGGTCAAAAAGCCCGGAAATCCGCCGCGACGAGGCGTTCACCGGAGCCGGTGAGTCGTTTGGGCCACACCGCAAATTTTTTGCTTCGGGCGCCTCGGGGCGCCTCGCACCCGGCTGGCGGCCGGCAAGCCGCGGCCATGGCGATGGCGGCGCCGGCGGCGTCACTCGTCTCCGGTAAGCCGGATCTTGTCGTTGCGCCGCGTGCCGAGCTTGCGGTTGCGGCGTCGCTCCCGCCGCGCGTGAACGGCGACGACAACCAGCGGGAAACTCAACGCCGCGGCGACCCCTACCGCCAAGGCTGCGAATTCGTCCACGTACACTCTCCTCGTGCGATCCCTACCGTCAATCCAGGTCCCCGTCACCCCCATCGCGGCCGCTTCGCCTCGCCCCCGACGCCGCTACGCCGCCGCCCGCCTTGCCCGCCGCCCGCGCCGCCGCCTCCGCCCGCACCCGTTCGTCATAGGCCTGGAGCCGCTCGCAGCGCCGGCAGCTTCGCCGGGTCCCCCAGGTCGCTCAAGCCTTCCTCCCGCTCCAGGGCGCCAGGCCGATTTCCCTGCCTTTTAGCGCATCCGCGTAGATCCGCACAACGGTTTTGATTATCGGCATGGGCGTCGCCCGAGCGTTCCGGGGTTAATGCCTGCCCTGCCGACGAAGGAGAGGAGGCCGGACCCTTTCGCCCCCGTCCGTGCGTTGCTAGAGCGCCCGCAACCCAGCTCCGCTTGACCCCGGCGCGAAGCCGCGCTTCGCGACGAAACTCGAAAGGCCGCCGATGACCGCCGTCGGAAACGACTCGCTCCAGACCCGCTCCACCCTCCGTGTCGGCGACAGGACCTACGCCTATTACAGCCTCGAGAAGGCGGCGGCGCAGCTCGGGCCGGTGTCGCGCCTGCCTTTCTCGATGAAGGTTCTGCTCGAGAACCTGCTTCGCTTCGAGGACGGCAAGACGGTCACTCCGGCGGACATCCAGGCGCTGGTCGCCTGGCAGGACAATCCCGCCGGGGCGGCGCGCGAGATTCAATATCGTCCAGCGCGGGTGCTGATGCAGGATTTCACCGGGGTCCCCGCCGTCGTCGACCTCGCCGCGATGCGCGACGCGATGGCGAAGCTGGGCGGGCAGGCGGAGCGGATCAACCCGCTCGTCCCGGTCCACCTCGTCATCGACCATAGCGTGATGGTCGACGAGTTCGGCACGCCCAAGGCGTTCGAGAAGAACGTCGAGCTCGAATATCACCGCAACATGGAGCGCTACGAGTTCCTGAAGTGGGGCTCGAAGGCGTTCAACAATTTCGAGGTGGTGCCGCCGGGCACCGGCATCTGCCACCAGGTGAACCTCGAATATATCGCCCGCGGGGTGTGGTCCTCGAAGGACACCAGCTCGGGCTCGGGCGAGGAGGTCGCCTATCCCGACACCCTGGTCGGCACCGACAGCCACACGACGATGGTCAACGGCCTCGGCGTGCTGGGCTGGGGAGTCGGCGGGATCGAGGCGGAGGCGGCGATGCTCGGCCAGCCGGTGTCGATGCTCATCCCCGAGGTGGTCGGCTTCCACCTCACCGGGGCGCTCAAGGAGGGGATCACCGCCACCGACCTCGTCCTCACCGTCACCCAGATGCTCCGCCAGAAGGGCGTGGTCGGCCGCTTCGTCGAATTCTACGGCGAGGGCGTCTCCGCCTTGTCGGTCGCCGACCGGGCAACGATCGCCAACATGGCGCCCGAATATGGCGCGACCTGCGGCTTCTTCCCGATCGACTCCAAGACGATCGAATATCTCCGCCTCACCGGCCGGCCCGAGGATCAGGTCGCCCTCACCGAGGCCTATGCCAAGGCGCAGGGCCTGTGGCTCGAGCCCGGCCACATGCACGAGCCGGTGTTCACCGACACGCTCGAGCTCGACATGGCGACGGTCGAGCCGTCGCTGGCCGGTCCCAAGCGGCCGCAGGACAAGGTGCCGCTCTCCCGGGTCGACGAGGAGTTCGTCGCCAATTTCACCCGGGAATATGGCCACGCCCTCGCCGAGCTGGAGCAGCGCTTCCCGGTCGCCGCGGCGGCCAAGGGGACCGAGCCCGACGGGCCGACGAACGCCGTCCAGCCCTCCGACCTCGGCCATGGCGACGTCGTCATCGCCGCCATCACCTCGTGCACCAACACGTCGAACCCGGCCGTCCTGATCGCCGCCGGCCTCGTCGCCCGCAAGGCCCGGGAGAAGGGGCTGGGCCGCAAGCCCTGGGTCAAGACCTCGCTCGCCCCGGGCTCGAAGGTGGTCACCGACTATCTCGTCAAGTCGGGTCTCCAGGCGGATCTCGACGCCCTCGGCTTCAACCTCGCCGGCTACGGCTGCACGACCTGCATCGGCAATTCGGGCCCGCTCCCCGCCCCGGTCTCCGAGGCGATCAACAAGAACGACCTCGTCGCCGCCTCGGTCCTCTCCGGCAACCGCAATTTCGAGGGTCGGGTGTCGCCGGACGTGCGCGCCAACTACCTCGCCTCGCCCCCGCTCGTCGTCGCCTATGCGATCAAGGGCACGGTGACGCAGGACATGATCGAGGATCCGATCGGCACCGGCACGGACGGCGCGGCCGTCTACCTCAAGGACATCTGGCCCTCCAACGAGGAGGTGCGGACGCTGATCGACACCTACGTCCACGGCGACATGTTCCGCGAACGCTACGCCGATGTTTACAAGGGCGACGACAAGTGGCGCGGAATCCCCGTCGCCGGCGGCGAGACCTACGCCTGGCCGGCCGGATCCACCTACATCGCCAACCCGCCTTATTTCGAGGGCATGTCGATGATTCCGACCCCGCCGACCGACGTGGTTTCGGCTCGGCCGCTGGCGATCTTCGGCGACTCCATCACCACCGACCACATCTCGCCCGCCGGTGCGATCAAGGCCGACAGCCCGGCCGGCCATTACCTCTCCGAGCACCAGGTCGTCCGCGGCGACTTCAACTCCTACGGCGCCCGCCGCGGCAACCACGAGGTGATGATGCGCGGCACCTTCGCCAACATCCGGATCAAGAACCGGATGACACCGGGGCTCGAGGGCGGGGTCACGAAATACGTGCCGACGGGCGAGGTCATGGCGATCTACGACGCGGCGATGCTCTACAAGGCCTCGTCCACCCCGCTCGTGGTCATCGCCGGCAAGGAATATGGCACGGGCTCGTCGCGAGACTGGGCGGCGAAGGGCACCAACCTGCTCGGCGTTCGCGCCGTCATCGCCGAGACCTACGAGCGGATCCACCGCTCCAACCTGGTCGGGATGGGAGTCCTCCCCCTCCAGTTCCTCGGCGAGCCGCCGCAGTTCGACGGAAGCGAGAGCTTCACGATCGAGGGAATCGGCGCGCTCTCGCCGCGCCAGGAGACCGAGGTCCACGTCACCCGCGCCGACGGCTCGACCTTCACCTTCCCGGTGCGGGTGAGGATCGATACGCTGAACGAGCTCGAATATTTCCGCCACGGCGGGATCCTCCACTACGTGCTCCGGAACCTCGCCGCCTGAGCGGGGTCGAGCTTCTCGTCGAAGTGGTCGGCTGGGCCGGCGCCGGGCTGATACTCGGCGCCTACCTGCTCCTCTCGCTCGGCAGGCTGACGGGGCAGTCGGCCTTGTACCAGGGCATGAACGTGATCGGAGCGGCGGGCTTCGTGGTGAACGGCTGGTGGCACGGCGCGCTTCCGTCCACCGCCCTCAACATCGTCTGGGCTTTGATCGGAGTCTTCACCTTATGGCGGATCGGGAAACGCGGCTCGTCGACCTGAGCCATGCCGTCGAGGACGGCATGACCACCTACAAGGGGCTGCCGGGGCCGCACATCTGCGACTATTGGAGCCGGGAGGACTCCGCCGGCCTCTACGACGACGGCTCGACCTTCCAGATCGGCCGGATCGACATGGTCGCCAACACCGGCACCTATCTCGACGCGCCCTTCCATCGCTTCGAGGAGGGCGACGATCTGTCGCGGCTGGCGCTGGAGCGGCTTGCGGGGCTGGACGGGCTGGTCCTGCGGCACCCGGGCCCCGCCGTCGGTTCGGACGCCTTCGAGGCCTTCGACGTCGCCGGGAAGGCGGTGCTCGTCCACACCGGCTGGGATCGCCACTGGCGAACCGCCGCCTATCAGGAAGGCCATCCCTTCCTCACCGAGGCCGCCGCCCGGCTCCTGGTCGAGCGGGGTGTGCGCCTCGTCGGGATCGACAGCCATAACATCGACGACACCGGCCGCCGCGCGCGGCCGGTCCACACGATCCTGCTCGGCGCCGGGATCCTCATCTGCGAGCATATGACCAACCTGGCCGAGCTTCCGGACTCCGGCTTCCGCTTCTACGCGGTGCCGCCGAAGGTCGTCGGCATGGGCACCTTTCCGGTCAGGGCCTTCGCGCAGATCAGCTGAGCGCCGCCGCGAGCCAAGGCGGGACGATGGCGCCGTCCAAATCCTCCACCCGCCGATGCTCCACGGCGAGCCCGAGCTCGGGATAGTGGATCCGGCTGCGCTCGCCCGGGGCGTCGGCCGGAACCACCACCAGCCGGCGGTTGACCTTCGAGCGATAGTGCATGCGCGCCGTATTCTCCTGGCCGACGTAGCAGCCCTTGGTGAAGCTGACCCCGTTCAGCTCGGCGGCGTTGCATTCCAGCCAAAGGGTGCGGTCGGAGCCGATCTCGGCTTGCCCTTCGGTCACGCTTTGGCGGAGCCGGTGCTCCAGCCAGCCCGTCGCCGCCTCCCCGGCGGGGGCGAGCCAGCGGCGGCCGAGCTCCGGGAGGCGCGGGTCCGGCACGCCCGCTTCCCCTTGCGCGGACCAGTGGACGGCGAGGCCGTCGTCCCGGGCGATCACGATCTTGCGGCGCAGCCGGTAGAGCGTCAGCCGCTTCGCCATGGCTTCCGCCGCCTCCGCTTCGCAGTCGATCAGAACGTCCTCGCCATCGGCCCAGAGGATGAAGTCGAACAGCGCCTTGCCCTGCGGGGTCAGCAGGCCCGCCCATAGCGGGCGATCCGGCGCGAGGGCCAGCACGTCGTTGGTGACGAGCCCCTGGAGGAAAGGGCGCACCTCCTCGCCGGAAAGGCGGAGGACGGCGCGGTCGGCAAGGGTGGTCGCGGCCATTAAGAGCAGTTAGGGCCTTGTCTCGCGAAATCCAGACTCGTTCGTGCCGAGCGAAGTCGAGGCGCGCCGCACCGGCACATGAAGCGCGCCCCTCGACTTCGCTCGGGACGAACGGACTCACCGCCCCGCCGGAGCGTGTCCATGACAGCCATCGACCGCCTGACCCTTCGCCGCCCCGACGACTGGCACGTCCACCTGCGCGACGGGGAGATGCTTCGCTCGGTGGCGCCCTATACCGCGCGTCAGTTCGCCCGGGCCATCGTCATGCCCAACCTCGCGCCCCCCGTGACGAGCGTCGCCTCGGCCGAGGCCTATCGAAACCGGATCGAAGCCGCCGCGGGCCCCGGCTTCACCCCGCTGATGACATGCTACCTCACCGACGAAGCCGCTCCGTTGGAGCTGGCGAGGGGTTCGAGGCCGGCGCCTGGGTGG
>Ga0307279_10000051_pt1 | contig 12164 bp, 9 predicted proteins | sample ER_DNA_118_FD_194484 | JGI IMG/M metagenome (GOLD analysis project Ga0307279, IMG submission 194484) | Bulk soil microbial communities from the East River watershed near Crested Butte, Colorado, United States - ER_DNA_118 | ecosystem: Environmental > Terrestrial > Soil > Floodplain | place: USA...
TTGCCCCGTCACATAGCCCGACAACGGGCTGACAAGAAACTCGATCACATTCGCGATGTCTGTGGGGTCCCCAATCCTCGCCAGCGGGATGATACGTTCCCGTGCTTCCTTGATCTGGGGATCGGCATACATTTTCTCCGTCATCTGTGTATGAGTCATCCCTGGGGATACCACATTCGCACGAATACCGTCCGGCGCCCACTCCAAAGCGAGCGTCTGGGCCAGCATGGTCAAAGCAGCTTTACTGGGGCTGTACGCACCTGATCCGGCATGCGGTTGCTGACCAGACATTGAGGAAGTGAAACAAGCCGAACCCCGACTACGCTTCAGATGCGGGTAGCTTGCTTTGGCCAGAAGCCACGGGCCGCGGAGGTTGACCGCGAACATACTGTCCCAGTCCTCGACAGACAGGTCGCATATTTGCGCCGGGCTAGCGATCCCAGCATTGGCTACCAACCCGTCCAGGCCACCGAATTCGGCTACTGCAGCTTCCACAAGCTGACCTGGCACGGAGGGATCACTGATGTCGCCCACCAGCGCGATGGCCGTACCGCCCAGCGACTGAATTGAACGGACAACCTCTTCTTGAGTGGTGGTCTTCTTATGTCCACACACCGCGATCTGCGGCTCCTCGCCCCGAGCAAGAGCCGCCTCTGCGAGCCTCACACATGTAGCCGCGCCTATGCCGCTACTTCCACCACTGACCAAAGCTCTCATCGCGCACACTCCTCCAACCAGGGATTAACAGGGGCCGGAATTGGTAGACATAACACTTTCCGCAGGCCTTGGTCGTCAAGGTCGCCGCGCAGCTGCACGCAGCTTGTCGGGTGCGGCGCCTTCGAAACCGAAAAACTCCAGGTAGGCGGGAATCAGCTCGAACAACATGTCGCTGCCGACCTGAATCGTGCAGCCCTTGTCCTTGGCTGCCTGCAGGAACGGGGTGATGTCGGTGTTGAGCACCACATCTCCGACGTACGAACCGGGGGCGACGCGGTCGACGTCGACAGGCAGGGGATCGTCGTCGTCCATGCCGATGGGGGTGGCATTCACGATCAGGTCGTAGCCCTCGGGATCCTTGGACCCCACCACCACCTTCACGTCCGAGTAGTGCACGCCGATGCGCTGGGCGAGCGCTTCAGAGGCGGCTGCGTTGGGATCAAACAAGCCGATCTCGGCCAGGCCGAGGCCAGCCAACGACGCAGCGATCGGAGAACCGACCCCGCCGTTGCCGACAACCAGCGCGCGTTTCCCGGACGGGTCGAATCCCTTGCGCAGCATGCCGCGGACGAAGCCGGCGCCGTCGAACTGGTCGGCGAGGAGCGACCCGTCCTCTCGCCGCAGGACGGCGTTCGTCGCGCCGGCGATCGCGGCGGTCGGGCTGATCTCGTCCACCAGCTCCATCGTGGTGACCTTGTGCGGCATGGTGATTAGCGCACCGCGGATGTTGGTGAGGGTGAAGACCGATCGGAAGAAGTCTGGGTAGTCCTCGGCCTTGATCCCCATCGGGACAACGGCGGCGTCGATGCCGTTCTCCTCAAACCACGGGTTGCAGATCAGCGACGACTTGAATGTGTGCGTGGGGTAGCCCAGGTGCGCGACGAGGGTGGTCGTTCCGCTGATCATCGGGTGCCTGCGTCCGTGCCGCGGCCGCCGAGCTCGAGGTCAACCAGGGGCGCCGGCACGTCCGAGGCGGTCTCCGTCTCCTCCGCCTCTTCCGCGTCATTGGAGAGCTCTGACAGCCGTACGCCGGTCCACGCGCACGGAACCCCGCCGTGCACAGCCCAGTACTCGTCCCAATGGGCAAGCTTGACCTGGTCGCGCTCGAGGCCACGCTTGCGCAGCCGATCCTGCAGCGTCCTCGGGGAGACGCGGACCCGGACCACCTCCACGTCAATCGGCGGCCAGTCGAAGCGCTCCGCGGCCGCGGTGATGAAAGTGGGGTCGGACAGGTAGGGGCTGAAGGGTGCGTCGAGCACCACGGGGCAACCAAGGCGGAGATTGGCCCCGGCGACGTCGAGCAGCGAGTCGTACTCGAGAGGCAAGATGCTGTCGCGGTAGAACGCGTTGGCCTCGCGGTCGCCAGGGTCGTACCCGGCCGACGCCAGGGCGGCCTCGACGAACCGCGCGCTCATCGCATCCTTGTCGAGGTACGCGGCGCTGTGCTGCCGGGCGAGGCGCTGGGCGATCGTCGACTTGCCGGAGCCCGCCGTGCCGATGACGATGTGCAGGGTCGGCGCGTTCATCCGCGCGCGTCCCGCACCGCCATCAGGAAGTCGCGGGCGGCGGCGGTCACCCGGGTGAAGTCGCCGTCAGGCTGCCACGCCTTGGTGACGGCGCTGCCCACACCGACCCCCGCCACGCCCGCAGCGAACCACTCCTTGACGTTCTCGACAGTCACACCACCGGCGGGCATGATCGGCAGGTGCGCCAGCGGCGCGAGCACGGCCTTGGCGTAGGGGATACCCGCGTTCTCGGTCGGGAACATCTTGACGATGTCGGCACCCGCCTCAGCGGTCTCGAGCATCTCGGTCGGGGTGAAGGCCCCGCTGATCGTCGGCGCCTGGTAGCGGTTGGCGACCCGGATCATCTCGGGGTTGAGCTGCGGGCTGACCAAGAAGGCCGCACCGGCTCGGATGCACTCGTACGCGGCGTAGCCGTCGAGGACGGTTCCCGCTCCCACGGCGACACCGTCCGGTGCGTATCGGATGGCCAACCGTCGGATGAGCTCGACGGCCCCTGGGATGGAGAGCGTGATCTCCAGGGCGCGGAACCCGCCTTCGATCGCGGCGTGCGCGACGCGCTCCGCGCTGTCCGCGTCGGGCAGCCGAACGATGAGCACAGCGCCTGACTCGTCGATTGTGCGCAGTGTCGCAAGCTTGGTGAACACCTGGTGTCCCCTCTTGTCAAGAACGTGATTGACAAATGGTCGCACGCTCCCTACTGTTTCTGCAATCGATCTCAGCAACCGATCTCATTAGGGAGACGATTATGGAGTTCGCAGAGCCTTCGGCCCCTGCCTCGCTGGTTGCTGGACCCCTCGAACGGGTCTCGCATCAGATCGGCAGCAGGCGGCACGCGCTGACCTGGACCGGGTCCGATGACGGCTCGTACAGCCGGAGCCCGGGACGACGAGCTCGACCGGTCCAGGAACACCAAGGCGCTGCTGCACCGCTGGCTTCGCCCCCTCGACGGCGGCCTGCCGACGGGCACGGCGATGTCCTCGACGAACGAGTCCTGACGTTTCCCAGCACGGCACCACCCACCCAGCACGGCACCACACCAACCACGGCACCACACCCACCAAGGAGCGCTCAATGACGACGAACTCACCAGACGCCTCCGGGACTTCAAGCCCTCCTGGGCTCTCTGAAGTTCTGAATCGCCCTCACCACCCGGTCAACATGGTGGCGGGCACGATCGGCCACTTCGTCGAGTGGTACGACTGGTATGTCTACGGGTTGCTGGCCGTGGTGTTCGCCCCGCAGATCTTTCCGGGCCACTCCCCGCTCGCTTCGCTCATCGCGGCGCTGCTCACGTACGCGATCGGGTTCGTGATCCGCCCCTTCAGCGGGATCATCATCTCGCCGCTGGCCGATCGCTACGGCCGGCGGACCATCCTCACCCTGGCCATATCCGGGATGGCGCTCGGCGCCCTGATCATCGGGCTCACCCCCGGGTACGCCACGATCGGCTACGCGGCGCCGATCCTCTTCCTGGTGGCCCGGATCCTGCAGGGCATCTCAGCCGGCAGCGAGGCGCAGAGCGCCATCTCGTTCATGGTCGAGCACGCCCCGCCGAACAGGAGAGGCCTGTTCGGGTCCTTCTCGAACATGGCGAGCGGCCTGGCGACCCTCGCCGCGACCGGGGCCGCCGCGATCGTCACCGCATCCTTCGCTCCGGACGAGCTCGCGGCCTGGGGCTGGCGTATCCCGTTCCTCGTGGGCGGCCTCCTGGGTGTGGTCGGTCTCGTCATACGGGCCCGCGCCGACGAGACCCAAGAGTTCGAGGCCAGCTCCCTCGTGGACAAGAAGTCGGCACCCGCACGGCTGCTGGCTCTGCTCCGTGAGCACCCGAAGGCCCTGCTGCAGACGGCGGCGCTGTCCGCGCCGGCCGTGGCCTACTACACCTGGGCGACCTTCCTGCCCACCTACGCCCAGCTCACCAGCGGACGGGACAAGGCCTCCACCCTGGTCGGCAGCGTCATCGGGCTCACCCTGCTGGTCATCGTCGTGCCGATCTGCGGCGCGCTGTCGGACCGGCTCGGTCGGCGCAAGATCTTCCCCATCGTGGGTGCAATCGGCATGATCGTGCTCTTCTACCCTCTGCTCCTCCTCCTCGAGAGGCCGGGCTTCTGGGTCTACGTCGTGGTGGCCGCATCAGGATGGCTCGTCCTGGGCATCTGGCAGGCGGTGTACCCGACCATCCAGGCGGAGCTGTTCCCGGCGTCGGTCCGGGTGTCCGGCATCGGCTTCTCCCACCAGCTGGTGATCGCCATCCTCGGCGGCACCGCCCCTTTGATCGCAGCCGTGTTCGTCGGCGCCGGGCACCCCCGGTACGTCGCTCTCTACATGATCGCGATCATCGCTGTCTGCCTCGCCGTCTACTTCACGCTTCCGGAGACGGGCAGCAAGACGCTGCGAGCGACTGTCGCGCTGAAGGACGAAGAGGTCGTGGAAGGTGAGCTGGAGGAGGCCGCTGTGCACGCCCGGACGAACCGTTCCCTGTCGTAGGCGCCGCCTGCTCTCCGCGAGCAAGAAGACTCTTCATCGTCGAGGGTCGCTTCGCATCGAGGCCGGAGGTTGGTGACTCTCCGCTCAGCGCTTGACCTGACGAGGGCCTCCGGGCGGTGGGATGCGTGTCGCATCCCATCGCTCAGAGGTCCTGTTAAGTTTGCGGTTGATCTTGTCGAGGATCTGGTCGGCGGGTTTGGTCCAGATGAACGGGTGACTGCGCTGGTTTCAGCCGGTGATGAACGCCCCGATCTTGATCATCAGGTCGCCGGAGAGAGGAAGCTGCCGCGGTGGATGGCTTGCTTCTCGATATGCCGAAGCAGGCCTCGACCAGATTGAGCCAGGACTCGAGGGCGAGGAAATTCGCCCTCTATTAGCCGGGATAATGCACGGAATCCCGTGTAATGGCCGTTAGAGCGTGGCGGTGTCCGAGCCGACAATCGCTGAGTTGTTTGACTCCGCCGACTACGAGTTGGTCTGGCCCCGGCATCTCCTCGCTCGTGAACTGAGGATGCTACGGGCTGGTGCCGATACTCGCGAGACGTACCTCCACAGACTCTCGTAAATGTCATGTCCAACACACCTTTTGCACGAGGGCATCTGGATCCGCGTTACGTGACCGCCGAGGGCGGCTAGATGTCCTTTGGTGGCTGTGACGATGAGTATTCACAAGCTCACCGCGGGTTCCGGGTACGACTATTTGACGCGGCAGGTGGCAGCCTATGACGCCACCGCGAAGGGTCATGTCGGTTTGGCGACGTACTACGCCGAGCGGGGGGAGTCGCCGGGCTCATGGGTCGGCTCCGGCATGGTCGGGATTGACGGTTTGCAGGCTGGCGATCCGGTGACCGCGGAGCAGATGTGGGCGCTGTTCGGCATAGGGATGCATCCGCTTGCGGCGCAGCGATTGCAGCAATTGTCCGACGATGAGCTGAGCGATGAAAATATTCGTGGGGCGACCCGGCTCGGGGCGCCGTTCAAGGTTCGCGACGTGGAGCCTAACCGATTCCAGGTCGAGGTGGCCCGACGATCCGCTAGCCATGTCGGCTCGACCAAAGCTTCGGCTTGGCGCGATATTCGTGCGGAGGTGGCGCGGGAGTTCTTTCAGGCCGAGCACGGCCGCGTGCCGACCGATGGGCGGGAGTTGTCTGCCGCGATTGCGAAACTCTCGCGGCCACCGGCCCAACCAGTCGCCGGATACGACCTGACCTTCTCCCCTGTCAAGTCCGTGTCGGCGTTGTGGGCGGTCGCCGATCCCCAGATCGCGGCGGTGATTGAGCGGGCCCACCAGGCAGCGGTCGGAGACGCCCTCAGCTTCATTGAGAACCATGCCCTGTACGCCCGGGAGGGACCGCAGGGCGTACGGCAGGTGAATGTCCGGGGTTTGGTTGCGGCCGCGTACACGCATCGGGACAGCCGCTCAGGTGATCCGGATCTGCACACTCATGTCGCCGTTGCCAACAAGGTCCAGACCCTCCAGGGCCGCTGGTTGTCCATTGATGGGCGGGTGCTGTTCAAAGCGGTCGTCGCCGCGTCGGAGACGTACAACACCGCCCTGGAACATCATTTGCGTGACCTGCTGGGCGTCCGATTCGCGGAGCGGTCAGAGTTGGATCCGCGCAAGCCGGCGGTGCGGGAAATCGTTGGTGTCGACCCGGAGTTGATGGCTCGCTGGTCGGCTCGACGGCAAGACATCAAGACCCGGTCGGCTGAACTATCGGTGAATTTTCAGCGTGATCATGGCCGGCCGCCGACGCCGGTGGAGGCGCTGCGGCTGGCGCAGCAGGCCACTTTGGAAACCCGGCAGCGAAAACACGAGCCCCGCAGCCTCGGCGAGCAACGCGCGTCTTGGCACGCCCAGGCAGCCGAAACCCTCGGCGGACCCGAAGCCGTACGGGCCATGATCAACACCGCACTCCACCCACCCCCAACACCCAGCTCACCGGTGGATGAGCGGTGGGTGTCGAGGACCGCAGGACTGGTGCTCGCCGCCATTGAGGAGCGCCGCTCGACCTGGCAAAGCTGGCATGTCCGCGCCGAAGCGCTACGCCGCATCCGGGCCGCCGAGATTCCATCTCAGATGGTTGATCGGCTGGTCGATGATGTCGTCGCCGAGGTGTTGACCATTCGATCGGTGTCGCTGGCCCAGCCGAACGACGGCATGATCGAGCCGCCGGCGCTGCGCCGCAGCGACGGGTCAAGCGTGTACACCGTTGCCGGCTCCGGCCTGTTTACCTCAGCCCGCATCCTGGCCGCCGAGCAGCGCCTCCTCACATACGCCGGCCGCACCGACGGCCGCACAATCGATGGTGCGATTGTTGAGCTGGCGCTGCTGGAACAAACCGCCAACGGCATCACCCTAGACATTGGACAGGCGGCGTTGGTGCGCTCGATGAGCACGTCGGGAGCCCTGCTACAGCTGGCCATTGCACCGGCCGGGGCGGGCAAGACCACCGCCCTACGCGCCCTGACCCGGGCGTGGATTGACAGCGGCGGTCAGGTGCTGGGCCTCGCCCCGTCGGCCGCAGCAGCCGCCCAACTGCGCGAGCAAACAGGCGCCCCGACCGAAACGCTGGCGAAGCTGACCTGGTCCATCGATTACGGCGACCCGCCAGAATGGGCTCTTGACGTCGGCCCGTCCACGCTGGTGATCATTGACGAGGCGGGCATGGCCGACACCCTCTCCCTCGATGCCGCGGTGGATTTCATCGTGCAACAAGGTGGCAGCGTCCGGCTGATCGGTGATGATCAACAACTCGCGGCGGTCGGCGCTGGTGGGGTGCTCCGCGACATCCAAGCCGTGCACGGCGGCGATCGGCTCACCGAACTCCATAGGTTCCAAGACCCATCAGAGGCTGCAGCCAGCCTGGCGCTCCGCGACGGCAGACCCGAAGCGCTCGGCTTCTACCTTGATCATCAGCGCGTCCACGTCGGCGACCCCAACACGACGACTGAGCAACTGTTCACCGCGTGGCAGGCCGACCGGGACCGCGGCCTCGAGACGATCATGCTCGCCCCCAACCGCGACCTGGTCGCGCAGCTGAACCAACGTGCCCGCGCGCATCGCCTGCGTAACACCAGCCCCTGCCGGGAGGTGCAGCTGGCCGACGGCAACCAAGCCGCGGTCGGGGATGTGATCATCACCCGCCGAAACGACCGGCGGCTGCGCCTCAGTGCGACCGATTGGGTCAAAAACGGCGACCGCTGGACCGTTCTGGATGTCACCGAGACCGGTGCGTTGCAGGTACGGCACGCGAGCAGCGGCCGCATCGTGGCCCTGCCACCCGGCTACGTCGGCACGGCCACCCAGCTCGGCTACGCCACCACCGTGCACACCGCCCAAGGACTCACCGTCGACACCATGCACGGGCTCGCCACCGGCACCGAAGACCGCCAACTCCTCTATACGATGCTGTCCCGCGGCCGCACTGCCAACCACCTGTACCTTCCGGTGGTCGGCGACGGAGATCCGCATGCGATCCTGCGACCCGAGAATATTCACTTCTCCACCGCGACCGAGCTGCTCGAACAGATGCTGGCCCGCGACGCCAGCCCAGCGTCGGCGACCACCCTGCAAAGAAAGCGACGCGATCCCGCGATGCAGCTCGGCGACGCCACCGCCCGCTACCTCGACGCTCTCCACATCGCAGCCGAACACATCGCCGGTCCGCAGCTTATCGCCGACCTCGACCACGAGGCCGACCAGTTGATCAACGGCCTCACTAACGAGGCAACTTGGCCTGCCCTTCGGGGCCGGCTACTCCTCCTCGCAGCCGACGACACCGACCCGATCCCCCGTTTGTGGGATGCAGCGCAGCGGCGTGAACTGGACAGCGCAGCTGATCGTGCTGCCGTCCTCAACCGGCGGCTCGACGACACCAACCTTCGTAACTTGGCCGCGCCGCTGCCGTGGCTGCCTGCCATCCCCAGCCGCATCGCCACAGACCGCGACTGGGGCCCCTATCTAGCCGCTCGAGCCCGATTGATCACCGATCTCGCTGATCAAGTCCGAACGGCGGAGCGAGCCCCGTATTGGGCGGTAGAGCGGCGTTTCCTGCCGTTGGCTGACCTGGTCGCTGAGATACAGGTGTGGCGCGCCGCAACACGCATTCAGCCATTCGATCTCCGGCCAACCGGGCCCAAACAACCAAGTCTTCTCGCCCGCACCTGGCAGCGCCGACTCGACAAGCAACTCGCGGCCGCCGACATCGCCCAAGATCAACAATGGACAAACCTGCTCGCCCAACATGTCCCGAACGTGATCAATGATTCGTTCCTGCCCAGCCTGGTAGACAGACTGGAAAGCTTGGAACGTTCAGGGTTCGACGCGGCGAGTCTCGTTCGATCGGCAGCAGCCAAAGGATCGTTACCCGATGATCACCCGGCAGCTGCTCTCTGGTGGCGCATTCTCGACGAACCGCCCCCGCAAAATCGAGCGAATTCAGAGCAGCCAACGCCAGCGATGGCACGTCCCGGCGCTTCGAAATCTGGGCGTGAGCCATATCGCCCGACGCGGGGACCTCGCACTCATGGGCCACCGCCGCCGCGCTAGAGCAGCCAGACGGCCGACCGGCTCCCATGCCACGCACTGGGACGTCGGGAGCCGCCGGGGGATCTTCCCGTACCGCGATGCAATTGGCTGCCTCGCCGGCGGCACGGGCCGGACAACATGACGGATGAGCCGATACGCGCGCCACCCGATCTTTCAAAAACGTCCTGATCGAACGACCACCGGGCATTAGCATCCTGCGCTGATGAAAATTGCAGCGGTCCTGAAGCTCATCGAGAGCGACGGTTGGGTTCACACCCGTACTCGAGGATCGCATCGACAGTACCTACATCCGACGAAGCCAGGTGTCGTCACTGTGCCCGGAAAGCCAAGAGACGAACTGCATCCCAAGACACTCGCCACATCTTGAGGCAAGCTGGGCTTAAGAACGACACTGGTCGAACCGGCGAATCTTCGAAGGGAGGGCAGGGGTGAGCAGCTATCTGATCGTGATCGAAAGCGGTGAAGCGACTAACTATTCGGCCTACTGTCCCGATCTCCCTGGTGTTGTCGCTACGGGTGCCACCGCCGAGGAGTGTGCTGATGAGATGCGAGAAGCGATTTGGTTCCACATCGAAGGCCTGCGCGAAGCTGGGGAGCCCGTTCCTCCGCCGACCAGTCGGGGCATGACCGTCGAGGTCGCTGCCTGAGCGTTTGCTCCGACCTCTCTGGCTGCCCGCTTCGGGCATCATCGAACAGCTCCGGGATAACGGGCCTCGAGTTCATGATCTGCGGCGTCGCTGACAGCTTGCCTGTCGTCTCATGACCGCACACAGCAGCTTTGTGACTTAGGTGATTAACGTCGAGAGATACTCGATGTCTGACTAATCCACATGTCTGCAGTGAAACTTGCCAAACAGCACAGGCTGCTGGCATGGATGGGCAACTAGATCGACTGAAGCAATTGCCGGATCGACTGGCTGGGCCAGATCTTGCATCGACCGAGAGAGAGGATGATCATGACGCTGCAGGCCGGTGAAAAGTTATTGTCGTTGACGGATGTCTCGGAAATGTTAGGCATCCCTGTTCATACGTTGTACCGCTGGCGGCACAACGGCGACGGACCCGCTGGCTATCGGGTGGGCCGGCATGTGCGGTATCGCAGAGAGGCCGTCGAGGCCTGGCTCGAGCAGCAGGCCGACAAGCGCTGACTCAAGATCATGAACACCGCCGTCTGCTGACCAGCTGGTCGAAGCCGCACCGGCCGATCGCCGTCACGACACCGGCTCCCGCCCGGGCGCGGAAGCCGATCAACTTGCCCTGGGTGCAAACAACGAGCTGACCTGAGCAGCACAGTCGCGGCAGATCAGCGCGCTTCGACCCGCCACAAGATGTCCCACCTCCGACTCGCGTCGGCTGCAGAAGGAGCAGGCATCAATCACGCGCTTCCGGCGGACGTCGCGCGGAACTCGAAGAGCCACCATTGATCAAGAGTAGAACCGGTCCGACGGACTGTGGCCTCAAGCGGTCACGCCCACGGCAACGGAGGTTGGGAAACCCATAGAACTAGAAAAGATCTTCGAGCACTTCGGCTGCCCCGGTCGCTCGCTTCCTGCGGCCCATGTAAATGTCCGCGGTCAACGACGGCTTCGCGTGCCCAAGTTGATCAGCAGCTGCTCGCGCCGACAACCCTGCGTCGTCCATCAAGGTGGCGACGGTCTTGCGGAAATAGTGGCTCGTAACGCCAGTGAAGCCAGCGTGCTTGAAGGCTTGGCGCATCATCTTGAGGGTGTTGTTCGGGTCTCGTAGCCCGCCAGCAAGCGGCGCAGGGAAGACCTGCTGACCCGCAAGTTCATCCTCGCCTACATCGTCCGGCTGGCGTCGCCGGAGCATTGTCACTGCCCAAGAGGGCAGTTCAAGGATGCGTAGTCCAGCCGCGGACTTCGGCGACGGCTTGATGATGAGGCCGCCAGCTCGAAGCCGTAGAACTGTCCCCCGGACTTCCACCGTGCACTCGTCCAGGTCCAGATCGCGCCACCGCGCCGCGAGCGCTTCGCCAATCCGAAGCCCGGTCGCGGTCAGGAAGAGTATGAGATCCGGCAGGTCGCGCTCCACCGATTGCTCATCGCGACTCAACCATTGGTGGAGGCGCCTCAGCTCCTCGATGGTCAGTGCGGTCGGCGGACGCTTGGGCTTCACCGAGATTCGGCCGACGTCACGGCATGGGTTGGTGGCGATCGCGTCGTATCGGCACGCAAGCGTGAATAGGCCTGAGAGAACACTGCGGGTGGTTTTGGCCAGGGATGGCCCGTGCGCGGCCTTCACCGCGGCGAGATGCCGGTCGACCACTCCAACTGATAGCTCTCGCAGCTTGAGCTCCCCCAGCGACGGCAGGATCTGCTTGTCGAGCCGATCTCGGTAAGCCTGGACAGTTGACGGGCTCAGATCGCGACCCTTGATCTCCTCGAACCAGACTTCGGATAGCACGCTGAGCTTGGTCTCTGCGTTGATGTCGATTTGTGAGGTGCCGGACGAGCGATCCCTGATGGCGGCCGCTAGGTTCCTCCGAGCGGCGCCTTTGGTGGCACCATGGCGCTTGACTTGGCGCACCTTGCCATCCCAATCCCGGTACCGGGTTACTGCCTTGTATCCGCTGGGTGCCACAGGATAGATCCGGATCGTTCCTGCGGTGCCGAGTACGAGGCCTGGTCTACCCACCCTGAGATGCTATAGCGATTAGGCACAACTTAGGCACAAGAAACGCCGCAAAACGCTGTCAGAAGTTGATCAAGCTAAGGTTCTATGAGGTCGACGCTTTCCCTTAAATACATGGGAAATACGCGAGGTGATGACGTGTCGTGATTTGCATTGCCAAAAGCCAGATTTGTAATCCGTAGGTTGTGGGTTCGAGTCCCACGGGGCCCACAAACTCCCTAGTGGGATCG
>Ga0307279_10000052_pt1 | contig 12162 bp, 11 predicted proteins | sample ER_DNA_118_FD_194484 | JGI IMG/M metagenome (GOLD analysis project Ga0307279, IMG submission 194484) | Bulk soil microbial communities from the East River watershed near Crested Butte, Colorado, United States - ER_DNA_118 | ecosystem: Environmental > Terrestrial > Soil > Floodplain | place...
CCCGGCTTCGAAGCGGCTGTAATAGAGATAGCCGCGGCGAAGGAACGGCACGCTCGAATCGTCCTGTTTGATCCGGCCGACGAACTCCCCGTAAAGCTTGTCCTGGAGCGGCTTGAGCGGCGCGAGCTGGGCGTCGGCCCACCCGTTCTCGGCATTGAGGTAGGCGAGCATCTCCGCATTCTTGCGGGTGTCGTCGCGAAGCCAGTAATAAGGATCGTCGCGGCTGATCCCGCCGGGGCCCTGCACAGGGTGCGGCCGCCTGGCGGCGACGGGCGGCGACGGCGGCGTCTGCGGCGCCGCGGCGGTCGGCAGCAGGGCAATAGCGGCGGCGAGGATCAGCGCCTTCTTCATGGACGTCCCTCCGGTTGGACGGCGGGCTGTTTCGCATGCACGGGTGGGGGGTTCAAGACGAGGAGACGCAACCGATGCGTTGCAGTACCCGCCGCTTCGGCCCAGGGTTCGTGCAACCTGGGAGGTTGCATTTGTGGGATCGTATCGAAAAAAGCGTCCCGCTGGCGGCGCCGGTCGAGCGGGTATGGCGGGCCCTGACCGAGCCGGCCGAGTTCGGCGCCTGGTTCCGGGCGGAGCTCGACGCTCCGTTCGAGCGCGGCAAAACCACCGGCGGCCGGATGACCTATCCCGGCTACGAGCATCTCCGCTGGAAGGCGGAGGTCGAGACGATGGAGGCGCCTCGGCTCTTCTCGTTCCGCTGGCACCCTTATGCGATCGATCCGGAGGTGGACTATTCGTCCGAGCCGATGACGCTCGTCGAGTTCCGCCTCGAGGCAGAGGGGGATGGGACCCGGCTGACCGTCACCGAATCCGGCTTCGGCGCCTTGCCACCGCACCGCCGGACGGAGGCGCTGCCGATCACCGACGCCGGCTGGGCGCACCAGATGCGCAACATTGCCAAACATCTCGGCGGCTGATCCGGCGCAAGCGGCGGCGCCGTTCCGGGCGCTGGCCGGCTCGACCGGCCGCGCGCTGCTGACCCGGCTGAGCGGCGGCGGCGGCAGCTCGATCGCCAGTCTCTCGGCCGACTCCGGCGTGAGCCGGCAGGCGGCGACCAAGCATCTTCGGGTGCTGGGGCGAACCGGGCTGGTCGGAAGCGGCAGAACCGGGCGTGAGACCCGCTTCGTCCGGAAGCGATGGCGCCGGCTCGGGACTATCTCGATTGGGTGGTGACGCAGTGGGAGGCTGTCCCCGGTCGGGGCTGAAGCGCTGCTCTCCGTTGCTCCGCCCTGCCGCCGCTTTCGCCGCTCCTGAGCGCCTTGCGCCAAAGCCGACGCCCTCCTTGCGTGCCCTCGTTTCTCGCCGCATGCTGCTCGCTTCGCCGGGGGGGAGAGCTCAACAGGTGCAAGAGCAAAAAAGGCCTTCGGGCTTAGGTCCAGCCCTGCTGCCGGTCGGTGGTGGAATCGCAGCCGCGGCCTTCATGTGGATCATCGGGCTGTGGCAGGTTTCCATGCTGCTCCTTGTGCTCGTGGCAGCCGCCGTCGTTTTCTTTGTGACCCGCGGTCGGGGCGCGGCCGGTCCGCCGGCAGCCCAACCGCAGCACCTGCCGCCGCAGGGCTCGACCAGCCTGGCGGACGATCTGGCCAGCCTTGCGGATCTGCGGGATCGGGGCGTCCTGTCTCAACAGGAATTCGAGGCCCAGAAGGCGGCGCTGCTCGGTTCGGGATCGTAAGCGAACTGCACGGGCGGCGTGCCGCCGCTCAATGGCCGAAACGGTTCAACCGATGCGGGGAACGATATGTCGAAGCTGACTGAGGAGCTCACGAAATTGTCCGCCCTGCGGGAGCGCGGCATTCTGACGGACGCGGAATTCGCGGCCCAGAAGGCCCGCCTGCTCGGTGGAGAAGCCCAGCCGGACCCCTTACCTCCACCCGCGGCACGGCCTCCGGCTCCGGCTCCGGGTCCCTCCGCCGCCGCGGCGTTCCTTTCCACGACGAAGGGGAAGGTGATCGCGCTGACGGCGGCAGGGGTCGCGGCGGTGGTTGCCGTTTCTGCTATGAACAGCCGGTCGAATCCCCCCGACGCCTGGCAAGATCCAGCCGCACCTCGGACCGCGGTTCCGACGAGCGCGGGACCGGGCCAAGCCGACGCCGGCGCGGTCAACCTCGTTCGCGACGCCGCCGTGGGAGCCGAATATAAGGCGCCCGGGCCTCGGTCCTGCTCAAGCCGCGGTGAGCCGCGGAGCGGGCCGCTCGGCCCCGCCGAGGCGCGCGCCTACGTGATCTGCGACAACGAGGGCGTGACCGGAGAATCCCTCATCCTGCTCGCCGGGGTTCAGGTGCAGGTATCGAACGGACGACCCTACAATTACGTGACCGACAATTACCAGGGGATCGACACGAGCAAGACGGTTTACGACATCCGCGGAAGCACCGTCAGATATACGTGCGTCAAACCCGGCTTGACCCTCGCCGACTCGCAGCTGTGCTCGCGGGTCGAAGATCCGAATGCGGACGGCCGCTGCTTCCAGGACTCGAATTCGGACTGGCACTGCAGCTGGAACGCCTCCGTCGCCGCCTCGACCGACACGCGCCTAAGGGTTCCGCCGCCGAGCGAGGCCGAGGCCGAGTGACGCGGGGCGCGCCTCGGAGGCGAACCCCGGTGAACATGCCTCCTTCGAATCCATCCCGGCGGGGCCCTCCGCTCGCGAGCGGTCGATTTCAGGAGGGGCGATGCCCTGCTTCCGCGACCAGCGCGTTCCAGGACGCTTCGTCGATCACCTCGACGCCGAGTTCGGCGGCCTTCTTGAGCTTGGAGCCGGCGCCGGGACCGGCGATGACGAGGTCGGTCTTGGCTGAAACCGACCCCGAGACCTTCGCGCCGAGCTTCTCCGCCTGCGCCTTGGCTTCGTCGCGCGAAAGGGTCTCGAGGCTTCCGGTGAAGACCAGGGTCTTCCCGGAAACCGGGGATTGCCTCGTCTCCCAGACGAGGTCCGCCGGCTCCACCCCGGCGTCGCTCAGTGCGCCGAGCACCTCCCGGTTATGCTCCTCCTCGAAGAAGTCGCACAGCGCCCCCGCCACCTCGCCGCCTATTCCGGGAGTCTCGATCGTCGCCGCGGCGGCATCGTTGCGTCGCTTGCGGAACTTTTCGTCGCTCTCCCCCAGCGCCTGGACGACCGCGGCGCGTGTTTCGATCGCCGTCGCGAGGATCCCCTTCAGCGCATTCCAGCTGCGATAGCGGCGGGCGAGGTCGCGGGCGGTTACCTCGCCGACGTGGCGGATCCCAAGCGCGAAGAGGAATCGGTCGAGCGGCGGCCGGCGCTTGGCTTCGATGGCGGCGATGAGGTTGGCCGCGGAGATTTCCGCCCACCGCTCGCGGGCCAGAAGCTTCTCCCCGGTCAGCCGGAAAATGTCCGCCGGCGACTGAAGCAGCCCGTCGCGGAAGAAGCTCTCGATATGCACGATGCCGAGTCCCTCGATATCGAGGGCATGGCGGCTGACGAAATGGCGCAGCCGCTCGACCCGCTGGGCGGGGCAGATCAGGCCGCCGGTGCAGCGCACATCCACCTCCCCTTCCTCGCGCACCGCTTCGGAATCGCATTCGGGACAGCGGTCGGGGAAGACATAGGGTGGACGGTCGGCGTCCGGGGTCAGGTTCTCGAGCACTTGAGGGATGACGTCGCCGGCGCGCTGGATCAGCACCCGGTCGCCCGGGCGGACCCCCAGTCGGGCGATCTCGTCGGCATTGTGAAGCGTCGCGTTGGTGACCGTCACTCCCCCCACGCCGACCGGTGTCAGCCGCGCCACCGGAGTAAGCTTCCCCGTCCGCCCGACCTGAATGTCGATCGCCTCGAGCGTCGTCTCGGCCCGCTCGGCCGGGAATTTGTGGGCAAGCGCCCAGCGCGGCGCTCGGGCGACCTGGCCGAGCCGCCTCTGCCAGTCGAGCCTATCGACCTTGTAGACCACCCCGTCGATGTCGAAGCCGAGGTCAGCCCGCTTCGCCTCTATCCCGCGGTAGAAGGCGAGCAGGCTCTCCGGATCCGTGAACCGGCCGATGTCGGGGGAGAGAGGCAGGCCCCACGCCTCGATCGCGCGCATGACCGCCAGCTGCGTGTCGGCCGGCAGCTCCGTCGCCTCGCCCCAGCCGTGGGCGTAGAAGCGCAGCGGCCGGGCGGCCGTGATCGCAGCGTCCTTCTGGCGAAGGGAGCCGGCGGCGGCGTTGCGGGGGTTGGCGAAGATCTTGCCGCCCGCTTGCGCCTGCCGAGCGTTCAAGGCGGCGAAGTCCGCCTTCGACATGTAGACTTCGCCGCGAACCTCGAACACCTCGGGAGCGCGACCCGGAAGCTTTTGGGGGACGTCGCTTATGGTTCGGGCGTTGGGCGTCACGTCCTCGCCGACGCTGCCGTCGCCGCGCGTGGCGGCAAGGACCAGGACTCCCTTCTCGTAGCGAAGCGAGCAGGACAGGCCGTCGATCTTCGGCTCGGCGGTAAGCGCGACCTCCTCCTCCGGGCCGAGCTTCAGGAAGCGCCGCACCCGGCCGATGAACTCCGCCACCTCCTCGTCCGAAAAGGCGTTGTCGAGGCTGAGCATCGGAAGCGCGTGCGTGACCTTGGCGAGCGGCCCCTCCGGCACCGCGCCGACCGCGCGTGACGGGCTGTCGTCGCGGACGAGGCCCGGGAATTGCCGCTCGAGCTCGGCATTGCGGCGGACGAGCGCGTCATACTCCGCGTCGGAAATCTCCGGCGCGTCGTCGGCATGGTAGAGCCGGTTGTGATGTGCGATCTCGAGCGCGAGGCGCTCAAGCTCGGCGGCGGCTTCGGTTTCGGTCGGGGTCCCTGCCATGGCCGAGTCCGTAACAAGAAGACGACCCTCACCCAACCCTCTCCCGCCTGCGGGAGGCTTGGGCCAGGTTCTTCCTTCTTCTCGACCCTAGGCCGCCTCGAGCAGCCTGCCCGCCTGGGCCCGCGCCTCGTCGGTCACCTCCGCCCCCGACAGCATCCGCGCGATCTCCTCCCGCCGCCGGGCGGAGTCGAGCGCCTGGACGCTGGTTCGGGTGACGAGGCCGTCGTGACTCTTCTCGATGAGGAGGTGGCGCTGGCCGCGGGCGGCGACCTGGGGGCTGTGGGTGACGACGAGGAGCTGGGCGTTCGAGGCGAGCCGATGCAGGCGCTCGCCGACGGCGCTGGCGACGGCGCCGCCGACCCCGCGGTCGATCTCGTCGAAGATCATCGTCCCGGCGCCCGCGCGCTCCGCAAGCGCCACCTTGAGGGCGAGGATGAAGCGCGACAGCTCGCCGCCGCTGGCGATTCGGGTAAGCGGCGCGAAGGGAGCCCCGGGATTGGTCGACACTTCGAATTCCACCCGGTCCCTGCCCCGCGCGGCCCATTGCGCTTCGGCCAGCGGCTCGACGATGGTTCGGAACTTCGCGGCGTCGAGCTTCAGGGGAACGAGCTCGCCGGCCACTGCGCCGTCAAGCCGCGCGGCGGCGGCGGTACGGGCTTCGGTCAGCCGAAGCGCTTCCTCCTCATACGCCCGCCGCGCCTCCGCGACGGCGCGCTCGAGGCCGCCGAGCCCGCGCTCGCCGGCCTCCAGGGCGGCGAGCCGGGCCGACAGGGTCTCGGCAAGCGCCGGCAGCGCATCCGGTTCGACCCTGTGCTTGCGGGCAAGGCCGCGGATCTCGAACAGCCGCGCCTCCGCTTCCTCCAGCCGCGCCGGATCGAAGGAGAGGGCGTCCGCGGCCGCGGCGAGCCGATCCTCGGCTTCCGACGCCTCGTTGACGGCGCGGTCGAGCGCCTCCAGCGCCTCCTCCAGGCGGGGATGCTCGCCGCCGATCCGCTCCAGCCGCCGAGCCGCCTGGCGCAGCAGCGAGACGCCGCCCTCGGAGCCGTCGAGCAGTTGGCCGACGGCGGCGATGTCCCCGGCGAGGCGGGCGCCTTTCTGCATGCCGGCGCGAAGCTCGGCGAGCGTCGCCTCCTCGCCCGCTTCCGGTGCCAGTTTCGCGAGCTCGCCGGCGGCATGCTCAAGCCATTCGCGGTCGCGGGCGGCGGCTTCGATCTCGTCGCGGGCGCGGGCCAGCGCCGCCTCCGCCTCGGCCCAGGCCCGGAACAGCCGCGCACAGGGTTCCGTGTCGATGCCGCCGAACGAATCGAGCAGGGCGCGGTGGCCGCGCGGGTTGAGCAGGCCGCGGTCGTCGTGCTGGCCGTGGATCTCGACGAGCAGCGTGCCGAGGTCGCGAATCAGGGCGACGGAGGCGGACTGGTCGTTGACCAGGGCGCGGCTGCCGCCGTCCGCCTTGACGATGCGGCGGATGACGAGCGGCTCCCCAGGCTCGCCGTCGAGGCCGTTTTCGGCGAGCAGCTCCAGCGCCGGATGGCCGGCCGGAAGCTCGAAGCCGACGGTGACGACCGCCTGGCTCTGGCCCTGGCGCACCAGCCCGCTGTCGGCGCGAACTCCGAGCGCCAGGCCGAGCGCGTCGAGCAGGATGGACTTGCCGGCGCCGGTCTCGCCGGTGAGGACTCCCAAGCCGGGTCCGAATTCGAGATCGAGGCTCTCGATCAGCACGACGTCGCGGATGGAGAGGCTGGTCAGCATGACGGCCCTAAAGGCCGACACCCCGGCGCAGGCCGGGGCCCCATCGGGATTGGCCGCAGCGCCTCTCCGAGACGGGACCCCGGCGTCCGCCGGGGTGACGAGATGGCATCACGCCGCGGGCGCGGGCGCCGCCGCGGTTGCCGGCGCCGGCGAGCTTCCGTGGCGCTGCATGAGCGCGTAGGCGCGCTCATACCATTTGGAATTGGGATAATTGGCGCCGAGCACCGCCGCTGCCTTGCGCGCCTCCTCCGGAACGCCGAGCGCGAGATAGGTCTCGGTGAGCCGCATCAGCGCCTCGGGGGCGTGGCTGGTGGTCTGGTAGTCGTCGATCACCATCCGGAACCGGCTCGCCGCCGCGAGCCACTGCCCGCGCCGCTGATAGAAGCGGCCGACTTCCATCTCCTTGCCTGCGAGGTGGTCGCGCACCAGGTCGACCTTGAGCCGGGCGTCGGAGGCGTAGCGGGTCGAGGGGTAGCGGCGAACCAGCTCGCCGAGCGAGTCGAGCGCCTGCCGGGTCGTCGTCTGGTCGCGGGTCACGTCCTCGATCTGCTCGTAATAGCTAAGCGCGATCAGGTAATAAGCGTAAGGCGCGTCCTTGTTGCCGGGGTGGATCGACAGGAAGCGCCGGGCGCTGTCGATCGACTTGGTATAGTCGCGCGCCGCATAATAGCTGAACGCGCTCATCAGCTGGGCTCGGCGGGCCCAGATGGAATAGGGATGCTGGCGCTCAACCTCGTCGAAGACCGCGGCGGCGGCGGCATAGTCGCGCTGCTCGAGCCGCTCGCGGGCGAGGCGATAAAGGGTGTTGACGTCGCGAGCGACATATTGCGTATCGGCTCGCGTCTTCTTCCCGGCGGTGGCGCAGGCGGCGAGGGGCAGGACCATCGCGACCATCACGGCGGCGGCGAGCGGGCGGGCTTTTTTAAAGAGCATGGCGGCTTCTTAGCGAAGGGTTCCGGCAAGGCCAAGCGGATAGGGCCCCGCCGCGGGAGTGGGCGACGGCGGCCAGTAACCGCGATCCGGATGAACGGCGGTTTAATGCTTGGGCGGTAAGCAGGCGCGCAATGCTCAGGGTAGTCACCCTCTCGACGCTGTTCCCCGACCGGGACCGGCCGAACTTCGGCGCCTTCGTCGAGCGGCAGACGCTCGCGCTCGCCGCGCAGCCCGACGTCGCGGTCGAGCTGGTGTCGGCACGAGGCCTTCCACCCTGGCCGCTCACTCGCCACCGCCGCTGGAGTGCGCTCGCGGATCTGCCGGAGCGCGAAGAACGAGGCGGCTTGCCCGTGCACCGGCCGCGTTTCCGCGCCCTTCCCCTCGCACAGGCGGGCCGCGCCCGGAGGCTCGCCGAAGCCGCCCTGCCGCTGCTGCGTGGCCTAAGGTGCGATGTCCTGGACGCCGAATTCTTCTGGCCGGACGGGGTCGCGGCCATGCACCTTTCGCGCTCACTCGGCATCCCCTTCTCAGTCAAGGCGCGCGGCAGCGACATCGCTTACTGGGGCCTGGAAGCGGCGGTGCGCCCGCAGATCCTGGAGGCCGCGCGGGCCGCCAACGGCCTGCTCGCGGTCAGCGAGGCGCTCAAGCGGGACATGGTCGCGCTTGGAATGGCCGGCGAAAAGATCCAGGTCCACTATACCGGCGTGGATCTCGATCGCTTTAGGCCGCGGGAGCGGGCACCGGGGCGGACCGTCCTCGCCGTCGGCAACCTGGTTGCGGAAAAGGGACACCGCCTGCTCCTCGAAGCGGCGGCGCACCTTCCCGACGCGCGGCTGCTGGTCGCGGGCGACGGTCCCGAGCGGGGGCGGCTGGAGGCGCTGGCGGGGCCGAACGTCACCTTCCTCGGCGCGGTTCCGCACCCCGCGATGCCCGCCCTTCTGGCGGAAGCGGACGTGATGGCGCTCGCGTCGGAGCGCGAGGGACTGGCCAACGCCTGGGTCGAGGCGCTGGCGTGCGGCACCCCCCTGGTCGTGCCCGACGTCGGCGGGGCACGGGAGGTGATCGACCGGCCTGAGGCGGGGCGAATTGTCGACCGGGATGCCGCCGCCATCGCCGCCGCAATCTCCGCTCTCCTCGACCGACCGCCGGATCGCGAGGCGGTGCGGGGCGCGGCGAAGCGATTCAGCTGGGAGCGAAACGGCGCCGAGCTGGCGGCGCACCTGCGGCGGATATCAGGCCAGCGGCAGTAGGGCGGCGACGATCCAGCGCCCTTCGCCGCGCAGCAGACCCCAGGTGCGGGCGGCGGCGCGGCTGTCCATCGCCTCGATGCCGATCCCGCGGGCCTCGATCGCACGGACAAGCGCGCGCGGCGGCTGGACGAGACGGGGCCCCGTTCCGAGGATCAGGAATTCGGGCTGGGGGTGGAGCGCGAGCAGCGGCTCGAGGTCGGCTACGGCCATCGCGCCGGGCGTCGGCGCGTCCCACTCGCGAGCGCTTTCCGGAGTGAGCAGCAGCGCCCGATAGAGGTTGCCGTCGACGAAGAAGCCGCCCTCGGCGAACCCCTGGACGATCGGGCCGTCCGGGTTCGGCTCGCGGTCGAGCCGGGCCATCAGAGGCCTTCGTTGCGGCTCACCACCCGCTCCGCGCCCGACGGGCCGGCACTCTTGGGGAGAAAGCTGTCCGAGCTGACCCGGAGCCACACGAGGATCGGGGCCGAGATGTATACGGAGGAATAGGTCCCGACGAAGATTCCGAGGAAGATCGCGATCGTCAGGCCGAAGATCACCTCCGGACCGATCAGCAGCAGCGCCAGAAGGGCCAGCATGATCGACAGCGAGGTGACCATCGTTCGCGACAGCGTCTCGTTGAGCGAGAGGTTGAGGAGAGGCACGATCTCCATCTTGCGGTACTTGCGCAGGTTCTCGCGGATCCGGTCGTAGACGACGACGGAATCGTTGAGGCTGTAGCCGACGATGGTGAGGATCGCGGCGACGACGTTGAGGTCGAACTCGAGCTGGGTCAGAGCGAAGAAGCCCAGCGTCACCGCGACGTCGTGGGCGAGCGTGGTCAGCGCCCCGACCCCGAACTGCCATTCGAAGCGGAACCAGATGAAGACCGCGATCCCGAGCATCGCCAGCGCGATCGAGATCGCCCCCGCTCGATAAAGCTCGTTCGAAACCTTGCCCGACACGCTGTCGACGGCGAATTTCGCGTCCGGATGCTTCTGCGCGATCGCGTTCCTGACCCTCGATGCCGCCTTGTTGGCCGCATCCTCGCCGCCCTTGGGCAGGCCCATCCGGATGGAGAGGGTCCTGTCGTTGCCCGATTCCTGGATCGAGGCGCCGCCCATGTTCAGGCCGGCGACGGTCTCGCGGATCTCCTCGATGGGCGCGGTCTGGGCAAAGGTGACCCGGATCATCTGTCCGCCGACGAAATCGACGCCGAGGTTCAGGCCGCGCACGGCGACCAGCGCCACCGACGCGAGGGTGACCGCGATCGAGATCGCCAGCGCGACGTTGCGCCAGCGCATGAAGTCGATGTTCGTATTGTCGGGGATCAGCTTCAGCAGGCGCATGGCCGTTCCTTAGATATGCAATTCTTTGGGCCGCGCCTTGCGGGCCCAGAGCGCGACCATCATCCGGGTCACGTTGACGGCGCTGAACACCGACGTGACGATTCCGATCATCAGGACCACGGCGAAGCCGCGGATCGGGCCGGAGCCGAAATAGTACATGATGACGGCAGCGATGACGTTGGTGATGTTGGCGTCGAAGATGGCGGTGCTCGCCTCGCGATAGCCGGCCTCGATCGCGTCCAGCACGCGCCGCCCGCGTCTCTGCTCCTCGCGGATTCGCTCGTTGATCAGCACGTTGGCGTCCACCGCCGCGCCGATCGTCAGCACGAAGCCGGCGATCCCGGGAAGCGTCAACGACGCTCCGAAAAGGGCAAGGATGCCGAGGATCGACAGGGCGTTGAGGATCAGGCCTACCGTCGCATAGACGCCGAACCGGCCGTAGGTGACCAGCATGAACAGGATCACTCCAAGCGTCGCGACGACGCTGGCGATGGTCCCCCAGTAGATCGAGTCCCGGCCAAGCTCGGGTCCGACGGTGCGCTCCTCGATCACCTTCAAGGTCACCGGCAAGCTGCCGGAGCGGAGCTGGACGGCGAGGTCGTTGGCGCTCTGGACGGTAAAGCTGCCCATGATAATCGCGCCGCCGCCGAGGATCGGCCCATTGATGTTCGGCGCCGAAAGCACGACGTCGTCGAGGATGATGGCGAACGGCTTGCCGACATTCTCCTGGGTGACCTTGGCGAAGGCCCGGCCGCCCTTGGAGTCGAACGTGATCGACACCGCCGGGCGCTGATTATCGTCATAGGCCTGCTTCGCGTCGATCAGCTGGTCGCCGCTGACGATGGTGCGGCGCTTGACCGCCATCCGGCCGCCTCCCTGGACCGGAAGGATCTGGCTTCCCACCGGCGCTCGGCCGGTCTGCAGCTGCTGCGGAGTCGCCTGGAGATCGACGAGCTTGAAATCGAGCCGGGCGGTCTTCCCGATCAGCGCCTTCAGCCCCTCGGGATTCTGAAGGCCGGGGACCTGGACGAGGATCCGCCGCTCGCCCTGGCGGATGACGGTGACTTCCTTGGTGCCGTCGGGGTCGACGCGGTTATAGACGACCTCGCGGGTGGTCGCCATCGCGCTGTCGAGCGCATTGTCGAGCCCGGCCTGGGTCGGAACCATGACGATCCGGTTGCCGTCGACGACGCTGACGTTCCAATCGCGCGGGCCGAGCCCGACGGGCTGGGTCTGGGTTCGGGCGAACTCGACCGCGGCGTCCAGGCGGGCGGGGTCGCGGACCATGAAGCTTAGGCGTCCGTTGGCGATCGAGGTCTCGCCGATCTCGATCGGCGGAGACATCCGGCGCATGCCGACCCGGATCGCCTCCTCCATGGTCTCGAGCCGATGCTTGGCGACGTCGCCGGTATCGGCTTCGAGGAGCAGCTGGCTTCCGCCGGCGAGATCGAGCCCCAGGTTGATCCGCGCGCTCGGCACGAACGAGGGCCAGTGCGCCACCTGCGAGGGCGGGACGAGGCTCGGCACCGCGAGCAGCACCGCGATCAGCGAGATCAGGGTGATGCCCCAGACCTTCCAGCGAGGGAAATCCAGCATGGCGTCAGTCGTTCGCGGGCTTGGCGCCGTGCGCGCGAACGTCGCTCAGCATCGACTTCAGGGCACGGATGCGCACGCCCGGCGCGATCTCCAGCTCGACCTCGTTCTCCTCGACCTTGAGGACCTTTCCGACCACGCCGCCGCCGGTGACCGCGATGTCGTTCTTCTTGACCGCGTCGATCATCGACCGGTGCTGCTTCACCCTTTGCTGCTGCGGACGGATGAGCAGGAAGTAGAAGATGACGAAGATGATGAGCAGCGGGGCGAACTGGCCGAGGGCGCCGAGCGCTCCTGCGGATGTGGCGCCGGCCGAGGCATGGGCTGGTGAGGAAAACATAGGCTGTAGCTAATACCTGTAAGGGCCGGCGAGAAGAGCCGCGGCCGAAAAGCGTGTGGGCGGTTATCACGCGGGTGCGGCATTGCGCAAGGCGCGCGGCGCGCGCCTTCGCGCCGGCGCGATCAGCTCCGGGGCGGCAGGATGATGAGCGTCGAGGTGCCGTGGGCGAGGATCTTGCC
>Ga0307279_10000053_pt1 | contig 11999 bp, 11 predicted proteins | sample ER_DNA_118_FD_194484 | JGI IMG/M metagenome (GOLD analysis project Ga0307279, IMG submission 194484) | Bulk soil microbial communities from the East River watershed near Crested Butte, Colorado, United States - ER_DNA_118 | ecosystem: Environmental > Terrestrial > Soil > Floodplain | place...
TCGCCTTGGTCGGCACGTTCGGCGGCCTCGAGACCTTCGGCCTGGTCGGCCTGTTCCTCGGCCCGGTGGTCATGGCCGCCCTGATGCTCGCCTGGCAGCAATGGCTCGGCGCAACTCGAACCATCCAGCCCGCGCCGGCGGCGCCGCTGTCCCGTGACGGCGACAGCCGCTCCGGCAGCGGAACGTAGGAGCGGGTCCCGGCACGCGCCGCCGGAGGCGGTGGACTATTTCGCTTTCCGGGAGTCTATGAAGGCGAGCATTCCGGCCTGGATCAGCTCGAACTGCTTGCGCTGCTGGGCCGGGTCGGTGCCGTTGATCATCTGAAGCAGCAGAGGCTCCGCCTCCGCGCGCGCGGCGGCATATTTGCGGCCTGCCTCGGTGCTTGCGAAACGCATGAGCGCCACCTGGTCGGAGGCGGTGGTCTGCTCCGCCGTCTTGCGCATGGCCAGTCGATCCGCCTGGGCGACCGCCTCGGCGGAGAGCGAAGTCTTTCCGGTGCGGTTGGCGGCCTCCGCCGCCTGGCTGCCGATGTCGCGGCTGTCGTAATTGCCATAGGCCTTCCGGACGAAGCTCTTTCCGAAGTCCGTGCTCCAGAATGCGAGGGCGTCGTCGAGCTCGCCGGCGGTCATCCGGCGTGCGTAGAGGCCGGCCTTGAGCTCGATATTCCTTTTGACGAAATCCTCGCAGAACGTTCGGGCAAAGGAGCGCGCCGCCTCGATGCCGGCCTTGGACACGCCCGGATACGCCTGCTCGAGTTTCGCAACCCCCGGGTCGAGCGCGAGCGACTTCGAAACGGCCGCTTCCCACCCCGCCAGGTTCAACGCCATGAGGATGTCGAAGGGCTCGGTCGCACCTGCCAGCTTGCGCGCCTTCTCGATTCGAACCGGGTCCGCTGGGCTTTCCAAAGGCGAGGGCGCGGCGGCGACGCTCGCCGGCGCCTGCGCGGCACGGGCGGGAGCACAGGCGAGCGCAGCGGCCGACGCCGCGATCAGGACGAGCCGCGTCACACCCGCATCGGCATCAGCACGTAGAGCGCCGGCGCCTTGTCGTTCTCGCGAAGGAGGGTCGGGGCGGCGGCGTCGGCGAGGTGGATCTCGACCGTGTCGCCTTCGATCTGGCCCAATATGTCGAGGAGGTAGCGGGCGTTGAAGCCGATCTCGATCCCCTCGGCGCTGTAGTCGCCGGGCACTTCCTCGGCGGCGGTGCCGTTCTCCGGGCTGGTCACCGACAGGGTGACGCGGTCCCGGTCGAGCGTCATCTTCACCGCGCGGGTCTTCTCCGAAGCGATGGTGGAAACCCGGTCGACCCCCTCCTCGAAACTGCGCGGGTCGATACGGAGCAGCTTGTCATTGCCGGTCGGGATGACGCGGCTGTAATCGGGGAAGGTGCCGTCGATCAGCTTCGAGGTGAGGATCGCGGTGCCGAGGCCGAAGCGGACCTTCGTCTCCGACAGCGAGACCTGGACCGTTCCGTCCACCTCGTCGAGCAGCTTCCTAAGCTCCGCGACGCATTTGCGCGGGATGATGACGTCGGGCATCCCTTCCGCCCCGGCGGGCCGCGGCACGGTGACCCGGGCGAGGCGATGGCCGTCGGTCGCGGCGGCCTTGAGCACCGGCTGCGCCTCGTCCGAGACGTGGAGGAAGATGCCGTTCAGATAATAACGGGTCTCCTCGGTGGAGATGGCGAAGCGGGTCTTGTCGATGACCTGGCGCAGAGTCGCCGCGGGAAGCTCGAAGCGGGTCGGGAGGTCGCCCTCGGCGATCACCGGGAAGTCGTCGCGCGGCAGGGTTGCGAGATTGAAGCGGGCGCGGCCGGCATTGACCTGCATCTTGCCTTCGGCCGCGTTGATCTCGACCTGGCTGCCCTCGGGCAGCTTGCGGGCGATGTCGAACAGGGTGTGGGCGGAGACGGTGGTGGCGCCGGCCTGGGTGACGTTGGCGTCGACCGTCTCGTTGATCTGGAGGTCGAGATCGGTCGCCATCAGGCGAAGGCCCCCGCCCTCCGTCGCCTCGATAAGCACGTTGGACAGGATCGGGATGGTGTTCCTGCGCTCCACCACGGACTGGACGTGGCCGAGGCTCCTCAGCAGCGTGGCCCGTTCGATCGTCGCCTTCATGGGGTCCCCCGAAATTCCAGTTTGGGGGAGTCTTAGGGTCTGGCGCGCGCGCCCGCTAGAGGCTTGTCGAAGGGGACGAAAAAAGGGCCGGAGCGCTTGCGCCCCGGCCCTTCCTTTTGCGCCTCACCGGCGAAAGCCGGTTCCCGGATCGAAAAGGCGCTGCCCTTTCGCGGGTGACGTGCTCGACGTCAGAAGCGGATGCCGAACCCGACCACGGCCTGATGCTTCTCAAGGTCCGACTCGTAGTTGGTGTAGCGATACTCGGCCTTCACGAAGGCGTTGGTGCCGATCTTCTGCTCGAGCCCGGCGCCGACGCGGATGCCGTCGTAATTGCCGTGGGTCGTGAAGTCGCCGACATTGCCGGCAAGGCCGGAATCGTAGGCGAGACGAACCCGGGCGTTCGAATAGCCCGCCTTGGCGTAGAGCAGGGTCGAAGCGCCGACCGCCGCGCCGATCCGGCCGCCGACGTAAAGGTCGCGGCCCGTCTTGGCGCAAAGCGTTTCGCCGGGAGCGCCGGTGGCGCACTCGTCCGTCGTGGAATCGGCGGCCTCGCCCTCGATCCCGACGACCATGTTGCCGGCCTGGAAGTCATAGCCGAGACCGACCCCGTAGGCGACCCCATCGCCCCGGTCGCCGGGAACCTGGACGCGATCCCAGCCGACGATGCCTTCGACGCGGGGGCCGGTGAACGGGCTCGCCTCCTGAGCGGCCGCGGGGGCGGCAACGGCTCCGGCGGCGAGAGCGGCGAGGATGAAAATACGCATGTGTAACTCCGTTGGTTGTTGCAGTTCGCGTCCCCCAAGCGTGCTGCACTGCAACAAGTTTCATGAACGTCAGACAACGACATTGGCTGTTGCAAAACGGCCACAAACGGCGGATTCCTGCCGCCGATGCACTGTCGCCGCCTGCTCATGATCGCCATTGCGGCCGCCGCCGCGCCTGCCGGCGCCGCGGCGCAGCAAGGTTCGCTCGGGGTCTTCGGCACCTGGGGCGCCTTCCGGCAGGCGGGGCGATGCTACGCCATCGCCGCCCCCGAGCGCGCGGGCCGGAGCGACGGAACTGCCTTCGCTGCAATCTCCTGGTGGCCGGGCCGGGGGATAAGGGGGCAGGTGCATTTCCGGCTGGAACGGCGCAAGCGCCCAGGCTCGGCCATCCTGCTGCGCATCGACGAGCGGACCTTTCAGCTCATCGGCGGCGCCGCCGACGCCTGGGCTCTGGACCCGAGGGCCGACGCCGACATCGTCACCGCGATGCGCACCGGCATCGTCATGACGGTCGAGACCCGGGCGGAAGGCGGCGGACTGCTCCGCGGCGTCTACCCGCTGCGCGGGGCCGCTTCGGCCGTCGACGCCGCGGCGATCGGCTGTTCGGGCCGTTGAGCCGCTTCTTCATCGCCCGCCACGGCGAGACCGTGTTCAACGCCGCCGGCCGGATGCAGGACGACCACGGCCACACCCCGCTGACCGGCGCCGGCTTCCGCCAGGCCGAGGCGATGGGCGAAGCGCTTAAGGCGCGGCTCGGGCCGAAGCCGGATCTCGCCTTGTGGTCCTCGCCCTCGGGGCGGGCGCTCCAGACCCTCGCAATCGTGGTCGAGCCGCTCGCCCTCGACTGGCATTCGGTGCGCACCGACCCGCGGCTGCTCGAGCTCGGCATGGGCGATTGGACCGGGCGCTATTATCGCGACGTGATCGCCGAAGTGGGCCCGATCTACGATCCGGAGACGTCGCTATTCACCCGCCGCGCCCCGGGCGGCGAGGACTACGAGGAGGTGGCGGCGCGCCTTCGAACCTGGCTTGACGACACCGCCGGGGAGCCGGGCGACCGGCTCGTCCTGACTCATGGAATGTCCTCGCGGGTCCTTCGCGGCCTGCTGACCGGTGCCGCGCCCCATCCCGGCTGCGGAGCGCCGGTCGCTCCGGGCCTCCCGCAAGGGGCGATCGTGGAGGTCGCGGACGGGGTCGAGACGCTGCTCGAGCCCCCTGCCTGACCGGCGCGAGCGAGGCTGGAAATCCGGCCGCTTTCCACCTACATGGACCGCATCATGACAGCGCCGATGCCCATCCCCGGTCATTTCGACCCGGTTCCCGTCCCGCGCCCCGCATTCGAGAGGGCGGATCCGCGGATCGAGCTGGTCGGCCGCTCCAGGTCGCAGATCCGGGAGGCGCTGGCCGAGGCCGGGCTCGACGAGAAGCAGGCGAAGCTGCGCGCCAAGCAGATCTGGCACCAGATCTATCACCGCGGCGCCACTTCGTTCGACGCGATGAGCGACATCGCCAAGCCGCAGCGCGCCTGGTTCGCCGAGCGGTTCAAGGTCGGCCGTCCGAAGGTCGAGGTCGAGCAGGTGTCGACCGACGGAACCCGCAAATGGCTCCTTCAGACCGACGACGGCCACGATTACGAGATGGTCTTCATCCCCGACGCCGATCGCGGAACGCTCTGCGTGTCGAGCCAGGTCGGCTGCACCCTCAATTGCCGCTTCTGCCATACCGGAACGATGCGGCTGGTGAGGAACCTCGATCCGGGCGAGATCGTCGGCCAGGTCATGCTGGCGCGCGACAGCCTCGGCGAGTGGCCGAGCCAGCCGGAGGGCCGGATGCTGTCGAACATCGTGATGATGGGCATGGGCGAGCCCCTGTACAATTTCGACAACGTCCGCGACGCGCTCAAGATCGTGATGGACGGCGACGGCCTCGGCCTGTCGCGGCGGCGGATCACGCTTTCCACCTCGGGAGTCGTCCCGATGATGGCGCGGGCGGGCGACGAGATCGGGGTCAACCTAGCCGTCTCGCTCCACGCAGTGACCAAGGAGGTGCGCGACGAGATCGTGCCGCTCAACCGGAAATACGGGATCGAGGAGCTGCTCGCCGCCTGCGCCGCCTATCCCGGCGCCAACAATGCGCGCCGGATCACCTTCGAATATGTGATGCTCAAGGACAAGAACGACAGCGACGCCGATGCGACCGAGCTCGTCCGCCTGATCCGCAAGTACAAGCTGCCGGCCAAGGTCAACCTGATCCCATTCAATCCGTGGCCGGGCGCGCCTTACGAATGCTCCGATCCGGAGCGGGTGGCCCGCTTTTCCGATATCATCTTCGAGGCGGGGATTTCCGCGCCGATCCGCCGGCCGCGCGGCCGCGACATCATGGCCGCCTGTGGACAGCTCAAGTCGGCGGCCGAGAAGAAGAGCCGCGCCGAGCTCGACCGGATCGCCGAGGAAAAGCAGGCCGCGCTCGCGTAAGGCAGATCGTCTTGCACGGCAGCATCGCTCCTCGTCATGCTGAACATGTTTCAGCATCCAGGGCCGAGGCGGCAGAGCGGATGGAGAACTGGACCCTGAAACAAGTTCAGGGTGACGATGGTGCCCGGATCGGAGGTTAGATCAATGGTGGGGCGATCGGGCTCCAGGATCTCCCCACGCCCCCGACACCACGAGTGAGCCGCGCGCGGACCTATGTTGTTTGCGCTCGTCGCCGGCTCCGCTTATCAGGCGCTGCATCACCGGGGAGGCCTGAATCCAGATGGCGTCGACCAATCTCCAGCGGGAGACCATCGACGAGGCGGGAATGCGCGCGTTGATCCGCGCGTTCGACTGGGCCTCCACCCCGCTCGGGCCGATGGAGAGCTGGCCATCGGCGCTGAAGCTGGCGCTCAACATCTGCGATCATTCGCGCTTTCCGACGGCCATCTACTGGGGGCCGGAGCTTCGACTCCTCTACAACGACGCCTGGTCGTTCATTCCCGGAGAGCGGCATCCCGAGGCGCTGGGCCAGCCGGCACGGCAGGTCTGGTCCGACATCTGGCCGATCGTCGGACCCCAGTTCGAGCAGGTGCTGGCGACGGGCGAGGGCGTCTCCACCTTCGAGCAGATGCTTCCGATGGTGCGCGACGGCGCCAAGGAGGAGACCTACTGGAACTACAGCCTGACGCCGATCATCGACGAGGACGGGCGGATCGCCGGAGTGTTCAACCAGGGCAACGAAGTCACTCGGGCGGTGGTGACCGAGCGGCGCCTGGCTTTCCAGGTGAAGCTTGCCGACCGGATTCGCGGGCTCAACCGGCCGGAGCAGGTCAAGGCCGCCGCGGCGGCGATGCTCGGGGAATATCTCGGTGCCGCCCGAGTGGGATTCGCCGAGATCGACGAGAAAGCGGACACCATCTCCGTCGCCGGAGAATGGCGGCGCGGCGACGGCGTCCAGCCGCTGCACGGCCGGACCGCCACGTTTTCGCAGCTGCCGAAGGCGGCCGTGGAGCATCTTCGCCGCGGCGAGGTGCTCGCCCTTCCCGACGTCGACAATTTCACGCGGGGGAGCAGCGCCTCGGACTCCGCCTTGGGAGCGACGCTGGGCGCCCGCGCGGTGATTACGGTTCCGCTGGTCCGCGACGGCGCGCTGGCCGCCCTCCTCTACGTCCATGAGAGCGAGCCGCGCGAGTGGCGGCGTTCGGAGGCGGCGATGGCCCGGGACGCGGCGGAGCGCACCTGGGCGGCGGTCGAGCGGGCGGAGAGCGAGCAGCGGCTGCGGGCGAGCGAGGATCATTACCGCCACGCCGTCGAGCTCAATCCGCAGGTTTCCTGGACGGCGACTCCCGACGGCCAGCTCAACCGGGTCGCCCGGCGCTGGCACGACTGGACCGGGACGACCGGCCTCGGCGACACCTGGGCGCAGGGCCTCCACCCGGAGGACCGGGAGCGAACCTTCGCCGCCTGGAGCCACAGCGTCGCCACCGGCGAGGCCTACGACATCGAGCATCGCGTCAAGTTGCTCGACGGAAGCTTTCGCTGGGCGCGATCGCGCGCCTTTCCCCGCCGCGGCACGGACAGGAACATCCGTCTCTGGTACGGAGCCACGGAAAACATCCATGAGCGGCGGGTCGCGGAGGAGCATCAGCGCCTGCTGATCAACGAATTGAACCACCGCGTGAAGAACACCCTCGCGACGGTGCAGGCGATCGCCTTCCAGACGCTCAAGGGCGACATTTCGCTCAGGGAAGCCAGGGCGCGGTTCGAGGCGAGGCTGATGGCGCTGTCTCGCGCCCACAATCTGCTCACCGAGCAGAATTGGGGCGGGGCGTCGCTCCATCATGTGGTGAAGGACGCGACCGAGCACCTTAGCGGCGACCGGGCCCGTTTCCGGATGGAGGGAGAGCCGGTCTGGCTTTCGCCCCGCGCCGCGCTTGCGCTTGCGCTTGCGCTCCACGAGCTCGGCACCAACGCGGCGAAGCACGGCGCCCTCTCGGTCGAGACCGGCGAGGTGTCGATCGCCTGGCGATCGGGGGACGGAATGCTCCACCTCGAATGGAAGGAGACGGGCGGCCCGCCGGTCGCCGCTCCGGAGCGGCGCGGCTTCGGCTCGAGGCTCATCGAGCAGGGCCTGGCGGCCGACCTCGGCGGAACCGCGCGGCTCGATTTCGAGCCCGACGGCCTGCGCTGCCGGATCGACGCCTCTCTGGCGAGCGTGCTGGGCGAGGAGGCGCGGGGTGGCTGAGCGGCGGCTTCGGATCCTCATCGTCGAGGACGAGATGCTCGTCGCGATGAACATCGAGGACATGCTGCTGGACCTCGGCCACGAGGTCGCCGGGATCGCCAGCCGCCTCGCCCCGGCGATCGCTCTCGCGGCCGAGGCGAGCATCGACGCCGCGATGCTCGACGTGAACCTCGCGGGAGAGAACAGCTTTCCGGTCGCCGCCGTCCTCGCCGAGCGCGAGATCCCGTTCCTGTTCGCGACCGGCTACGGACGAAGCGGGATCGAGGAGCCGTTCCGGGACCGCCCCCTCCTTCAGAAGCCCTTCCGGGCCGCCGACCTCAGCCACGCTCTCGCCGCGCTGGCGGGCTAGGGCGCGAGCCGGGTCGGCGGCCGGAAAGGTCCGTTTCGGTTGGGGCTTGACCGGGACGGCGGCGTTCCGTTCAGTGCGCCGAGTTCCACCGCCGGGAGACATTCGAATGTGGCTGCTCGACAAGATGCTCCGAAAGCTTATGAAAAAGGGCGAGCTGATCGTCGTCGACCATGACGGGAAGGAATATCGCTACGGCCGGGCGGACGGGCGGCGCCCGGTCCGGGTGCGCCTCACCGACCGCGGCGCCGCCTTCTTCATCGCCAAGGATCCGCGCATCGGCGCCGGAGAGGCCTATATGGACGAGCGCCTCGTCATCGAGGCGGGCGACATTCGCGACCTCGTCCTGCTCATCCGCGAGAACGCGCCTTGGGAAAAGAACGGCAAGCTCAACCCCAAGGGGCCGCTGCGCAAGGGCTTGTCGCATGTCGCCGGGCGCCTCGACCAGATCAACTGGAAGAGCCGATCGCGCCGCAATGCCGAGCATACCTACAATCTGACGCGGCGCCTCTATGAGCTCTTCCTCGACGAGGACCGGCAATATACCTGCGCCTACTATCGCGACACGTCGAACACCCTCGAGAAGGCGCAGCTCGACAAGAAGGCGCACATCGCCGCCAAGCTGAACCTGAAGCCCGGCATGAAGGTTCTCGACATCGGCTGCGGGTGGGGCGGCTGGGCGCTCTACCTCAACCGGCATTACGACGTCGACGTGCTCGGCGTCGCGCTCGCGCCCGACCAGATCGCCTTCTGTCAGGAGCGGGCGCGGGAGGCGGGGGTTGCCGACCGGGTGAAGTTCGAGCTCAAGGATTATCGCGACGTCGAGGGGGAGTTCGACCGGATCACCAGCGTCGGCCTGATCGAGCATCTCGGGACGCCGCATTACCCTGGCTTCTTTGCGCACATGCACCGGCTGCTGAAGCCGGACGGGGTGATGTTCTCCCACTGCTGCGGCCGGATGGGGAAGCCGGGCACCACCGACAAATGGACTCGCAAATACATCTTCCCGGGCGGGTACATCCCGTCGCTGTCCGAGCTCGTCGTGGAGGCGGAGCGGCACCGGCTGCTCGTCACCGACGTGGAGGCGCTACGCTTCCACTACGCCCATACGCTGGAGGAATGGTACCGCCGCACCGTCGCCCACAAGGAGGAGATCGTCGCCCTCTACGACGAGCGCTTCTACCGGATGTGGGAATTCTACCTGGTCGGCGCCGAAGCCGCGTTCCGCTACGGCGGCCTGGTCAACTGGCAGCTTCAATATGTGAAGCGCCGCGACGCTCTGCCGATGACCCGCGACTATATGTTCGAGGAGGAAGCCCGCCTGCGCGAGGCGGAGCAGCCCCCGGAGTGGCATCTGGCGGCGGAATGACGACTCCCCTCTCCCCGGAGGGAGAGGGAAGAACCGGCTACCCGCGGGGCGCTTCGCGGAAGGCCTGGCGGGCGGCGCGGCGCTCGTCGGGGGTGACCGTGCCGTCGTGGTTCGAGTCGACTCGGTCGAACCGGCGCAGCGCCGCCGACTGCGCTTCGCGAAGCGACAGACGGCCGTCGCCGTCCGCATCGAGCGCGGCGAAGCCGCGGCCGGCAGCCCCGCCTTCCGCACCGCGCCCGCCTGGCCGGGCCAGGCGACCGCGACGCGGGCCCTCACCCGTCGAATCGGCGGTCCGGGTGCGCTGCGCCTCGAACTCGTCGCGGCTGAGCATGCCGTCGCCATTGGCGTCGAGCCGATCGAACAAGGCGGCGCGGCGCTCGCCGCGATGCCCCTGGAGGCGCTCGCGGGCCTCACCGCGGCGCGCCTGCGCCTCTTCGCGCGTGACGAAGCCGTCGCGGTTCGAGTCGGCGCTGGCGAAACGCGCCTGAACGCGCGCCTGGACGTCGGCGCGGGTAAGCGCGTGGCCCGCGCCGACGGGCTGGGCCGAGGCGGGCAGCGCGGCGGCGGCGGCGAGCGCGGCTCCCGCGAGCGATAGATATTTCATCGGATCTGGCTCCTGAACGAGGGAATCGGATGGAGGCCGTTTATCGCCGTGCCGCTGTATCTTCCTTGAACGGGCCGCCACGCCTGTGGCAAGGCTGGCCCGCGGGCGGAGGGAAACAGGTGGACCGGACGGATGCGCCTTGGTGGGAGCGGCGCTGGGCCGTAGCCGCGCTTGCGCTTTTCGCCGCGCTTCCGCTGCTGTGGCCGAACGTGCCCCCGCTGGTCGACCTGCCCGGCCATCTCGGCCGCTACCGGGTCGAGCTCGACATCGCCGCCTCCCCGATCCTGCAGCAATTCTACAGCTTCCGCTGGGGAATCATCGGCAATCTCGGCGTCGACCTGCTGATCATCCCGCTCGCGAAGCTGTTCGGGCTCGAGCTCGCGGTGAAGCTCATCGTCATCGCCGTGCCGGTGATGACCGTCGCCGGATTCCTCTGGGTCGCCCGCGAGGTCCACGGACGGGTGCCGCCGACGGCGTTGTTCGCCGTCCCGTTCGCCTACGGCCACCCGTTCATCTTCGGCTTCGTCAATTTCTCGCTGTCGATGGCCTTCGCCCTCCTCGCCTTCGCCCTGTGGCTTCGGCTCGCGCGGCTCGGGCGGCCGTGGCTGCGCGCCGCCTTGTTCGTGCCGATCTCCGGGGCGATCTGGTTCACCCACACCTTCGGCTGGGGGACGCTCGGGGTGATGGCCTTCTCAGCCGAGCTGGTCCGGCAGCACGACAAGGGCCGCGGCTTCCTCGAGGCCGGTTTCCGCGCCGGGATCCACTGCCTCGCCATCGCCCCCCCGATCCTGCTCATGCTGCTGTGGCGCAGCGGCCACCACGTCGGCGGCTTCACCGGGGACTGGTTCAACTGGCAGGCGAAATATATCTGGCTGATCATGGCCCTGCGGGACCGGTGGTTCACCCTGGACCTGCTTTCGCTCGTGGCGATCCTGCTGCTCATCGCCGGCGGCATCCGCAGCCCCCGCCTCGGCTTCTCGCGCAACCTCGCCGCCTCGGCGCTCTTCCTCCTCCTCGTCTACATCCTGCTGCCGCGCATCGTCTTCGGCTCCGCTTATGCAGACATGCGGCTGATGCCCTACCTGCTCGCCGTCGCGGTGATCGCGGTCCGGCTGAAGGAGGACACCAGCCGCGCCTTCGCGCGCGGCCTCGCGCTGGCCGGAATCCTCTTCGTCGTGCTCCGCATCGGCTCGAACACGGTCAGTTTCTGGATGTACGACCGGACTTACGACCGCGAGCTGGCCGCGCTCGACCGGCTGCCGGTGGGAGCGCGGCTCGTCTCCTTCGTGGGAGTGCCCTGCCGACCCGGCTGGATGATGTCCCGGGTCGAGCATCTCCCCGGCCTCGCCCTCGCTCGCAGGCTCGCCTACGCCAACGACCAGTGGATCATGCCGGGCGGACAGCTCCTGTCCAGCCGCCTTCGGGACGCCCCCGGCTACGCCTACGATCCCTCCCAGCAGGCGGGGGTGATCGGCTGCAAAGGCCGCGAATGGCGCTCGCTCGACCAGTCGCTGCGCGAATTCCCGCGGACCGCCTTCGACTACGTCTGGCTGGTCCAGCCGCCGCCCTTCGATCCGGCCTTGACGAAGGGGCTCGAGCCGCTCTGGCGGAACGGGACCAGCGTGCTCTATAGGGTGGTGGACCGAAACCCTCTCCCGCGTAAGGCTCTGGATAATGACCGCTCCGGCGCTGTCGATCGTCGTTCCCTGCTACAATGAGGAAGCCTGCCTGGGCGAACTCCACGCCCGGCTTTCGGCAGTGGCCCGCGCCGCGGCGGGCGAGTCCTATGAGATCGTCCTCGTCAACGACGGCTCGCGCGACGGAAGCTGGGAGATGATGCGGTCGCTTTCGCAGGGCGATCGGCGGGTCGTGGCGATCAACCTTTCGCGCAACCACGGCCACCAGCTCGCCCTTACCGCGGGGCTGGACCTGTGTACCGGGGAGCGGATCCTGATCATCGACGCCGACCTTCAGGACCCGCCCGAGCTTCTTCCCGAGATGCTCGCCCAGATGGAGCGCGAGAAAGCCGACGTCGTCTACGCCGTCCGGCGTGCCCGGGCCGGCGAGACGGCGTTCAAGCT